>Ga0315310_10002668_pt1 | contig 11144 bp, 9 predicted proteins | sample TDP5_MG_FD_203630 | JGI IMG/M metagenome (GOLD analysis project Ga0315310, IMG submission 203630) | Freshwater sediment microbial communities from Lake Towuti, South Sulawesi, Indonesia - TDP5 | ecosystem: Environmental > Aquatic > Freshwater > Lake > Sediment | place: Indonesia: South Sulawesi... | reverse complement strand
TTAATACAGTTTCACACCGCATATTATTCCATGTATCATAGGGGCAGACTAGTGCAGAGAACAGGAGTTGCACAGCTTCCGCTACATCATGGGCGTGCGCCAAGCTGGCTTGTCGCACGAATGGTCAAACTCGCCCATGAAATAACAACTATAATCGTCGACGAATACGGCAGAGAAGAGTTCCTTCGGCGAATCTCCGACCCATACTGGTTTCAGGCATTGGGCTGCGTCTTGGGCTACGATTGGCATTCCTCAGGCGTCACAACCGTATTGACAGGCGTGTTGAAAAACGCAGTAAAGCCTGACCTGCACGGTTTGGCTGTGTGCGGCGGCAAGGGCAAAACTTCGCGAAAGGCGCCGGAGGAAATCAGGCGAATAGGCGACAGATTCAGTTTATCCACGAGCAAGATCGAAGCTCTAACGTATGCTAGCCGCATGAGCGCAAAAGTGGACAACACCGCCATTCAAGCTGGCTATCAATTGTATCATCACGGGTTTTTTGTCACTGAGAAAGGTGAGTGGGCGGTTGTGCAGCAGGGAATGAGCGACCAAGATAGAACAGCGCGGCGCTATCATTGGCTTAGTGAACACGTTCAGAGCTTTGTAGTTGAACCTCACGACGCCATTGTAGGCAACGCCAAGAGAGATATCGCCCTAGACATGACTGCCAAAGAAAGCGATAACTGCAGAAAAGTCTCAACTGATATCGCTAGAGAAAGACCTGAAAAACTCATCCGACTATTAGAATCGGTTCGACCCGCTCGTCAAGCGTCGCTGCACAGGTGGATGCCTGAACCACAGATGAAGGAGCATGCTGTTGAATGGTTTTCTATGCCAAGAACGCTCAACTGGAAGCTGGCAAAGAGGCTTTACGAGTTTCAGCCCGAGAACTTCGAGCAGCTTCTAAGTTTAAGAGGAGTTGGACCAGCCACAGTTCGAGGCTTAGCGCTTGTAGCTGAACTAATCTACGGCTCCGCTCCAAGCTGGAAAGACCCTGTCAAATACTCCTTTGCATACGGCGGAAAAGACGGCATACCATACCCAGTTGACCGAAAAGCCATGGATCAATCAATAAAGATCCTAGAAGATACCATAAGAAACTCCAAAATTAGCGATAAGGATAGATTGAAGTCGCTTCAAAGACTTGAGAAATACTGCAAGGGCTGATGGCAATTTGCCTGAGGAAAGTGAATGAGATTGGCAGCAGAACTCAAAGGAGAAAATCGCATCAAGACATTCAGGCGGATTGCCCGAAATCTCACCTCGAAGATATCATCTTACAAAGGCGTGGCTGGAATCGTTTTCATCGGCGGCTTGGTGAGAGGCTTTGCTGACAAGTTCTCAGATGTAGACATTGTCGTGCTCTTGACTGAAAGAGACGAACACCTACGGAAACAACTCTACGATCTGAGCACATCCACGCAAGAGCGACTCGGCATCGACATCGACCTCGAAGCCCATTTCCTCGAAGACTTCAAGAAGCAGAAATGGGACGAGTTTGACAGGTGGGAGTTTTCAAGGGCTGAAATTGTCTACGATCCTGAAGGAGTAGTCAAAGGAGTCTTCGAAGAGAAGCTAAGGTTGCCTGACGATTTTTGGACAAAGCGTGTCGCTGCGTGCGCTGAACACTTAAAGTGGTATTGCTGTCCGCCTCGAGATGATGTTGGGACTATTGCTGAATCTTGGGTGGAAAGGGGCGATCTGCTGTCTGCGCACTACTGTTTGAACTATGGCGTGGACATGATAGTCAGGTTAATGTTTGCCCTCAACAAGGAGCATCTGCCTGCTCCGAAGTGGGGATTGTTCTATTCTTACAACCTGAAATGGCAACCTGAAGGGTACCAGAAACTCATCAGAGATGCGATGAAAATCGAGAGTTTTTCAACGGAGGATTTCAACCTTAGGTTGAAAGCCATACGAGACATATGGCATAGCATTCTGCCCAAGATCGAGGATGAAACTGGGCTTACAACGGATCAATTATCTAAATATTACGTTGAAAAGATACTGGGCATCCGAATCTAAATATAAGTCAGAAGTTTTTTATATTTGAAGACTCAAAGTTATATACGCAATATACGTGAGGAGAGAAAACCTCAACTTGATAGATAATGTCTTTCAGCAGTTTCGAGAATGGATTGACAATAGGCATGAATACGCGAGATCATGGAAAGAGAAGAATCAAGGCAGGGTTGTTGGCTATTTCTGCACTTATGTGCCCGAAGAAATCATGTACGCCGCACACCTTCTGCCCGTTAGAGTCTTGGGCAGCCACGAGCCTCCAACGGTGACTGAACCCTACATATTCGCCATGTACTGTCACTTCTGTCGCGACTGTTTGGCTCAAGGTCTCAAGGGTAGATTCGACTATTTGGATGGTATAGTTGAGGGGCAGTCGTGTCTTCATTTAAGGCAGACCTTCAATGCGTGGCGATTGCACATACCCGTCGACTATTCTTACTACGTTTACGTGCCTCATGGAATCCAAACACGTCGAGCAATACCGTACTTCACGAAGGAGCTGGGCAAGTTCAAGGAAAGCCTAGAAAAATGGACCGGCAAAGCTATCACAAGTGAGGACTTGGACAGGGGCATACAGATACTTAATCGCAACAGAGAGCTGATGAGGAAAGTAACAGAGTACAGAAAGCTGAACCCGCCAAAGATCACGGGCTTGGAAGCAATGGAAATGACGCTTGCAAGCCAAATGGTGGACAAACGAGAGCACAACAAGCTTCTGGAGCAGCTGCTAGCAGAGTTGCCTAACCGTCAACTCAACCGTAAATCCGACATACGGCTAATGATAATTGGCAGCGAAGACGACGACAGAGTTTTCATGAAGAATGTTGAAGACTTGGGGGCCATATTTGTAGTTGATGAACACTGCACTGGCACGCGCTATTACTGGGACAACGTAACACCATTGGAAGACAGGCTTCTAGCAATTGCAGCACGCTACGTTAACCGTGTCCCATGCCCGAGCAAAGATTGGCCTGAACTGACTCGAGTTCGACATGCTGTGAACCTTGCCAAAGAATACAATGTAAACGGTGCGTTGATCATTCAGAACAAGTTCTGCGACCCACACGGCATTGAGATTCCACCTTTAAAGGAAGCGTTGAGTCAGGTTGGAGTGCAGACTTACCCGTTGGAATTCGATGTCACCGTGCCTTGGGGTCAGTTCCGAACCAGAGTGGAAGCGTTTCTCGAAACATTAACCGGACTTGAGGAGTTGTTCTAAAATGGCGTCAACAGTTGAAGTGAAAGAATATCCAAGCGAGCCGTTGAAATGCTGGGACCAAGCCAAGAACCTACGCAAGACCTACTACGAGGATTACCTGCACGCACATGATAGGGGCGGGTTGCGGTGGGCTGGAGGCGCCTGGTCGTTTAGCAGCATACCCGCTGGGTTGGGCGAAGATGTTTACTGCGTGACAGGAGAGCCCTACGGCGCCACGATAGCTTTCTTCAAAGATTTCGCATCCATGTGTCACGACGCTACTGAGGCTGCTGGTTTCCCACGTACATTATGCGCTTATATGCGCAACTATTGGGGTTCAATTCTGCTCGACAAATACGTTTTAACAGATGGCACAGTTGTCGACGGCTACCCAGCGCCTGACTTCATCTGGCAGGATCATATCTGCTGCAGTCACAGCAAATGGTATCAACTTGTGAAGTGGCTGGAGAAGAAACGCGGCAAAGACGTGCCCATGTACTCTGCGGACGTGTCAGTGGGCTATCCATCAGATTTCACGCCTGAAGAAGACTACAAGGTGGACTACATTGTCGGACAGCTTGATGATGGTATAGAATGGCTTGAAAAGGTAACTGGGCGCAAATACGACGACCGCTTGCTCTGCGACGCCGTCTGGAACGAGATGAATGCAACATCATTGTGGGCTGAAGTCTGCGCTTTAAATCAGGCTGTGCCAGCGCCATTGGACGAGAAAAGCATGTATTCACTGTACGTTATGGGAACGTTGATGAAACACAGACCAGAGTGTGTAGCCTTCTACCAAACATTACGCGACGAGGTCAAAGACCGAGTTAAACGCGGCATCGCAGCGGTTTCCACAGAGCGATTCAGAGTCATAACGGATACTCAGCCTCCTTGGGGCTTCTTGAGAATATTCAGGGAAATGGAAAAATACGGCGCTGTTTCAGTTGGCTCTCTCTACACCTTCGGCTTAATAGGCAATTGGCAATACCTCCCCGACGGAACATGGATACCCAGACCAATGCCACCGAAGAAGCCGCAGACACGAGACGAAGCCCTACAAGCTATTGTGCGTTGGACCTTGCACAAGCCTGAGTGGGCGCACTTTTACCAACCCGAATTGAAGACTAAGATGATGGAGAGCATAGTTAAGCAGTGGAAGGTCGACGCGGTACTGCTCCATTACAATCGTGGCTGCGAAGGCTTGAGTGTGCACATAGCTGAGAACCGTTTAGGCTTGATGCAAGCGGGTGTTCCTGTGTTTCCGTTTGAGGGCAACATGGGTGATGAACGAGACTTCGACTTAACAGGCACAATGGCGCGGTTGGCAGCGTTTTTTGAAAGCACTGGGCTGAGGAAACTCAAGGAGTGAATGAGCTATATGATAACTGCTGGAGTTGACATCGGAGCCAAATACGCCAAGGTTGTCATCCTCAAAGACGGGCAAGTAGTAGCGAGAGCCAAAGCTCTTGTTGGATTCGACCTGCTGAAGTCTGCTGCCGAAGTATTCGAAGTTGCTATGAAAGATGCTGGTCTTTCTCGAGGCGACATCCAGAGAATCGTATCCACGGGCATGGGAAGAAACACTGTTGTGCAGAAGCCGCCGATCAGCGCTGAGGAAGCAGTTTCAGAAGTTGTATCCGCAGGTGCAGGTGCTTACCATGTTGTTCCCACAGTTAAGACAGTGATCGATGTGGGCGCTGAAGAAGGCAGAGGCATAAAAGTAGAAGGCGGCAAGGTCAAGGACTTTGTAATCAACGAGCGTTGCGCTGCTGGTGCAGGAACCTTTATTGAGGCTATGGCTCGAGCTTTAGAGGTCAAAGTTGAAGACATGGGACCTTTGTCGCTCAAATCAATGAACACTATACCCATGAACGCTCAATGCTGTGTCTTCGCGGAGTCTGAAGTAGTGTCGCTCATTCATTCAAAGATTTCCAAGGAAGACATCTCCAAGGCTATTCACGACGCCATCGCAGGTCGGATAAGCTCTATGGTGTTGCGTGTAGGCGTGGAGAAAGACGTGGTTCTCATTGGCGGTGTGGCCTTAGATCCTGGTTTCAAACTGCCCTTGGAGAAGGAGCTTAAAGCCAGCATAATCGTACCTGAATACCCCGAATACGTGAGCGCTTTGGGAGCAGCCGTAATAGCGGCTAGCTCGGCGAGGTGAAAATGGAACATGGCTCAGACTGAAGTGAAAACACAAGAATATTGGCGATGGCCAGAGTACAGGCAAACAGTCTCAAACGTGGATTGGAGCAATGCTAAAGCGATTACAGCTGGAGTTGACATCGGGTCTGTTGGCAGCAAAGCCGCTGTCTTAGTTGATGGTGAACTCTACGCGTATGCAGCAATGAGAACTGGTGGTGTAAGCGAGGCTACAGCAGTCAAAGTAACCAGCTGGGCTCTTGAAGGAACAGGTCTCGAAATGGGAAAGCTCCATTACGTTGTCGGAACAGGATACGGTCGAGTCAACGTTCCATTCGCCAAAAAGACCATCACTGAAATCGCCTGCCACGCAAGAGGCGCACACTACATCTACGGTCCAACCGTGCGCACTGTCCTTGACATAGGCGGACAAGACTGCAAAGCGATTCGCTGCGACGACAAGGGCAAAGTCGTATCCTTCCTCATGAACGACAAATGCGCAGCTGGAACAGGACGAGGCTTAGAAGTTTTCGCCGACCTAATCAGCGTGCCCATTCAAGAACTGGGCAAGGTTTCACTTAACGTTGACCAAGAACCTCCTCCAGTCAGCAATACCTGCGTCATATTCGCCAAAGCTGAGTCTCTTGCACTGCTACGGCAAGGCTGGACTAAGGAGAAGGTAGCAGCCGCCTATCACGCAGCTATGGCGGACAGAATCGTTGACTTACTCAATCGAGTGGGCATCGAGAAAGACTTCGTCATCACCGGCGGCGTTGCCAAAAACACGGGCATCGTCACGCGACTTGAGAAGATATTGAAGACCAAGCCCCTTGAACCCAAGATGGATCCGATTCTCGCTGGAGCCCTAGGCGCAGGCTTGTTTGCAAGGGCATTGTACGAAAAGGAGCAGGGGCTACGCTAGGTGAGAGCACACTACGGATACAAGAATGGCTCAGGCGACTATTTCATCATAGTAGACACTGACAAATGCAATGGATGCGGCAAATGCGTCGAAGCCTGTCCTTACAGGGTCTTGGAAATGGTGCCCAATGAATTCGACATTGAAGGAAACCCCATGCCTGCAGTGAGAGACGAACACCGCAAGAAAATCAAGTACAGCTGTGCGCCCTGCAAGCCAGTGGCTGGAGTGAGAGAACTACCCTGCGTTCTAGCGTGTCAACCAAAAGCCATAGAGCACTCTTGGTAGGAAACAGCTTCTGCTAGCCGGCTCATCAACATGGAAACAGTCAGTTTCTTCGTCAACAACATTGAGGTCAAAGCGCCCAAAGACTCCTCTATCCTCGAAGCAGCACGCAACGCCGAAATCTACATCCCATCATTATGCTACCATCCCGATTTGACCCGTTCTCGAAGAACAAAAGCAGGCACCACAGTTTTTCGAGGCGGTGAACAGATTGCTGGGGACGCGCCGGAAAAAGAGTTTGAGGGCTGTAACCTCTGCCTCGTTGAGGTTGAGGGTCAGCCTGACTTGGTTCCATCTTGCGACACGATGGTCATCGAGGGGATGCGAGTTCAGACTGACACTGCGCGTGTCCGTGAAGCCAGACAAGAGAAACTGATGCGCATCTTGGCCAAGCATCCTCACGCCTGCCTCATCTGCGCTCAGAAAGAGGGCTGTACTCGTGAGCCGTGCTCCACAAACGTGCCCGTAGCTGAACGATGTTGTAGCAAGTTTGGCAACTGCGAACTCGAAAAGATTGCAGAGTACATTGGCATCAGAGCAGACACACCACGTTACGTGCCTGCTAACCTTCCAATCGTCAAGGATGAACCCTTGTATATTCGAGATCCAAACCTCTGCATCAGTTGCACGCGGTGTGCAAGAGCTTGCCAAGAACTTCGCGGCGTCAAGGCTCTCAACTTTGTCTACCGCAACGGCGAAGCTTTTGTGGGTTCAGTTGCGCCAACGTTGAAGGAATCCGACTGCAGGTTCTGCGGAGCATGCGTTGAAGTATGCCCCACAGGCGCGTTAATGGACAGGGAGATCAAGGCTGGAGAACGGGAAATCAGCCTAGTGCCATGCAAGTTTGCCTGCCCCGCCAATATCGACGTGCCACGGTACATCGATCTGATAGCCCAAGGACGTTATATGGAAGCGGCCGCGGTTGTAAGGGAGAAGGTGCCGCTTGCTGCTGTATTGGGGCATTCATGTGCTCGACCTTGTGAAAAAGCGTGCCGAAGCCGAGAGGTCAATGAGGCTATTGCGATCTGTGCATTGAAGCGATTTGCTGTTGATACTACTGACGGACTATCAGCTACCATGCCAAGAAAAGCTCAACCAACAGGCAAGCGTGTAGCGGTAATCGGCTCAGGTCCTGCTGGACTCACTGCAGCGTATTATCTGGCTAGGTTGGGGCATTCAATAACCATTTTCGAAGCTATGCCGAAACTTGGCGGCATGATGCGCTACGGTGTTCAAGAATATCGCCTGTCAGAAAGCGTTCTGGAAAGAGACTTGCAGAGAATACTGCAGCTAGGCATCGACGTGAAAGCTGGCACGCCGATTAATGAATCGCTGTCGCTGAGAGAATTGAAAGCACAAGGCTACGACGCCGTTCTCGTAGCAATAGGCTTGCAGAAAAGCCGAATCCTCAATGTGGAAGGCTCGACCTGTTCAGATGTGCTTGGAGGCTTGGACATTTTACGCGATGTGCGACTTGGAAAGAAGGTCAAAGTGAAAGACCATGTTTTGGTGGTAGGCGGCGGTAGCGTAGCTGTAGACGTTGCACTGACAACACTGAGGCTTGGTGCTAAACAAGTGGACTTGGTCTGTTTGGAGAAGCCGGAGGAGATGCCTGCCTTTCCTTGGGAGATTCAGCAGGCTGTTGAAGAAGGCGTGAATATTCACAATTCGTGGGGAGTCAAACGAATCCTAGTCAACGAGAGCCAAAACGTCACTGGTATCGAACTCATCTGCTGCTCATTAGTCTTTGACAGAGATGGCAGGTTTAACCCATCGTTTGACGAGTCAATTACTATAATGATGCAGGCGGACATGATAGTTTTCGCGATTGGACAGGCACCAGATCTGAAGGGTCTGAGTGACGCTGACTGTCTCAGATTGACAAAATCGGGGATTCTCGATGTAAACAGTTCCACTTTAGAGACAAGTCTTGAGGGCGTGTTTGCATGTGGTGACATTATTAAAGGACCCGGCTCCATCGTGGACGCTGTGGCACTTGGCAGAAGAGCGGCTACAGCTATAGACAAATACTTGGGCGGGAATCGAAGTGTTGACGAAACATTAGTGCAAGCAGAGAAACCCAACCACTGGATTGGGCGAGAGGAAGGCTTCGCGTCAAAACGTCGAGCTCAGATGCCTCATCTTCCCATTGAAAAACGTCGAGGCAACTTCACCGAAGTAGCCCTAGGCTTCGACGAGAAAACAGCTGTCGCCGAAGCTAAGCGATGCCTGCGCTGTGACTTGCGATTGCGCATAAGACAGCCCATATTACCGCCCGAAAAATGGATGAAATTCGACACTGAAAACGTGTCCAAGGTTCCAGAGGTTGAAGGAGTATTCCAGCTTCTCGATGAGAATAAGACAGTAATCTACATAAAAGGCGCCATCAACCTGCGTGGGGAATTGATGGAACAAGTGTCGACCAACAAAGAAGCAAGATACTTCCTATCGGAAGAAGCAAAAATGTTCACAATGCGTGAAAGCGAACTGCTGCAGCAGTTCATGAAGAAGCATGGCAAAATGCCTAAGCAAAACGTCGGGTTGGAAGAAGATCTTTACTGAACAGTCATTCGCCAACAAAAAGGTTCAAGAACAATCCCAATATTTTGTCTTTCATACTTGAAAGCTCGACAATGGTTTCTGTGCCCCGCGCAGTCAATTTGTAGACCGTCTTTCCTTGCAAGTCTTCAGCTTCAATCAAACCATCCTTCTCCAGTGTAGAAAGATGAGAAGAAACAATATCTGAAGTCAACAATATCCGGAATTTTCTGTGAGTGAAATCGATAATGTCATGATTGCTCAATGAACGCTTCCTTAATTCTAACAAGATGGCTAAGTCTAAAAAATTCTGGACAATCCTGTCGTGCATTCTGTTCAGTATCTCAGACTGCAAGTGGGGTCACAGAATACAGTTCTAGAAGATTACTGCATATAAGTTTTATTTTTGTCGAGATAAAGGGTTCTTTTACGACAAACATAAAAGGTGGTGAAACACATGAACTGGAAAATGGCGGTCCTTTCAAATTGGAAAACGCTTCTCTTGGTGGCTCAGCTAACTCTACTAGTGATAGGGATAATAACACCCTTAGGAGATCCCATCAACAATCCCATTGCCCCTGGCTTAGAGTAGCAAAAAATATACAACGGACCTGCGAGAAAGACATAGAGACATACGGGTAGAGCTAAATGCGAGACAAACTTGACCTCCTTGATGCAAGAATCGTGGAAGGCTTAGGACAGTATGGACCCAGAAATACAGCAGAAGTCGCAGAGAGGCTTAGGGTGCCAAGGGGAACCGTGGTCTCAAGAATAAAACGTATGTCCCCCTTTTTCAATTTGAGTATGAACGCAAGTGTTTATCACACAAACATAGGATTGAAGAAGTCGGTAGTTCTTGTAAAAGCAACTCCTGGCAATGAGGAATTGCTTTTCAACTGCATGAAGGCTAACGATTTCTACATTTACCTAAGCCGCTGCTTCGGAATGTATGAAGGATGCGTTGGAATCTACGTCACTCCCAAGAATCAGTGCAGCGAATTCGAGCAGTTCATTCAGGAAATCAAAAGGCTAGGAGTCGCCGAGAGAACTGAGCTGTTCTGGTCAACGTGCTTTCACACTGTTAACCCGACGACCAACTGGTTTGATAGGGCATCGGAAGAGTGGATTTTTCCTTGGAATAAATGGATCCAAGAGGTTCCGACTGAAACAAGCTGGTTGCCCTACACGCTCGTTGATCCCGAAGATTTTCCAATAAAGGCCGATGCAACAGACCTATTTATTTTGAAGGAAATGGAGAAAGATGCTACAATCGATCTGACAGACATTGCAAAGAAGCTTAGAATGACGCCGCAAAACGTTCGTCATCATTATGAAATGCATGTTCTCAAAAGAGGACTGATTGAAACCTTTCAAATAGGTATCCTGCCTTTTGACAGAACCTTGTCAGATATGCTATTTTTCGTTTTCAGGTTTCAGACTAATGAGAAAATGGCAAAGTTTGCACAATCGTTGCTGGACAAGCCGTTCGTGTATATCGTGGGCAAAATAGTGGGCCAGAACGCCGTCGTGTCGCAAGTGTATCTTCCTCGTCAGGAATTCAGAAACTTTGTTGAAAGTCTGTCAAAACTCGCTAGAGATGGTTATCTAGAGAGTTATGATTACGTTTTCCAAGATTTGAACCCGGGGAAATGGTCGCGACAAACCATCCCGTATGAGCATTTCATAGATGAGTCTTGGGATTACGACCATGAAAAGCATATTGAAAATCTACGAAGCTTAGTGAAGAGCACCCTTAAGGCATTGAACCTTTAGTCTCTTCCTCGGAAGAAACCTAGACGCGTGCACTGTAATGAATGCGGATGGCACCAGTTTTGATGCACGCAAGCGAGACTGAGATTTCACATCTAAGATTTATACGCTATTCCCATAAATATAACTTGGGGGATCAACCTTGAGTCTGCGGTGTGGCGGCGGCAAGGAGAGAGAAGAAGAGTTGAAGAAAAAGGGTTGGAGTAGACAGTTTGTTACAGATGAGCCGCGTCTCAGTGAGGCTGTTGAACTCTACCGGGAACTTGG
>Ga0315310_10002667_pt1 | contig 11145 bp, 9 predicted proteins | sample TDP5_MG_FD_203630 | JGI IMG/M metagenome (GOLD analysis project Ga0315310, IMG submission 203630) | Freshwater sediment microbial communities from Lake Towuti, South Sulawesi, Indonesia - TDP5 | ecosystem: Environmental > Aquatic > Freshwater > Lake > Sediment | place: Indonesia: South Sulawesi... | reverse complement strand
CACTGCACGGGAAAGCTGACCGTGCATGCCTTTCGCGACTTCGACCTTCCTCGGGAAAGCATCCTTAACAGCGTGAGGTCTGCGCTCCTCTATTCGCCGAACAACGTTCAACTGCATATTCGAAGGAAAGAGGTGGATTCGTACATCATCGACAGGGCATTGTTCGACCAGAGATTAGCTGAGAAAGCAGCCTCGGCTGGCGCGGAGCTGAGGCTTGAGACCAGGGTCTACGGTGCTCACAGGTCTGTCGACGGTGTCATGAACCTAAAGGCCAAAGCAGAGGGTGAAGCCAGAGAGTTCAGGCCGAGGCTGATCATAGACGGTGAAGGCGCGAAGCCCGTGCTTCTCGAAGAGTTCGGGTTAAGGGTAAGGAAAAGCCCGCTCGTGGGGCTCCAGTACGAGATGTCAAACGTCGATCTCTATTCTCCCGATTGCGTCGAACTGTACTTTGGAAAGCATCTTGCCCCAGGCTTCTTCGCCTGGATCGTGCCCATAGGAGAAGCCCGAGCGAGGGTAGGGCTCTGCGTTGAGACAAGGTCTGCGAGGGCTCCTTTGCATGAGCTTCTCAGACGATTCGTGGAGCATCACCCTGCCGCGTCACGGAAACTCAAGGGTGGGAGAATCGAGAGCGTCTTCGGTGGGAGAAATCCGGCTGGGGTTATCGGCCAGTCGTTCGCCCACGGGCTCATGGTTGCCGGAGACTCTGCGGGCCACGTTAAGCCGACAAGCGGCGGCGGAGTGTACTTCGCGCTCAAGGCAGGCGAGGCCGCGGGAAGAACCGCGGTCGAATCTCTGATGGCGGGTACCTTCGACCAAACGTTCTTGGAGAGGTACGAGAGTGCTTGGAGAAACCTGATAGGAGACGAGTTAAGGTTCACCTCGCTTGCGAGAAAGGTCTTGAACCGTTTGAGCGACAGAGAGCTTGACAGATTGTTTGAGCTGATCGCCCAGAAGGAGAGCATTGTGGAAACGATTGAGACGTACGGCGATACGGCCTTCCAGTCTAGACTCCTCAGGCCTATGATCGGCAGCCTTACAAGAACGTCCATGATGAAGGCGTCTGAGCTCCTCTTCCTCTCCAAAGTACTGGGGAAAGCAATACTCGCCTCGTTAACCTGAGTTCTAAACGCGCCTCAGCGACACACCGGCTCAAGGGAAACGTTGCGAGTTAGTGCGCCGTCTCCGGTTTGCCACTTATGCGAGGCCTTCAAGGTCCATCCCAGGCCCGTTGACAGTCAACCCGCTCAGCCTAAAGGTAGCCGAGCCCTCCCGCCGCGTGGAAAACATCATATACTCGAAGAGAGAACATTGCTGTAGTCCTTGCGATGGAAGACAGGTTTGCCCGAGTTCTCGCGGGACACCGATGCTCTAGCGGTTTTGCCATCAGAAAGCTGGCTTTGGCCTCCAGAAAGCTCAATCTGGTTGCCACCTTGTTCAGGAACCTGGGCAGGACTACTAAACAGTAGGCGCTAGACTTGCCAAACGTCGAACTCCACTCCGAGGAATATCAGACACACCTCGAAAGACTGTTTCACTCAATCCAAACGCGGCGCGTCTCATCGCTTGCTCACATATTTGGCGGGAACACTTTCTCCTACTACGTCGTCGCCACGTTGATAGCCTTCACTTTCTTCTGCCAGTACATTCTCATAGTGTCAAACCTCTCGCCTCGAGTCTTCAACCCCATCTTTCAATGGCCATACGTTCTAATCGCGATTGACTTCGTATCTTTCTTATCATCTCTATTCTTCGCCAAGTATCAAAAGGACGCTGCCGTGAGACTTGTACGAGTTCTATACGAACAAGACCTCATCACCGACGCGTACCTGACTCCTCCAGTAGGGGACATTGAGCCACGTCCTGTCTGTTGGTGGGATATCTTCAGCAAAATCATAGAACAAGTGAGAACATCATTCCACAGAAGATGCGGTAAAGTCTTGGCGGTACAGATAGTCTACGTTGTAGTGGTCTCCATCTCGACTTATTGGTTTGTCAAGGTCATTACATGGTGGTGGGCTTGGGCGATCTTCTGCTTTTTTCTGTATGAAGTGGGCCCCTTCATCCTGACTTACACCTCAGACACGGAGTCTAAGGGCATCAAACGGATTTGCCGATATGTTTACACTGGCAGGCTTGTGTTGATGGAAGCAGTCTTATATGGGGTGCTAGCGACAGCTCTGTTCGCTACGCAGGTACTACCGGCACATGAGAACCTACTAGTCGGCCTCGAAACCATTGAGGGCAGCATAATCAGGTTAGAAGTCTACGTTGTCTACCCATTCGTTTTCTACGCGGTCGCTGCTTATGGCATTCATATGCTCATAGGAACTGCGATGATCATTTGCTTTTTGAGCAGACGCCACATCAAAGGACTGGACATCTCAAACATCGACGGGCACTGGGGTTTCAAACCACTAGGAGGTCTGGCGGAGCGGAACGTAATCATGCTGGCCTGCTCACATGGCATCGTCGCAGGGAAATTCTTCCAACTACCATTTGAAATCGTCTATCAACCTGGTACGCAATTCCTGTTCTTTGGCTTTGTGTTGATTCTCCTGGTAGTCTATGGACTCCCCGTCACACTTGCGCATACTAGGATTGGAGAACTCAAAGACGTATGGATTGCGGACATACAGAAGGATATTACGGGAAACGCCAGTTCCGAGACGGGCTACTTTGCGAAGAAAGCGGGTGTTGTCGGTCTAGCAGACAATCTAAACACAATATTGGAGAAGTTTGGCAGCGTGTTTGAACATCTCAGATCAGGAAGTAACTGGCCTTCAGATAGTTTCGGATTCGGGAAAGTGATCAGCGCAATCTTCCTCGCCTCTTTGCCAGCCTTGGTGGACCGACTGATCCTCGCTGGTCTTGCCTAACTCGCCTGAGAATGCCATGCCCCGAGCATACCACGGGGAGACGAGAGGTTAGCAACTCTGTAGAGCTCGTAGACGACCTGAAAGGCTATTGGGCGATGTTCTACCCGCTCTTGTTCATTCCGCTAGGCCACCTCTCCGAGGGCGACGCCTTCACGGAGGAAAAGATGCTTCCCGGTCACTTCGAGCTTCTCCTTCGATGCTGGGAGATCAACCTGAGGCTCTGGCCCCAGATCTTCAGAGACCTATCCCACAGCCTAGAGTACAACTTCGTCGAGAAAGGGATTGCAAAGCTGTTTCTGAGCCGCCTTACCTCCTTCTCGCTATGGGCTATCGACGACACCAGGAGCAGGCTTCGAGAAGGTAAACCATTCCAGCTCGGTAATCGATGATACCAACTGAGCCCCTGCGCGGAGATAACCAGAGGCTTACCAGAGCCCTACCCTCGCTAGCTCTCGCATCTAAGCTACTGAAGGGCTTCGGCCTGTGAATGCGCGGGTCTCGAACTCTTGGTCTCCTGCGCTCTGTAAGCAGCCCTACTTCGCGCCTTACTTTCGGGCCTCGAACCTCGTCAGCAGGAGTGAGTTCCCGACGACGGTGGCGGAGCTGAACGCCATGGCGGCAGCCGCGAGCATAGGAAGCCACTCGTATATCGCGGGGCCAAGCCATGGGACAAGTATGCCCGCGGCTATAGGGATCAGGGCGACGTTGTAGATGAAGGCCCAGAAGAGGTTCTGTTTGATCTTGGCCACGGTCCGTTTGCTCAGCTCGATCGCGGTGACGACGTCGCGGAGGTCCTCCTTTATCAGGACGATGCCGCCTGTCTCCTTCGCCACGTCGGTGCCGCCGCCGATCGCTACTCCGACATCGGCCTGAGCGAGGGCTGGCGCATCGTTTATGCCATCACCTACCATCGCGACGACCTTACGCTCGGCTTGAAGCTTCTTGATGACCGCCTCCTTCTGCTGAGGCAGGACCTCAGCTATCACTCGGCCTATTCCTAGCCTCTTCGCGATCGCGTTCGCGGTCCGCTGATTATCGCCCGTGAGCATCACGATCTCTATCCCCATACCTGCCAGCTCGGCTACGGCATCGCGTGCATGCTCCTTTAACGTGTCAGCGACCGCGACGAGGCCTACCGCAGACCGCCCCTCAGCGAGAACCATCACGGTCTTCCCGTCCTCCTCGAGGCCCGCGATCTTCGCCTCAGCATCGCCCATGGACACTTGGGCATCAGCCATAAGCTTCCTGTTCCCTAGAAGCAGGAGGTCGTCTCCAAGCTTCGCTCTGACACCTTTGCCTGAAACCTCCTCGAAGTCTACGACATCCAAGAGCTGTAGGTTCTTCGTCGAGGCGCCTCTGACGATCGCTTCGGCCAACGGGTGCCTCGAGCCCTTCTCAAGGGACGCTGCGACCGCGAGAACCTTATCCGTATCGTAGCCTCTCAGCGGCACGACATCGGTTACGGAGGGTTCGCCCCTCGTAAGCGTCCCGGTCTTGTCGAAGACGATCGTCTCGATCTTATGGGCGGCCTCGAGGTAGTCGCCGCTCTTGATGAGGACGCCGTTCTCAGCGCCCTTACCTGTGCCGACGAGGAGCGCGGCCGGGGTTGCGATCCCTAAGGCGCAGGGGCAGGCGATGATGACGACAGAGACGAAGGCGAGCAGCGAGAACGTGAGGCCGATCTGGCCTATGAAGTACCAGGCTGCGGCAGAGGCGACGGCTATGAGGACGACGGCGGGGACGAAGTACGACGCGACGCGGTCTGCAAGCTGCTGCATCGGCGCCTTCCCTATCTGAGCCTCCTCGACCAGCTTGATGATCTGCGAGAGCACGGTGTCTTGGCCGACCTTCACAGCCTCCGCGTTGAGCACGCCCGTCTTGTTCATCGTGGCACCTATCACCTCGTCGCCTACGGACTTCTCAACAGGGAGGCTCTCGCCGGTTATCATCGACTCGTCTACGGAGGAGCGGCCTTCGACGACGATGCCGTCGACGGGAACCCTCTCGCCCGGCCTTATGATGAGGAGGTCGCCTGCCTCAACCTGCTCGACGGGCAGCTCAATCTCCTCGCCGCCGCGGAGCACATGGGCCATCGTCGGCTGTAGATCCATGAGCTTTCGAACAGCCTCGGAGGCTCTGCCTTTCGCGACGTGCTCTAGGAGCTTCCCTAGAAGTATGAGCGTAATGATGATCGTGGACGTGTCGAAGTAGACGCCCGTGAACGGGAAGAGCGACGGGAAGAACGTGACCGAGGCGCTGTAAAGGTACGCGGCGCTCGTGCCTAGGGCTATGAGAACATCCATGTTCGCGACGAGGCTCTTCAACGCGTTCCACGTGCCTCGGTAGAAACGCCAGCCCACGACGAATTGGACCGGCGTGGCCAGGGCGAACAGCACGTAGTTCGCCGAGGACGGCGGGAGAAGACTGACGTACGTGAGCACCAGCGTCGGGGTGGTTAGCGCAGCGCCGATGACGAAGAGGACCTTGAGGTTTCTCAGCTCCACCTCGGGGGCTGTGAACTCCCTGAGGCAGGTCTCGCTGCAGAAGTAGTAGGTGGTTCCGCGGACCGTAGCCTTGAACTCGGCGCGGCTCTCATCCACGTACATGCCGCAAACAGGGTCCTTAGCCAAAAGACCGCCTTGTGACAGCCATTCAGCCGACATCGACCCTATTCAAGCTTTATCGGGCGTCAGTTGCGGGATCGCATGCGTGGGAGCTCGGCTGTCTGGTAAGCCAAGGGGCGCTGGAAGTAAGATTTATATGATCTTGAGTAAAACTGTGAAGTCGTGAGGGGTGATGGTGGAAACAACCCTGTCTGTTAAGGGGCAGATCGTCATACCGCTTGAGGTAAGGGGAAAGCTGGGGCTCAGGGTGGGTCAGAGGTTCGAGGTTGAAGCGATGTCTGATGGCACGATCCTTGTGGTTCCGATCCCTAACGAGGTAATCGATGCAATGGAGTTACCGGCTGCGGAGAAACTGGAGAAGGCGTTAGCCGAAGAGAGGAGAAGAGATGAAGAAAGACGTGAAGCAATGGTTAAGGAGCTTAAGAGGCGATGAGAATCTTCTTGGACACATGGGTCCTAGTAGAACGGTACAAGGGAAACCGTGATGCTTTCAATCTCCTTAAGGCGGCTAAGGAAAGCTTGGAAGCTCACATCAGCCACATAACGATCGCTGAACTGGTCAATGTCATAAGCAGAGAGTATGGGGAACGAGAGGCGCGAGTCCAGTACGTGTATCTTAAGCGATCACCGTTGATCAAGGATGGAACCACCGAGGAGATATCTGAAAACGCGGGACTCTACAAGACCAAGTATAGGTTCTCCTTGGCCGACGCGGTCATCCTTGCCACAGCGATGGAGGTGAACGCCCAACTCCTCGTCATTGGCGGAGACAAACAGTACGAGGAGGAGTGGAAGAACGTCACAGAAATCGAGGTTACAAAGCTCTCTGGCTACGCAGAGATGTTGAAAACCTAGGTTTTAGAGACCGTGAAACTCGGGGAGAAAAGAACATTAAACCTACAGGTGGCACGGGGCACCCTGGGAACTCTTATATCGCAAAGTAGTGACTGGCAGTAACAAGGTGGCAGCTTTTTGTTAACCGGAAGAGTTCTCGCACAGAAGCGGTTCCTGATAGTCCTTCTGGCAACCGTCCTTGTCGTTGAGGCATCCCTCGCGTCTGTGTCGCCTGTCTTCTGCCAAGTGGACCAGGAGGAGCAGGTCTACTATGGATTTGTGCCGTCGAGAATCTACGTAAACTGGACTATGAGAAGCTTCTACGGGCAAGGTTACAGGATTGAGCGTGAGGGCGGAGCCCGGGAAGGCTTAGACAACGCCTCGATAAGGGATAAGGCCTCACTCGAACTTGTCGGGAATCACGATGCGACAACGGTTAAGGTCTACTCGCTGCCTAGAAAGGAGCTGCTGGCTGAGTTTAGGCTCGATAGGCTTCAACGCAAGACCGTCACTCTTCCCACCGGGAGCTTCGTCAAGGTGGTCTCCAGCCGGCCAGTTACGGTAGAGCTGATCGGGGGCGTAGACATGGAGACCAGCCGGTTCAACTTCAACAGTTTTTACACAGGCACAGATGGAGGCTACGTGGGCAAGGAGTTCATCTTCCTAGCGGTCCAAGGGAAGGGGTCAGTTCCCTACGACGTGCTAGCCCTAGAGGACGGCGATGTGACGCTCTGGGACGGGAGCGGCGCCAAGGTGATGGAGTTCCGGCTTCAAGCGAACAAGTTCAAGCAGTTATCTCTGACCTCGTACACGGTCTATGACCTCGTCTCAACCGGGAACCTGATGCTGCAGTCGTTCAAGACTGAGACAGGCCACCCTCTGCAGCAGTATCTGCCCGACTCAACCTATTACCCGGCGGTTGAAGGGAGCTTCCTAGGCAAGACCTTCTACGGGAGCACAGATGAAGTCCTCACAGTTATGGCTCCGGGCAGGAACTTCATCCTAACCGCTGAACAGCCATCCAAGGTCTCCCTTACCGACCTAGACACGAAGCAGAAGATCGCTGACCTGGACGTGTCAGAAGGACGAGCTCTAAACTGGAGACCGAAGGACATCTTCCCCGGCATGATAGCCACAAGCGAGAGACCGATGATGTTCAGCTACAAGGACGATGACCTAGACGACGGTGGCCTAGCCTATACAGGGCTAAGGGCGGGCCAGACAGCGATCTTTGCGATTCCGCCAGGGGAGAGCTATCTCTTCGCGTACAAGGATACCAAGGTCACCCTCGACGACCTGCAGATCAACGTGGCAGCTGACACGTATCTGCTACTCACGGAGGGATCGCATAAGGTCTCGACAGACGCGAACGTGGTCATCGAGGTCGTCAACCTCGCGCCGGAACAAGGCCTGAGAGGATTCGGAGACTGCCTGCCCTCCGTTCAATCCCTCAGCATAACGCCTGACGTAAGGCTTAGACCTGTCTCTGAAGAGGCTCCTCTCCTCTATTACGCGGTCGGCGCGGTTACGGCAGCCGTTGTGATCGCTCTGATCGCGCTCCGGTCCCGACGAAGAGCCCGGGCAACCCGGTAGCCTACCGAGGCTAGACTCGAGAAGCTAAGGTCTAGCTGCCCGGACCCCCTCTCCCTGTGCCACCTTGGGCCTAACGTGTTGCGAGCCACCGACCGTGCAGCGCGTCTTTGACAGACTAGGTTACGGTGCGCCTTTCGTAGCCCCAGCTGGATCAGACGTAGTGGAGTCCCTCCTGTTTGGCTGAGCGCTCCACGTATGTGAGCGCGACCTTTGCTAGGAGCCCTAGCGCTACGAGTTGGATGGCTAAGCCGAGCCATTCCAGCTCTTCGGGGAAGACGAGGATGGAGCCCAGCAGGTAGTGGCGCATGAGGTCGATGCCGAAGGTCATGGGGAAGAGAACAGAGGCCGCGGCGAGCGGCTGAGGCAAGACCTGGAGTGGAACAAACATCCCTGTCATCATCTGGAAGCCTAGATTGAAGAAGCCGAAGATGGCTGTGACGTTCTTGAACTTCAAGACGAGCGTCGCAAAGAGCACGCCTAATTGAGCGAGGGCGGCAGCGGCGAGCAGCGCTGAGCCTAAGGCTAGAGCTAAGCCCGGTGCAGTGAGGCTTGGTCCTACGAAGAAGACTGCGACCAAGAACATCGGCAGGAAGCCCAACGTATCGGTTACAGCCATCGCTAGGGTTGTCGAGATAAGGTACCACTGCCTCGGCACTGGGTTTGAGAGGATGTACTCGACGGTTCCTAGGTTGAGTTCCTCTCGGAGCCTCCCAGCGGCCCCCCAGAGGGCTACGCCCTGGTAAGCCTGGAAGCTCACGCCGAGGAGCAGGAACGAGATGTAGTTTGTCGTACCCGTGACCGCGCCTATGCCTGAGCTAGCGTAGAGCGGTACGAGTAGGAGTAACGCTAAGCCCCAGAGGACACCGCTGAGAATCTCGAATGCGAAGTTGACCTTGTACCGTGTCAATGTCTTAAGGTCACGCCAGACCGCGGACGCCAGGAGTCTGATGACTAAGAGGCCGTCGCTCATCCAGCTGCCTCCACGAGTTCAATGAACGCCCTGTCCAACGAGGGCATTGCTATGCCCACCGGCACCTTCAGCCCGGCTGTCTTCAACGTCGAGGTGACCGCGGGAAGAACCGCGTACGCGTCTTGGCAGAAGAGCTGGACCGGCGGGCCCTGGTCGATGCGAGCGACGCCTTCAAGCCCCTTCAACCTCTCCAAGACCGGGCCTGGCAACCGGTCAGCTGTGATCTCGATAACGTCCCTGTGCTCAACCGCTTTTCCGAACTCCAACGGGGTTCCAAGGAAGAGCAGTCGCCCATGATGGATCAGCGCAAGCCGGTCGCTGAGCTCTTGGGCCTCCGTCATGTTATGCGTCGTCACGACAACCGTGGCGTTGTTACTCCTTGCGTACTCCTTCAGGTAGACCCTCACCTTCCTAGCCGTGATAGGGTCGAGGGACTTCGAAGGCTCGTCTAGAAAGCAAACCTGGGGGCTGTGAAGAAGCGCCCGCATGACGACCAGCGTTTGTTTCTCGCCGCCTGAAAGCGTCACAAACTGCCGGTTCAGCTTCTCCTCGAAGCCGAAGGCTTTGGCTAGTTCCCTTACGCGGGGACGAATAACCCGCGGCGTCATGTTCCGTGTTGCCCCCGCGAAGTAGACTAGGTTCTCTTCAGCTGTTAGTCGGAAGTAGGCTGAGCGCTCACTGTCCTGCCCTGCGTAGCCGATGACGGCTCGAACCTTAGCCTCGTCACGTCGCACGTCGAAGCCGCAGACTGTGGCTGAGCCTTGGTCCGCGTTGAGCAACGTCGCGAGGATCTTGACCAACGTCGTCTTCCCGGCGCCGTTAGGCCCTAGGAGCCCGAACACCTCGCCTGCCTTCACTGAGAGCGACAGATTGTCAAGGGCCCTAACAGTCTTCCCGCCTGACCTATACTCCTTAACCAAGTCCTTACAGACCACTGTGTCTTCCATTAGCCCTCCCTCTGTTTCTCGCGGGATCTTCACGAGAGACCGGCCAGCCATGTAAGCGGTTCTATAAAGGCATTCTAGGTCAGTCATCTTCCAACCGACATCTCTAAGCCGGGAGTCAGGCTGGCGAGGATATTAAGTCGAGGCACGTGTTGTGATCACGAGATGTGATCGGCTCGCGTTAAGTAGTCGGCTTCTCACCAGTTCCGGCAAGAGATCTTGCAATGCGGCTTGCCATCTGGAGCGCAAGCCTCCCGGGCACGGTTATCAGGTATCGTCCCCTGACAGCTTCTTGCGCCACAAAGCCCGTCTCCTGTAGAACCTTCAGGTGGCTTGAGAGCGTGCTCGCCGTTATCTCAGCCAGCTTCTGCTCCAGCTCGCCGGCGTACTTGCCACCTCGGCTCAACTCGTCGAGAATCCTAAGCCTCTGCTCACTCGCCAACGCGGTCAGAACCGATGCTGTCGCAGCCGCGTCGAACGCCTTCTCAGGCTCTTCTCTTCGCCTTCCGATGTAGACGCCCATCGGCCCTATCAGCACGGAACGCTCGACCTCGCCCCTTATGCCTTCCATAACTGCCTCCACAGACTCTCTCACGCTCTCAGTGACATCGTTCACGAGACCACCGATGTCGATCCTGACAGCCCCATAGCGTTCGGGGCCGCGCCCAGCCTCCGCTCTAACGGTTGGCGCTGAGGGCGGCGCGGTTTCCGGAGATTGAGGCCCAGCTTTGGACTCCGGGCTTGGTGTCGACGGCTGACTCTCGGATGGTTGGCTTACACGGCTCGCCTCCTGCCCAGCGCTCCTCTCGGCTATCTCGTCGAGTCGCCGCTGCAGCTCTTCCACGTGCTTCCTCAGCGCCTCAACCTCGTCTCTTCGCTCTTCACTCACCCGCTATCACCTCGAGTTTGATTCTGGCCAAACCCAATTCGATTGCAACCTAGCTGAAGTCGAGGCGAGATATAAGCGTTGCGCTAGGGGGTTCTGTCTAAGCTCGGGTCGTCCATTCAGGGTCGTCCAAAAAGGGTCGGTCCAACTGGTGCAAAGCATCGCTATCCTATGATCGACCTGACCGCCGATTCCACAAGACCGATCTCTTGAGCAGCTTGCTCTCTCAACGATTCGGCTCTCTCAATCATCTGTTGGATTTCACTCTGTTTTGGGGGTAGAGGGATTGGAGCTTCTATGTCGTTTACGTCACCCCATTCAACCCGATGTCTTCCCGTGATCCCCGTTGAATAGCTGAACAGAGCACCATAATTGGTTCTGATTCATCCTTTTTTTTCAAGACTTAAGTGCGCGCTTC
>Ga0315310_10002666_pt1 | contig 11145 bp, 7 predicted proteins | sample TDP5_MG_FD_203630 | JGI IMG/M metagenome (GOLD analysis project Ga0315310, IMG submission 203630) | Freshwater sediment microbial communities from Lake Towuti, South Sulawesi, Indonesia - TDP5 | ecosystem: Environmental > Aquatic > Freshwater > Lake > Sediment | place: Indonesia: South Sulawesi... | reverse complement strand
CCCTACGGGTACTGCTATCGCTGCTACTTCAAGCAAACATTCCCTGAGTGTGGCTACTGGTGTGTTGACTACATCAAGGAGGCACTTCTGGAGAAGTTCCTTCCCCGTGAAGATGTTGCAGGCATAGTGTTCGAGCCCATACAAGGTGAGGGAGGATACGTGGTTCCACCTGAGGGATACTTCGAACGGATGGCTTCTCTCGCTCGAGAATACGATCTCCTGCTTATTGACGATGAAATTCAAGCGGGCATGGGGCGAACTGGCCGCTGGTTTGGAATAGAAAACTGGAACGTCACACCTGACGTGGTGTGCATTGCCAAGTCCATCGCCTCCGGTCTCCCGCTGGGAGCCATGGTTGCCAAGGAAGAGATAGCGGACTGGGAGCCGGGTTCGCATGCGACCACCTTTGGCGGTAACCATGTCGCATGTGAGGCGGCGCTAGCCACGATATCCGTCATCAAAGAGGAGAACCTGCTCGACAGAGCTGTTAGACTGGGCAGGCACGTGATTTCAAGATTAAAAGACATGCAAGACAAGTCTGAGATTATCGGTGATGTGCGCGGCAAGGGATTGATGATCGGGGTGGAGCTCGTAAAGGACGGCAAATCAAAGACACCAGCTGTGGAAGAATCAAGAGAGATAATGAAAAGATGTTTCAAGCGTGGTCTAGCAATGATCACCTGCGGGCCTTCAGCGCTCCGCATAGCCCCGCCTCTGAACATCCCAGAAGAGCTCCTTGACAAGGGCTTGGACATAATCGATGACGCAATAACGGAACTCACGGCGGAGAAAAAACGATAAAACATCACTCCAAGAGTTCGAAAATAGTGTCTCTGTCAGTTACTATTTCCAGCTGACCAACAGGATTTCTTCTGACTCTCGCCCACCTAACTCTAACCCTTTTTCCCACAGGTATATCATCAAGCTCCAACGCCTTGCTTCGCCATGCCACCCCAGGCATAGATTTGCCCACATCCTGCAGTGTGAAGTTCACGACCTCCGCAGGCCCGAACCTAGTGTTCACTGTGTTCAAGGGCGTCTTGCTGCTCAAAATACCCTCCACGATTACATCTTCATCCTCCTGTGTTATGGAGGATAGTTGAATCCGTCTGTCAATGTCCGGAATATCCATGTTGGGAGGAGCCTCGGAAAGGATCTCCAGGTCCCCCTCGTTTCTCACGATGAGTTGTTTCTTTCTACCTTTCTGGAAGATGCCTCCCCTAGAAATTAGGACATAGTCACCAGGTCTGACTCTCAGTCTACTTAACACGGGGCCAACCACCCTTACCACTTCTCTTCCGTCGTGGGCTATGACGGTCCGCAATCCCACGCCCTGATCTAGAAAATCAATAACCCTCACAAGATATTGAGCTGCGGTGAGCTGGGGCGTCGGAATAACGTCTACCTCGAGTTTCACTGCCTTGTCTCTCCCCAACATTGTACCTCCGGTGGTGTGAAGCGAAAGGTTTCTGACTCTTAGGTCAGATATGATGATGTTCTCCCCCTCGCGAACGTCTTCAAAGAGATCAGCCTTGCTCCTCCAAGCCACCACCGTGGCGTAGGAGTCGTTGTCTTTGGCCTGAACCTCTCTGAGGTTGGTGGGACCCAGCGACGTGTTGACTTGTCTCATGGGCTGCACGGAGACCACGGAGCATTTCACGTCCACCAGCTCTCCGCTCATGTTCAACGCCTCTCGGATAGGCGTCACCATCTGCTGGAGTTCGGGGACTTCCTGCTCGCCACCTGGGAGAGTGGCAAAGCTACCTCGCCTCCCCACGTGAAACTCGCTTCCCTTCCCATCGAGTCTCTCGCGTGTGTACCCGTGTTCGATCCTGATCACTTGTCCCGACACAATCCCCATCCTTGATAGGTCTTCCGCTCTCTCCCCCCAAGAGACAACGGTCAGTTTCCCTGTCTGATCCCCTATCTTCATCTTGCAGTACTGATATTTCTCACCCTTCACCAAAGGGGAGACCGTTATCACCCTCCCCAGAACACTCACGTCTCCCAGCCCGGGGATAAGATCTGCTATCTTGGTCGTGCGACTCTCTTCGAGCGCTCTGCCTTCCCCCTTGGTTTCATCGCTCAGCAAACCCAGTTCCTCTGCCACGAGCAGCGCGGCGCCCGTTCGGTTCAGGTACTTTTCTGTTCTGATCTTCTCCTCGATCATTCTCTCCAAGTCCTCGAGTTTCAAACCAGGCTTCCTTTCAAGTATGCGAGAAACTATCTCATCGTAGTCCTTCATGGTCACAACTACTCTCACAATTCCTGTCGGCCAATAGAAACGTGGAAACTGGCTTATATCTTTCCCTGAACCACTCTCCATCAAGCTGAAGAGTCTAGAGCTTCTTCCCTTTTCCGGCGTTGTACAAGATATACGCCACGATCGCTATAAGGGTTATGACAATCAAACCATAGACGCCGAGGTAGACGTAGGAGAAGTATTCCTCGATGCCCAAAGCAGCGCACCAGGTTCTCCTCCCACCCGCTCTGCGAGGATATAAGAGTTTGCGCGCTTTCTCCCTCTTGCTTCTACTCTGAGGCCCTTAATCAGTTCTCGTGGCTAGGTTCGCCTTGTATCCTTCATGGGCGCTGCGCGGACCCCTGCTTTTGGGGGCCACCTCGCCGTGGTCTTCGTTGTGCCTGTTGGAGTGGGCTGGGCTTCCTCGCGGGATCGGCGCTCAGACCTACCCCAGTGGTAGCCTCTATCTGGGGGCTGTTGACTTCTCGTTGAACCTCCAAGCCATGTTGTAGACCGCTATGTAGACTATGGAACGCTGTCTCCTGCTAAGCAAAGTCTTCCAAGTTTTGGCTGTCCCGGGCTAGTCGATCGATTTTCAGTGGATTTGATCTGTCTAGATCGGTGGCGCAGCTGGAGGGACGCGTACAACCTGTCGGGTAAAGAAGGCCTTCACATGCGGCCTCGTTAGGTAGTATACGACGATTGCGTAGATTGCAATGATTACGATGCCAAACAATCCGGTGGCCCCGATGGCAACCAAGAGCACCAACACGCCAAGAAGCAAACCGATTACGCTGAAGATCATGGCTATTATGCGGGCCCATTCTTTGCCACTCCAGAGGCCCCAGCCGAGCACAACTGAGATGATGCCAACTACGAGGATGACAACGCCTGTCGCAGTCGCTATTGCTACCAAGCCCCCGCCCACTATCCCCAAAGGGCCTGTGAACGTCTCCAGGTACGCCACTAAGTAACCTCCTACAACGATGTAGAATAACCCACCTATGATGGCTAGGATCCCTCCGATGATATCGATGACAGCCAAGATCGCGACACCTAGCGGGCGATCAACCGCTCCTGTTGTTGACAAAAGATCACCTTTCTCCAGTTTCGGCGATCTGTGTATATATCTCTATCGATCAACTCCCACCTTTCCTTCATGAATGCGGAGACAATTAACGAAGAAAGTCCACCTGAAGAGTCTCTTAGACCTCTCAACGCCTAGATGGCGATCAACACAGCCTCCAATCTCCGTAATACACTTGTGTCGATCGATCGAGAATCGGCGAACTCATGCTTCCCAATTATCTGGGACAACCCTGGGATGGGCAGGAAGATGGGTTGCAGGCCTTTATCGTGTGTGACCTCCAACCTTTGTGTACTTGACTACGTGTGGAACATTTTTAGCTCCCACTCTAAGCGTTTGGCCGAATCAGATCATTGAACAAAACGGTGGTGTTTCAAGCTGTGGAGACCAAGTCGTGAGCTCTTAGATACAGCGCGGCTGAGAACAACTGCCCATGGCTACCCATAGGGGCTCCAGAGTTTGGGGAGTACCATTCGTTGAAGCCAGATAGCTTGGTGAACTTGTCGAACTCTTTTCTTGCTCTTTCCTCGAAGCCAGCCTTGACCAGAGCAGATATCACATATCCGTGTACAAAAGGCCAGATTGCCGAGTTTTGATATCTCTCAGGTTTTTGCCCACATTCGCTCTTGGGATAGCTGGGCGAAAGGTTCCTGTATCCAAACTCAGTGGAGGCGAGGTCAAACGCCCGAACTACTGCTTCGATCCTGCTCTTTGGTACCAGCCCTTCCAGTACGGCAAGAGCATGACCCAGCGAGTCAAAGACCGGGTGGTCCCCACTTTCCTCGGCGTAGTCTCTGTAATAACCAACGTCGTCCCTCCAAAAGACCGAGTTTATCCTTTCCTTCAGTCTGTCAGCTGAATCCGTGTTTCCTGACAAGCGTTCCGCCGCAAAGAGTAAGACTTGGTTGCAGAACAAGGATCTTCCTGCATATTTTCTCATGGCGTCGCGCCAGTCCGCTCCTGGAAGAAATCCCTCAGCGTTCAGAAGAGACTTTGTGAAGCTACTCAGCTTGTCAGCTTCATCAGAATGTTGCTTCAGAAGGCCTGCGTCGTTCGTGAACATCGCGTATCTGTACAAACCAATAGTCGTCAGAAGATTGCTGTCATGGTTTTCTGTGTACGGGTAGAACAGCCTCGGATCAAGCAGGCGAAGGCTTCCAGATACAGATGGAGGAACCTCTATGAGCCTAGCTGGAATTTCGCCGTCCTTCCTTTGCCTCCTGAGAGTATGAAGTAACTGCTTTTTGACCTGATACGCGTCTCCATGACTCAAGAGCGACTCCATGCTGTACACTGTGTCGCGAATCCAGTACTGCTTCTTGTAGTAGCCTGCGCTAGCATAGTAACCGTGTTTGCCCTTGCACATCTGGATTGTTCGCTCAGCCTTCCTAAGCTTGTCTCGAGCATCTGCCTCTAGCCCAATGGCCGGCCACCTATTGATGGCTGGATACAGCTCCCGTCTATATCGTTTTCGCGGGTTCTCGTGAAGCGGATCCTCGATCTATCTCACATAAACCCAGATTCCTCCACTATCACTCTGAAAGAAGGCTTCCCAGCGCTTCTTCGTGAGAACCTCTGTTCGACCTCCTCGCGGTGACGCCGTGTTGCAGTCGAGCGAGCGAGCGAGCAACCTCGCAGGCGCCCGCCTCCACTCACAGAGCCGTGCAGCGCATATCAAGCCCGTCAACGCTTAAATTTCCGCTCAAATGCCTTTGGCCTCAATATGACTGAGAAGATCGAGGGCTTACAGATCATTGGTGGGTCAGCGTCTGAAGTCTTGGCTGTCAAGGTGGCAAGAGAGCTCGGAGTCCAAGCGCTGAAAACCGAGATCAGGCGTTTCCCCGACGGGGAAACTTACGTTCGCGTCGTAGATAAGGTCGACGCCGAGAAGGCTGCTGTCATCCAATCCATCTACCATCGTCCGAACGACTACTTGATCGAGTACTTCTTGACAGTCGACATGCTAAAAGACCTTGGCGTGAAAAAGGTGTATGGCATTCTTCCCTACTTCGCCTATGCAAGGCAGGATGAGCGGTTCACCCCCGGCGAGGCGGTGAGCTTCGCAACGGTAACCAAACTAATAGAGAAAGCGGGAACGGATCAGGTGTTCACGATAGATGCACACAGGCACAGAGTTCCCGACATCACCATGGCTTTCAAGATCCCGGCTGTGGACCTCACGGGTATGGGCCTCCTAGCCCAGTATGCCCAACAGAGGTATTCGTTGAATAGCCCCTTAGTTGTTGGCCCCGATGAAGAGGCAGAGAGATGGGCTCTCGAAGCGGCCGAACAACTAGGGTGTGGGTACGACATCCTGGAGAAGAAACGGTTAAGCGACACTCAGGTCTCCATTAAGCCCAAGAGAGTAGATGTACGGGGCCACGACCTGTTGATCGTGGATGATATAATCAGCACCGGGGGGACGATGGCGGAGACTTGCGCGGCGCTCCTTAACATGGGGGCTCGAAGAGTGCTTGTTGCGTGTACTCATCCCCTGCTGGTCGGCAACGCCCTGGCGCGAATACTAAGATCTGGCGCGGAAGATGTCATAGGCACAGACACAGTTCCAAGCCCTGTAAGCTATGTCAGCGTCGCCCCCGTTATCTCCAAGGCAATGCGGGAGATCGCCTAAGCTCCGGGCGACGACGGCGATCGATCGACCGGAGATGGGGGAGACTATGGTCGCTCAACCACTGAGCAGGAGGAATTATTCCATAATACCAAAGACCGGTCGGTCGATCGACGGATTCAATTCGCATATGTATTTTCTCAAACATGTCTACGTGATCGGCGCTAAGCTTATAAAATGAAGAAGCGACTCGAGAACGCGTGGTTTCCAGGGCCGGGGAAATAGGCGGCTACGCCGGTAATATACTCAGAGTGGACCTAACGCGCGAGCGAACAAGCCAGGTGACCTTGAATCAGGATATCCTACGAAAGTACATTGGAGGAACAGGCATAGGAGCAAAGATCCTATATGAGGAGGTACCTCCTGACGCGGGATGGTCTGCCCCTGACAACCGGATGATCTTTGCCTCCGGCCCACTTGGCGGCACAAGGGTCGGAGGCTCAGGCACGTTTTCCCTAGTCACCAAAGGAGCTCTAACTGGCGGAGCCACAGCTACTCAGGCCAACGGCTCTTTCGGGGCCTACCTGAAGCTTTCGGGATATGATGGCATAATCATCCAGGGCAGAGCTGCGCGATGGTTGTACCTATACATTGAGAACGGGCGGGCGGAGCTAAGGCATGCCGATCACCTTCTTGGAGTCGACACCTACGACATCAACGAGGTCATCAAGGCGGAGCTTGGAAAAAAGCAAAAGGAGGTGAGCGTCGTATCGATAGGTCCTGCGGGTGAGCATCTCGTCAGGTTCGCTGGCGTGTTCGCTGGGAAGGGACACTCAGCTTCTCACAATGGCTCCGGAGCTGTCATGGGTTCAAAGAGGCTCAAGGCCATAGCTGTTCTTAGAGGAAACGCACGGGTCCCCGTGAGGGACATGGACAGGCTTGCCAGGGTTGCCCAAGAACTCTATGATAAGGCCAAAGGCTTCACAGGAACGATCGGAGGCGTGTATACGAACGAGAAGTCAGGGCAGGGTGTGCTCCCGGTCAAGAACTACGCGACTAACATATGGGACATTTATGATGAAGACCTGAACCGTTATGAGGAAGACTACATCAGAGAGAACTTCCAAGAGAAGCCCAACCCATGCTGGGCTTGTCGACTGCTCCATTGCACGATGATGAGAATCAAGGAAGGGCCTTACAAGGATACAGTGATTGAGGAGCCGGAGTATGAGCAGATGGCTGCCTGGGGACCAAACATTCTGCAGAACAACTCGGCTTCCGCCATGATGCTGTCAGCTCTGACAGACCGACTAGGCCTCGAGAACAATGAGGCGGGGTGGGTGATCGGGTGGGTAATGGAGTGTTGCGAGAAGGGCATACTGACGGAGCAGGAGACAGGTGGGCTTGAGATGATGTGGGGCAACGTTGAGGCAGTCAGGCAGCTGCTTTATCTGATCGCTCATAGGCATGGATTCGGAGACCTGTTGGCCGAGGGGGTGATGAGGGCCTCCCAGAAAATCGGCGGCAGTGCTGCAAGCTGTGCAATATACACCATGAAGGGCAACACCCCTCGGGGACACGATCATAGGACCAGATGGTTTGAGATGTTCGACACCTGCGTCTCAGACACAGGAACTATCGAGACAGGACCGACCCCGCTTTATTTCGGACCCGCAGATCTGCTTGGCCCAGAAAACCCACTAGCGGTCTCGTCAGGTGTTGCCGAGACCAGCGGCCTAATGCAGTTCGAGGATTGTCTAGGCATATGCCGGTTCAATGGTAGGTTCAACGTGGAGCTTGAGGCAGAAGCCGTCAGCGCCGTGACAGGCTGGGACCTGACAATCGAGGAGGCGAGGTCAATTGGACTTAGAGTGGTGAATCTCCTGCGGGCCTACAATTTCAGATGCGGGATGACTAGGAACATGGACCGCCCGTCTACCCGGTATGGCTCAACACCCATCGACGGTCCATCAAAAGGGAAGAGCATTATGCCTCACTGGGAGAAAATGTTGGAGAACTACTACCGCCAAATGGGGTGGCACACGGAGACAGGGAAACCATTACCTGAGACCCTCAAGATGCTTGGACTCGAACATGTCACAAAGGACATCTGACAGAGCGAAGAGTGAGCTCGGCTCCATCATCGAGAGTGTTATCGATCGAACGGCGAGGCTCACGGTTCATGGAAGGCAAACTTCACCGCCCGGGGAGAGCTCTCGACAACCTTAATAGTCATTGGCGGCACATTCGTGGTTGCTGTTGTGAGCGCCTCAATTTCCCGGCGTTTCTCTAGTAGTCAGAAGAGCCTCTCCACCTACTCAATCATTGCAGAGAGATCTCAATGAGTCTTCCGTGATTTGACCTATCAATCGAAGGTGCTAAATGGGGTAGACACCATACTGTCTTGCAGCTCGATCGATCGAAGGGTTGCTTCTTGAGGGAGAAGATCCGGCGCCCTCAGGAACGCCACTCAGACATGAACTTCAGGTACAGATCGTCCCTCTCCTCGATCTCCTCATAGCTTCCCTGCCTTTGAGCGAGGGCCACCGCCAGAAGGTGGTAGCACCGCTTTCTTTCCTGATCCAACACCCTGTAGAAGAAGTCGTCGCAGGCACAGTACTTGGCCAGCGGCAGAACGAGGTAATCCCTGCTTCTCCCCACGACCACCCAAAGCTCCCTCCCGCTTGGTTGAAAGACATACTTCTTCACCCTCGCATCGTCCACCGCTTGCTGCGCCTCACTACGGATATTCGCTTCAGTCTTCTTAGCCTTCGCCTTCCTCCTAGACGGCCTGACCCCGCTCTTTCTCCGGGACAAGAGACTTGGCCCCCTGTGCTATCGAAAACCGAAACGAAATAAGGCAGCGTGGATTAAAAGTTTCGTCTGCAAATGCTTCGCATGATAGAGGGCCGGCCTGCAGCGCTTCTCGAAGATGGAAGGCGAGTCCTACTGGTAGCTGATCTTCACCTGGGTTTTGAGCACGAGCTTCAGGCTGCGGGGATCAACGTTCCCCCCCAGAGCGAGAAGATTTTTGAACGCCTGGCAGAGATCATAGACCATCAAAAGCCGGAAGTGATCTACGTCTTAGGTGACCTTAAACATCAAGTTCCCAGAGTCTCCCCTGTAGAGTGGGAGGATGTTCCGCTCTTCCTCCGAGAGGTAGGTCAAAGAGTCGAGGAGATACACTTAGTCCATGGCAATCATGACGGAGGAATCGAGCGTATGCTGCCGCGCAGCGTCTTCACCCACTCTGGCAGGGGAGCTGTTATCGAGGGGGAGGGACGCTTTGCTCTGCTTCATGGACACGCTTGGCCCTCGATCAACGCCCTGACAGCCGACACGATAATCATGGGGCACGTACACCCCGTTATAGAGTTCGAGACAAAGATAGGGTTCACTGTTCGTCGAAGGATCTGGTTGAAGCAGAAGTGTAGCCGCAGGGGATTAGCCCGAGCCATAACCAAGTCTAAGAAGACTCGCGCAAGAGCATTAGCCATTGCTGAAGAGAAGGGCGCTGAAATGAACTTGATAGTCATGCCCGCCTTCAACGACTTCCTTTCAGGCGTCTCAGTGAATGCTTCGCCAGAGAAGCGACTCCTCGGCCCAATCTTGAGGTCAGGAGTCACAGACCCCAGTCAAGGCGAAGTCTTCCTCCTTGACGGAACCTACCTAGGCAAGGTTGCGCAGCTACGACACCCATAGACGAACCATCAACTATCTGAAGAGATAATCTTCCATAACCGCTGAAAGACAAGGCAAGAGACGAAGGATACGCATTGATCTCGGTTGCCATGCGACTCACAGAAACATCCTTGGCTTTCTGCAACGAAGCTTGTAAGCAGATGGGGCCGGTGGGAATTTCAGCGGCTTATCGTCGCTTTTGAACCCACGACTTTGAGCTCCTGTCTAGCCTCGGAGTCTCTCGGGCCCGAGCCGAGTATCATACCATGCTAGACAACGGCCCCGGGTTTGTTGACTTTATGACCCGGAAGAGAGGCATTGATGTCCATATATAAGCCGATCGACAGTTGACTTGACGCTTGTGCTTGACGCACGATACCGCAACTATGTATGAGCGCGTGTCAAATCCAGGGGGATTGAATCGACCGACAGTGTCGATGGACCCTTCGCGGAAAAGCACATGCTCTCTGGGCTCGTTCGATCGACCGTAACTTCTTGTCTTGTGTTAGTTTGATTTTTGTCTTATGAGGTTGAGTAGCTCTCTGGCTCTGTCGATCCGGATCTTCTTCTCCGCCACCATCTGCTCAACTATCTTGTCTATCTCTTCTTCTTTGGCTCCAACGGTGATCGCTATGTTTCGAGCGTGAAGCGCCATGTGGCCTCTCTGGATCCCCTCGGTGGCGAGTGCTCTGAGGGCTGCCAGGTTTTGAGCCAGGCCTACAGCACCCATTATCTCAGCCAGTTGCCCAGCACTCTGAACTTGGAGTATCTTGAGGGCTGCCCGAGCTACGGGGTTCACCTTTGTGGCTCCTCCAACGATGCCTACAGCCAGGGGCATCTCCAGCATTCCCACAAGGTCGCCCTTGCCGTTCTTTACCCAGTCTGTGAGGGGTTTGTAAACCCCGCTCCGCGCTGCATAGGCGTGGGCGCCGGCTTCCAGTGCGCGGGTGTCATTTCCGGTAGCCAGCGCCACAGCTACAACTCCGTTCATTATTCCCTTGTTGTGAGTTGCAGCTCTGTACGGGTCAGCCGCCGCAAACGACTGGGCATACACAATGCTATTGACTACGCCTTCTCCTCCCAGCGCCTCGCTGGGGATCATTGTTCTAGCTTGGACTAGACGCCTGTCTGCGAGATTGGAGACTATTCGCAGATGAACCTTTCCTCCAGTCAGATCCTCGATGAGCGGTGCCACCGCCTCTGCCATGGTGTCCACCGTGTTTGAGCCTAAAGCGTCGCACACATTGACTAGGAGGTGGGTGATGACCATTGGGCCGCTTGCTGTGCCGAGCACGCGAACCTCTAGGTCGCGGGCACCGCCGCCGACCTTCAATAGGACTGGGTCCTGTTCATTGGCGATCTTGAGCAGCTCTTGCTTCGCATTCAAGATCGTGAGCCGTGCGGCTTGCGGGTCAGGCACATCGACGAGTTGGATCTGGCCGATCATGAGAGGTTCTGTCGCCTGGGCTTGGATGCCGCCGCCTGCTCGCGTTATTTTGGCAGCGTTGCTTGCCGCGGCTACCACGGACGGTTCTTCGATGGCCATCGGTATGAGGTACTCTCTTC
>Ga0315310_10002665_pt1 | contig 11147 bp, 11 predicted proteins | sample TDP5_MG_FD_203630 | JGI IMG/M metagenome (GOLD analysis project Ga0315310, IMG submission 203630) | Freshwater sediment microbial communities from Lake Towuti, South Sulawesi, Indonesia - TDP5 | ecosystem: Environmental > Aquatic > Freshwater > Lake > Sediment | place: Indonesia: South Sulawesi... | reverse complement strand
GTATACTTGTGGACGCTACAGACTTTAAAGAGTACATGCATCATGGGCACTTTGCCAAGCAAGGCTTTAAGGTGATCAAGGAGCATGGGCCGTTCAAACTGATGTACTTTCCACTCAAACAGGACAGCGTCGAGGCTAAGCCCATAGAGTTGAATTACAAGCCTGCAACGGGCAAGGTTGAAGTTACGTTGTTCAAAATGTTCTTCTGCCCAGTCGCCGCCTACATGTATCGCCTAATAAAAAATGTTGCCCAAGGCTTCGGCAACAAAGTCAAAATTGTTGAAATCGAGCCAACAATCGAAACAGTGAGAAGGTACGGAACCTCCGACCCTTTGATCAATGGAAAACTCAAATTAATGGGACCAGCCAAGGAAGAAGATGTGAGAAAGGCAATACAAGAAGAAGTAGACCAGCTCAAATGATAGTGAACATAAACCAAGGTTGAATAAATCAGAACTTATCTGTTCTGTCCGACAACGGAAAATCTGTGTCTGACGACAGTTGATGACCCTTAGTATTGTTGCACAATAGAAAACTTTTGTGTCACAATTAAAATAATGCTACAATATTTGTATTCGGTCGTAGTTTTAAGGACCTGCCCAAAATCTTTTATGACTATAAACTTAAATCGCGATATATCAACCCTTTGCGGTTCGTATTTTCATGTTTTGTATTTAGGTCAAATCTTTTAAGCAATGGAAAATATATACGTAAGACACAAGACAGCAGAATATAGAAAGTAGAAAAGGAGAAAACAGCGTCCACATGTCCAAAAAAACTGACGAAGAGCTCATCACAAAAATATTGACGGATCCGAAGCTTAGCTCTATCAAAGCAATGTTGGAGAAAGACCACGCCATTGACTGTCTCTTCTTCCTCCATATGGATAAAGGACGATGGAAACAAGCCAAAGCCTTCATGAACAAGCATGGTCTAACTCTAAGCGACGGCACGTTCCGCGCCCGCATGATAGAAATCGAGCATCTAGGCCTAGCCACATCAACCCAAATAGACCCATTGAAAAAACACTACCACAAAAGCCCCCTAGGCCAAAAAATAACCAAATTACTCCTGGAAATGTTCCAAAAGCTCTAAAAAAACAACCATTGCAAAGGAAACAATGAAGTAATTTCTGGTGTCTTAAGACGTAAGATTTAAATTCCCCACGATACTCTATGTTTTACGTGAACCCCAAAAAGGAGGGATAGAACAGAATATGAAAAGGTTGTTCAAGAGTCAGAAAGCGCTGAGTCCAGTTGTCGCAGCTATCATCCTAATCGCAGTGACCGTGGCTGTCAGCATCGCTGTCGCCGCATGGATGGGTGCATTGACATTCACCTTCATGAAAACAGAAGAACTTTCTTTCACAGGCTACACCTGGGATAGCACAAGTCCTTACACATGGATTCAAATAACGGTTAAAAACACTGGTTCAAGCGATATGTCAATAAGTGAAGTTCGGATAAACGATCAGACCGCTGGTGGCGCTGGTCAAACTCTTCCCTACTCATTAGCTGCAGGCAGTTCAGTGACTTTTAACGTGACTCGTTCCGGAAGCGCGGCATACACATCCGGTGTAAAGTACGAGTTTACTGTGATAACAGCGAAAGGCAATACATTCGGCCCATACACTAAAACTGCGCCTTAGAAACACAGCGAAAACATCAGCCTGAGAATTGGGGTAGGGAAACCCAGCCTTTTTCATCATCTTCGGAGGTGTAGAACTTGGTCGTTGAACTAAAAGAATACCAATCTGCGGCTGAGATAGCAAAAGCTCTCGACACGGAGATAACTCGAACAAAGAGTATGTTAGGCGAATACCTGCGCCGACTTGATGAGATTCGAGCCTTGGCTGAGAGGTCAAAGAAAGTGCGAGACGTAGTCTTTAAGCTAGCGGGCAAAAAAACTGCTCAGAACACCCTAGGAGAAATCAGTGTAGGCGACCTCAACGTTGTTTTGGATGCCAACCCCTTCCACGAACTCACAGCCATCGAAGAAGCCGTGCGAAGCCAGCAAGACCGCCTCTTAATTCTGCAGAAAGCCCGTGAAGCACTCAAATGGGTAGATCAAATCGAGGACACTGAAGGACTCAAGTATCTAGTATTAGAGAGCGACGGCGTTCCTGCACGAATCTTACTCAAGATCTCATAAAACAGCGCGGGGAACAGAATGCCATGAATGAAGAAGTATACGCTGTTGCTCTAAGAAACGCTTTAGTAGAAATAAAAAACGTGTGCCCAGATGTCCACCAAGCTTTCATTTTGATGGATAATGGGACTATTGTTGCCGGAGACGAGCAAGCTGTTGATCCCGGTGTTGAAAGAGCCATAAATTCGCTTCAAAATCTGACAGAAAAAGCTGGGAGTGTCGGGGGCTTAGATGACTTGTTGATCGAGGGAGATAAAGGCAAGGTGTATGTTACTCAGGTCAACGGCATGTATTCGATTATGGCGCTGTCGAAAAATGCAGATTTGCCTTTCTTGCGAACGGTCACAGGGATCATACTTCCAACGATACTCAAAGTGCTCCACAGCGTTGGCTTTGAGACCCCGCTTCCCGCCCCTCTCAAACCTGCCCAAATTGTCACTCCTTCCAAGTTTCGACCAGCGTCTTCTAAACCTGCGGTGGAAGAGGAAGCAGTTGAAGAAACAGTGAAAGAACAAGTGGAAGCTGAAGAGATTGAGGCGCCCAAATCTCTTGAAGCCGCTAAGTTAGAGGCAGACATTGAGTCCCACAAATCACTAACCCATTTGCCCTTTGAGCAGCTCATCGTGGATAAATTCGGGGGCTTGATGGTGCGTTCAGACACTGTTCAACTTGACTTTGAAATATTGGAGCAATGGGGTTCTTTGTTGGGTGAGAAGGAAATTCGCGAAGTTGATATAGAAACTTTCAGCAGGAAGACAAGTCGTTTCAAGGTAAAGGTGATCAGCGATAAAAAATTTGAGGGAAAAGGACTTATTCGCATTCCTGAAAAGACCTGTGAAACGCTGGAAGTGAAACGGGGAGAGTTGGTCAGGGTTAAGCCTGTTGTTCCTGAGGAGTAAGCAATATGCCAGTTAAAAAGAAAGTTTTGCAAGTCGAAGCTGCTGAAGGGGACGAGTTGGCTCCGCAAGCCAGGGCTAAGGAGTTAAGAGTTGACCTGCGCACTGTGCTGGATAATATTAAGGCTAGAGAAGGAGTGATTGGTTACATTCTTCGGGCTTCAACCTCTGCTGCAGTGGACATAAAAGATCCGAGTAAAATCATCGATTACGCAGTGTTGTCGGCTTCGGCGCTTGAGTCTGCGGAGAGTCTTTCCCATGCCTTTGGGATGGACAGGCTTAGCAACGTTGTCGTGGAAGGCAAGGATTTGAAGATTTTGTTGCTGACGATTGGTGACCATCGTATCAGTGTCTTCATGGAGAGAAGTGTGGACCATACTGCGATTTACAATGAAATGACGTAGACATCTTTTTCCTTTTTGTTGATTCAATAAGGTTCATGGGGAAAATGGGGCTTTGAAAAGAGGGGAGGTTTATCCATCACTTGAATATTCCTCCACTTTCTTTTCATCCTCATCCCTCAACAAATAGCAAGATTGATTTGTTGTAGATATCTATGCCACAAAAAGCTTAGAGGAGTCATTCTTCTCATTTCGAGGCTGTTTTTGTAAAAGGTTTTGGAGAATTGCCCGATATAGAGTTTTATGGTTTATTGAACTTTTTGGGCTCAAAAAGTAGAAATTTTGTGCCTATGTTCTAGAAACAATGCACTGGTGCAGAATAAAAGCCGTGAAAACTTGCGGTGGTTATTGTCGGTTTTCTGTATTAAAGTTTTAAATATGCTGATATAGCTATGGCTAATACCCCGCAGAGGAAAAACCACCTCTTCTGGTGCATCTCTTGGTTCAAGTCAGCAAGAAAGTCAGTTTGTTACATCGCAGTAGGATAGACATAATGGCCAACATTCTGCTCGCAGCCAACGAAGGCGCCAAAAAAACACACATAATGTATCAATGCAACCTCAGCTTCAAACAATTGCGCGCTTACCTGGATTTTCTCGTTTCCACGGGGTTCTTGAAGTGCACCGCCTCGAAGACAGAGAACCAAAGCGAAGCCCTCTGGTTTGAGACGACGAGCAAGGGGAAAGCCTTTATTCAGGCATATCGCAACCTAAGCGCGCTTTTAGTCGCCTAACTTCTACAGCACTCTTTTTTCTCTAGGCTTGAGTTAAAATGTTTGTTTCAATATGCGAGTTGTTTGCAACTGTCTTTTACATTTGAAAATAGATTTCGTGATGGCTTAGTCGTTGCTGAAACTTGGGTTTTTGGTGTGAGAGGCGGCTGTATCGCATAAACGTTAAATATAGAACTTAAGCATAGAAAGTTGTTTCGATGAAGCAAGAGGAAGGTTGAATGATGTCGATAAAGGCAATAGCGAAAACCATGTGGATACTGATATTAATAGTGATAGTCTTAGCAGCGGGTCTCATAGGAACAATTGTTATCTTTACCTACAAACCTCCTGAAGAGGTGACTACCCCAGAGTTTGTGACAAACAAGGTCTTCAAGCTTGAGGGCACCGCGGCGTTCGAGTGGCTAGATCCTCATGTCTCCTATTACATGTTCGACTATTTCATAATGTGGCATTCGGTTGAGATGCTGTATTGGTACAACGGAAGCAGCGCCACACAGGTGATTCCATGGTTGGCTGCCGAACCATACACAAAGATAAGTGACACCCAATATGAGTTCACACTTAGACAGGACATAAAGTTCCAAGACGGAACGCCGTTGAACTCAACAGCTGTCTGGTTTAGCATGAACAGAATCTTAGTCATGGACGGCACTTCTGGTGATCCAGCTGAGCCAGTTCACGGTAGCCAAGCGGCGTGGATTATTCAGCAAATGCTTGACACAAGCCTAAGCGCTTACTTCAGCGGTGATCAAGCCTACGATGAACCTTGGGTCAAGAAGGTCTTAGCTCAAAACTTCATAGAGATTGTTGATGATTACACGTTTAAGATGAACATAGAGAATCCTACAACGCAGTTTGACTACCTGATATCTATGCCTTGGGCAGCCATAGTTTCGCCGACATCTGTGATTAAGAAGGACTATGAATATTATAATTTGGGGACATGGGACGGAAACTACACCAAATACTTTGTGAAGATGGCTGGCATAGGAGACACGTATTTCAATGTTCCAGAACAAGGCTGGAGGATAGGCACTGGACCCTACTACTTAGAAAGCGTTGATCCAGATACATACAATATCGTTTTGAAGGCTTATACAGACTACTGGGGGGGCCCAGAGGATCTCGAATACCCAATAGTTAAGGAAAGAATGATACCAACAATCGAGTACATATATCAACCAGCCTTGGCGACCAGACTGCTCGACCTGAGAGCCGAAAAGGTGACAGGAGTTGCTGTTGCTCCTCTAGACGTATTCTCGGTGGTTGATCGAGACAAATGGATTAATGAGCAAAAATTTGTTTCACTGATTCCGAGAGTTGATGTCAAAGGACCATTGCCCATAGACCCTGTTACTGTTTGGTTCAACTGGGGCACCAACGTGACTGATCCTGCAACGAAAAAACTAAAAAAATTCCAACCAATGGCTGACATAAGGTTTAGAAAGGCAATCGCTAGCGCAGTCAACATGACAGACATGAACATAAACGTCAACAACAGACTAGGACTAGTAGCCCAGAACCTCATTCCGCCTGACACGTTCCCTGAAGGCTCGTACAATCCTGACATAAAGCCTGCCTACACTTTTAATCTCATAGCAGCTGAGAAACTGCTTGTAGATGCGTGGCTGCATCCAATGAAAAGTTCGACGCATGTAATGACGTACTATAACGGGACAAGAATTCCTGCAGGTGTGGTTGATAATTCATTCAGTATCAGCAACCCTAGAACTATAGAAATGTATGTGCCTGCTGGAGCAACCCACTACGAAAGAGTTCTAACCACTATAGTTGAAAACCTCAACAAAATATCAACGACCAAATACAATACCACAACTGGTGAGCGTTCTACAAAATCAGGCGCTGAACAATTAGGCCTAACTTTCACAGTTGTACCAGTTCCAGGTGGTCAACAGTACACTCTAGCCTCTAGACACGAAATCTATTTGTTTTGGGCTGGCTGGCACGCTGACTACAACCACGTGCTCAATTGGCTGGGACCAATGCTGCTCTCAACGGGAACATACTTTTCTTGGAGCCGCTGGAACATAACCGCCTTAGACGACCTATACTTCGAAGCAATTGAGGCAGACGCAGCAGGCGACATGGAGAGACTGGTAGAGATAAGCAATGAAATGAATGAAATAACAAATGAGTTAGTGCTATACTTTTGGTTGTGGCACCCAATGCCATACTTTGTTCGATCGTCTTGGGTGAAAAACTGGTACTACAACCCAATGCTTGGCTCTGAATACATAGCTCCCATGTACTTCGAAAAACCCTCATAACCCCTTCTTTTTTCTTTCTTTGCAGATTTTGAAACGAGTCAAACTATTCGAGTGAATAGATAAATCTCTTAAGGTTAACTACGAATTCACTAACTTTTTATTAACCTAGTATAACAGACACTAATTGGTTGACAACATGAGGCTGCACGAGTACATTATAAGACGTCTCGTACTCATGATATTCGTACTGTTTGGAGTCAGCCTCATAGTCTTCTACCTGTCAAGAGGATTCCCATCGGCAATCGCTCCTTGGACCCCATACATACGCGAAAAGATGACCGCCCAACAAATTGAAGCCGTAATTAAAGTTCACGGATTCGACCAGCCGCTTCACATTCAGTATGTATATTGGCTGCGGGATGTATTAAACGGAGACTGGGGTTCCACTGGAACGTGGGCAAACGGTAGGCCAACAACCGAAGTCTTTTTCTCACGTTTCCCCTACACCGTCGAATTATCCGTTACTGCTACGATACTTACAATAGCTATTGGATTACCCCTGGGAATTATCTCAGCTTTAAAGAGTAATAAGATTCCAGACCACATCTCACGCATCATTGCACTCACAGGCTACTCAACCCCATCATATTGGTTCGGGTTCATGCTTCAACTGGTGTTCTTCTACTACTTCTTCCTATGGGGATTGCCCCACCTTCCAAGCAGCGGGGTTCCAACCGAGCAGATACCCTGGGTTACTGGAATTCCAATACTCGACGGCTTGTTGACTGGCAACTTTAATTATTCCTGGAGCGCTTTCTTACATTTAATATTGCCAGCCTTCACCCTAGCTTTCATCAGCTTAGGCTACCTCGCCAGAATTGTGAGAGCAAGCATGCTAGAAGTTTTGAGACAAGACTACATCATCATGGCAAGGTCAAAGGGATTAAAGGAAAGAGTTGTAATCTACAGACACGCCCTAAAGAACGCATTAATTCCTGCAGTCACGCTCACCGGTCTCTTCTTTGCTGGGCTATTAGGCGGCGCCATGATCACAGAATTCGTTTTTGCACGGCCTGGAGTTGGACAAGCTTCGTTGAGAGCGATTTATCAAGGCGACAGCAACTTTATCTTGCTTTACAGTTTGGTGATGGCTGCAATAATTGTGATAGCTAACCTCTGCGTCGACATCGCCTACGTCTTCCTTGACCCAAGAATAAAATACTAGGAGGGGGCAAACTTTGAAGAGAATGAATGTGAGCGCCAGAAAAGGCGAATTAGAAGCCAGACTGGCAGACTTTAAATACACCCTACATCTTCTGAGAAGGAACCCCCTAGTTCTTTCAGGTTTCATGATGGCAATCTTCTTCACAGTCCTTGCACTCACAGCAAACACAGTAGTCGATCCAGCCACTGCTGGTCCGCCGTTTCACTTTGAGAGAAGCTACATGTGGAACAACCCATACATCAACTGGGGACCCTTAGCCGCCATTTATCCCGGCCCTGAATCATTCGTTTTAGGCACTGATGGCTATGGAAGAGACCTGTTCAAAATGATAATACTGGCTATTCCCCTAGACATGTACATAGCCCTCATAATAGTCGTTGGGTCAGCCTCATTCGGCATCACCCTCGGAGCCCTAGCAGGATACGCCGGCGGAAAAATAGACGAGCTCACTATGCGCATAACAGACATATTTCTAGCCTTCCCAGGTCTTATTCTGGCTTTGGTGTTTGCAGCAATGTTCGGCAGAACAATAAACAATCTAATGATAGCCGTATTGTTGGTCTCTTGGCCTGGATATGTTAGGCTTATGAGAGGACAAATACTGAGCGAAAAAGAGAAAGCCTACGTAGAGGCGTTAAGAGCGCTTGGGACGGGATACCCAAAAACACTGGGTATAATCCAGATTTTACTCAACACCTTTTTAGACAAATTGGTTATTTTTGGAAGGCATCTGCGAATTTTGCTCAAACTACAGTACATTGTTAATAAAGTCGTTGGAATCGTTTTTGACACCTTAGTCACGCTTTGGATGCACCTGAGAATTCTATTCCGCCACATTTTACCAAACTCTATCTACCCATTGCTGGTTCAGATGACCCTTGACTATGGAGGCGTCATCTTAACATTCTCGGCGTTGATGTTTCTCGGTTTCTCTCCAAGCCCTGCGCTTCCAGAATTAGGTAATCTGGCATCAGACGGGTATGGACACATATTCGATGCTCCATGGCTGATTCTCTTTCCAGGTCTCACAATTCTAGTCATAGCCTTAGCGTTTAACCTGATGGGAGATGGTCTCAGAGACGTTCTTGACCCTAGGCTGAGAAGGTAGAACCATTGAACCAAAAAGACCTAGTCCTCGAAGTAAATGATCTGCGACTCGATTTCAACACCTACAGAGGCGCAGTCAAGGCGCTCAACAGCGTCAGCTTCAAACTATACAAACAGGAGATTCTCAGCCTGGTTGGAGAGTCGGGCTGCGGCAAATCAGTCACAGCGCTCACAATCATCAACCTTCTCCCCGAAAACGCACAAGTCATAGGCGGAGAAATCCTCTTCAAGAGAGAAAACCTCCTAAAAAAGTCCACAGAAGACCTGCGCCTAATGCGAGCCGGAGAGTTTGCCACAGTCTTCCAAGACCCCATGACATTTCTCAACCCAGTTCTAACCATAGGAACTCAACTCGAAGAAGCCTTCATGATAGAAACAAAGCCGCTAAAAGCAGCAGTTATTGCACAGAAGTCGGAAGGTAAGAACAACATCAGTTACAGCGACTTCCTCGCAATGAAGGGAAAAGAAGACGCAATCCTCTCAAAAGAGTCGCAAGTGTCAGGAAGAGAAACGAAGAAAATGGCAAAAAACCTCTGCGTAGACGTTCTGCGCTTGGTCAAGTTGCCTGATCCGGAACGAATTTTGCGTCAGTATCCCTTTGAGCTCTCAGGCGGCATGAGACAACGCGCCATGATAGCCATGGCTTTGGCGAGACGTCCATCACTATTCATAGCCGACGAGATAACAACCGCACTAGACGTGACCATTCAAGCCCAGATACTGCACCTGATGAGAGAGCTCAGAGACACAATAGACGCCTCCACACTTATGATCACCCACGACTTAGCTGTGGCTGCTGAAATAGCCGACAGAATCGCTGTTATGTATGCAGGAAACGTTGTTGAACTCGCCGACACAAGAGAGGTCTTCAGAAAACCCCTCCACCCCTACACTCAATTACTGATGAAGGCGATTCCAAACGTTGCAGCGCCTGTGGAAAGGCTGGAATCCATGCCTGGAATGGTGCCTGACCTTATAAACCCGCCTCCTGGTTGTCGCTTTCATCCCCGCTGCCCATACGCCATGGACATATGCCCTACAAAGTTTCCCGAAACCACTGAGCCCTTTAAAGAACATGAGGTGGCATGCTACCTATACTAACATGGGTTGAACACAAAAATGGATGAAATACTAGCGGTCAAAGACCTAAAAACGTGGTTTCCAATAAAGAGCGGCATTCTCCAGAGAACAGTAGGCCACGTGAAAGCCGTTGACGGAGTGAACTTCAGCGTCGATCAAGGCGAAACCTTTGGGCTAGTAGGTGAATCTGGCTCAGGCAAAACCACCGTTGCCAGAAGCATTTTGAGACTGGTTGAACCCACGGGCGGAGACGTCTTCTTTGAAGGCGTTAACGTTGCTAAAGCAAAAAAAAGAGACTTGCTGAAGCTGCGCCATAGAATGCAGATTATCTTTCAGGATCCCTATGCCTCTTTAGACCCGAGGCAAACGGTTAACTCTATGCTAAGCGAGGCCATGAGAGTCCATGGAATGGCGGCGAATCGGCGTGAAGCCCGCGGCAAGGCGTTGCAGCTTTTGGAGGTTGTGGGCTTGAGCGAGGAGCATTTGTACAGGTTTCCCCACGAGTTTAGTGGTGGTCAACGTCAGAGAATCGCTGTGGCTCGGGTTTTGGCTGTTAACCCTGAATTTATTGTTTTAGATGAGCCTACGTCTTTCCTAGACGTGTCGGTTCAGGCTCAGATTCTTAATCTTTTGAAAGATCTTCAGAAAAATCTTAACCTAACTTATTTGTTTATCACGCATAACCTTGCGGTTGTTCACCACATGAGTGACAGGGTTGGAGTTATGTACTTGGGCATATTGGTTGAGGTTGCGGCGAAAAACGAGATCTACGATGCTCCTAGGCACCCGTACACGTTCCATTTGATGGCAGCGATTCCAGTGCCCGATCCTGAGGTTCAGAAGAAAGAGGTGCTTTTGCCAGGCGATGTTCCAAGCCCAGTTAATGTTCCTTCTGGTTGTCGTTTTCATCCTCGCTGCCCGTACATGACTGAGAGGTGTAAGCGTGAGGTGCCGCCTCTCTTCGAGAGGACAAAGGGTCATTTTACAGCTTGCCATTATGCAATTGATTTTAAAAGTGGTGTGCGTGAGTACGAAATCGATTATGGAGTGGCTGCGGTGAAGGGTTGACTAAAAAAGAAGAGGAGAAGGAGAAGAAGCGTTTAGGCTGGAAGGATTACGTTGCCATAATAATAGCTATGTTGACGACCACGCTTCTTCCATTATTAATTTTCATGTTTATTCTTATTGTGGCGTTAGTTGTTTTTTTGGTTGTTTTCGCCTGAGGGCTTTAGGCAATCTCTATATGGTTCCTTGAAGTTTTATCCACAACAGAAAAGGAAGCAGATTCAATAAATGTCGGTTCAGAGGCAAGTTGTGGAGGCTCTATTG
>Ga0315310_10002664_pt1 | contig 11147 bp, 6 predicted proteins | sample TDP5_MG_FD_203630 | JGI IMG/M metagenome (GOLD analysis project Ga0315310, IMG submission 203630) | Freshwater sediment microbial communities from Lake Towuti, South Sulawesi, Indonesia - TDP5 | ecosystem: Environmental > Aquatic > Freshwater > Lake > Sediment | place: Indonesia: South Sulawesi... | reverse complement strand
CTGGCTATATCGGGCTTCTGTGATTATGGAGTTGCTTATGATCTCAATGGGGTGTGATTGATTTTGGAATTGCAGGTTGAGGTATTGGAATGGGCCTATAAGTGGGTAGTTATCTTTGCTGTGAATCCGGAGCCATGTTCTTTGGTCAGTTATGTATGGTATGTCGTTGATTCCGTCTTTGTTGGCGTCGATGCCGTTTTGATCGCTCCAGTAGTTGCCTTCGGAAGAGTTGTCCCATAGGTTTCCGAAGGATGTGTTGCTGGGTTGTTCAATATTTTTGAGTGTGTTGTTAACGAAGTTGTTGTGGAAAATTTTGTTGTCGCTGGAGTTCAGTAGGCGCAACCCGTACTGGCTATTAACGGATATAGTGTTGGCGCGGATTACGTTTTGGTCGGAATTCATGAGCCATATTCCATCTGTGTTGTTTGAGGCGATGTTATAGAAAAGGTCGTTCTGCATGGACTCGTAGAGGTGGAACCCAATTTTGCTCGCTGAGATAGTGTTGTTGAAAAAGGTATTCCTAGGAGAGTCGTTTACTCGGGTTCCACGGACTCTATTCAGAGTCAGGGTATTGTCAGAAATATTGTTGTTGGGAGATTGGAAAAGGTATACTCCATTTAATGAATTGAGGGTAATGTTGTTTCCGGAGATCTGATTGTTGCTGGAGATGTCAATTTGTATTCCGTCTTTGTTGTTTGCGACTATGTTTTCTGAAATGGTGTTGCTGGTCGAACTGTAGAGGCGAATTCCATACTCGCATCCTGAAGCGAGGTTGTTATATATGATATTGTTAGAACTGTTGTGAAGGTGGATTCCGTGGTAGCTATTTTTTACGATGTTGTTTGTTATGTTGCAGCCTTTTGAGCGGTATAAATAGATGCCACTATAGCCGTAGGCACTTTCTTCAATGGTGAATCCAGCTATTTTTGCGCTGTTAGCCTTGACGTAAATAATGTTCTGTGGAAATTGTCCATGTATGATTGTGTTGAATTTGTTTTCTCCGATGAGTGAGATTGACTTGTTTACGATTACGTTTTCAGTGTAGGTTCCTGAGTCAACATGTATTGTGTGTCCATCTAAAGTCTCTTTTGCGTTTAGTGCTGCTTGAATTGTTGAGTACTCCAAGTCTGTGTCGACATTGCGGATCGGCAATTGTGGTCTTGCTGAAGTTGAATGGAATAATGCGTAAGAGCAGAATGTTAAGAGCAAGACAGTGGTAAATAGGCATGACTTTCTTCTCAACTTCGTCACTTGGGGTTTTGTCTAATAATGAGAGGCAGTTTATCATTTATATTTATTGATATTGTAAAAAGTGCTGTGTTATGGGTCGCTTTTTCCGAAGTTGCGTGCTGCGAAGTATATGTCTTGTATGTTTATTTGGCCGTCGTTGTTGAGGTCGCAGTTGGGGTTCCATCTTAAATGCCCTTCTGTGGTTCCGAAGGCTCTTCCGAACTGGTATATGTCATTTATGTCTACTTTGAAGTCTCCAGTCACGTCGCCGCGGATTGTTTCAATGATCGTGCCGTCGTCGTATGTGTTGTCAGCTGTGTTTGATTCGCCTGGGACCGCGGAGGCTGTTGAGCTTATTGTGTAAACTCCTCTTGGTAGAGGTAGCGTGTCTAGGTTGAATATATATGTAAATGTTGCCCCGCGTCCGAGAGGCATATTAAATTTTTCTCCTATGGGGTTGGTGTCAAGGTATACGGTTAGGTTGAATATCGCTCCTGCTTCGCCATTGTTGGTCACTGTAACCTTTATGTCGACTATTGTGTCGTTTGTGTAGGTTTTCGATAGTTGTGTGTTTGTTATTGCTATGTCTCGTTTGCCAACGTAGATTAGGCCAGCGTAGTAGTTGTTGTCTTCTAGGTCTACTTCGCCGGGTATTTGTGTTGCGTGTGCGGTGAGTCTGTATTCCCCTATTGGGATTGGTGCTGTGTCCCATGGGAATGTGAGTGTTTGGTTTGCTGTTGGTGGTAGGTCTGCTACCGTTTTTGTGCCGATTGTTGTTGCTTCGTAGTTGAGAGTTACATCGAAGGTTTGAGGCGTTATGCCTTGGTTTTCTACGGTTACGTTAATTAGTATGAGATCTCCTTTTGGAATGTTCAGCGGTGCTGCTACATCTAATATTGCTATGTCGACGAGGCCTACGTGGACTCTACCTGAGTAAACTTCGTGGCTTATTTCCTTGCCAAAGGGTTGTGTTGAATCAATAAGTTTTGCGCGGTCGGGGTAATCAGGAGGATGTCCCTTGTCGTCGATGTATAGGTGTGAGTTGCCATAGGCGATTGTCTTGAATGAAACAGTCGCTAGGATTCCTGTGCCATCCAAACCATTTGGCACTCCGACTCTTGTCGCGGCTAGGAATACTTGGCCGTGGGTTGCATTGTAGTTATCTGTGAAGTTTGCCGCTGTGAAGAACGTGTTGGCGCCGTCTCTTCGGAGGAAGGGTCCTTCGGCAATGGCTGTTGCGTTTAGGACTGACGATTTGTAGTATAGTGGGATTTGCCATGCGTAGAGGTCTGTGATGTTAGTTATGGTTATGTTGATTGTGAAGGTGTCACCGATTTCTAGTCCTGTCAGCACAGGTGGCTCCACAGAAAGTGATGCTACTGGTGATGCCTCGGATGGTTGGAATAAACATAAGGGTGAATAGACAGATATCAGAAGTAGTATTAGAATTATCGGTTTGTGCATACCTCATCACCTATCTTAACTTCTCTTTGATATTTATGCTTTATTTCCGTTATCTCAAAAGCTAACTTTTTCGTAGCTCGCAAATGGCTAGGCGCGTAAATGCGGTTGTCTACTGCTTTTTCCAAATAAAAAAGGGGAGATGTATTTGTGTGGAGTTTCATGATCACTTTGTTGGCGTTATGGTTTTGCAGAACAACTTTGCGACGGCAACGACGTCGTACAGGTCCACTATAGGTTCGGAACCTGTAACAGACAGACCAGACCAGACATGACTCTGGCCGTACACTTTTGCGATTGCTCCGAGGTCAATGATGTCGACATGGCAGCTCAGGTCAAGGTCAGCTTTCTTCGGTCTCCAGTAGTATTTGGCTTCTTTTAGTATCAGATCTGGAGGCACATACGTGCGTATGTCTGGACACTTAGTTTTAACATAAGCCCATTCGAATTCTATGTCAAAGTCCTCGTTTTCCGGTAGCTCTTGTCCCATTTCTGCGAAGATTGTGTGGAGGCAAATTGTGACCACAACCATGTCTCCGCAGGCCAGAGGTGGTTTCTCACAGGGTCTTTCTACTTCAACTATTACGTATCCGGCACCAACCTCCAAGTACTGGAATGCAAAGGGCTGTGGGAACAGTATCTTGACGCATTGTATATTGGCTTCTAGACGGTTCGCTGGGAACGTAACCTTGAACCCGAAGCCGTAGCCGTTGGCCAAGTTTGAAATACTGATCGCTATGTCGAAGTATTTACATACGCATGCATAGATGTGCTCTGCTGGAGTAATCGTCATGTCTGGTTGGGTTGACGCAATGTAGAAGTCTCCATGCTCAACAGTAAAGCCGTACGGGAGTGGTTGTCCGCACGGGCCGCTCATAGTTACGTCATAGAGGTAAAGTGGTGACAACAAGATATCGGGCCAGCATGGCTCTTTCTCAATGTGGAACGTGAGCCTCACAATGGCTACTTTGTCCTTAATACCAGGCGTGGTGTCCAAAGCCGTGAAAGCCAACCAGTAGTAGTCCCAGACGGCCTCGCCCCAATCATCTGGGTGGTTTGGAGTGGGACCTACGAAAGCAAAGATAGTGCCTGTTTCGTTCTTGATCAGGAAGTATTTTGTTGCGTCATTGTATGGGGGCAAAATCTCAATTTTCGTCAATTTCAATAGAGGCGTCCACCAGAGCAACTTGAAATCAACAGCGTAGATTTCCGCCCCTGTGTCTTCAAACTCGTTGAAGATCTTAATCTCTATATCAAGCGTGTTTGAAACATTGCAGGGAGCAAAGAACTTCTTTTTCGGTGGACTCACAAAGATCTCAGGCATCAGTCTAGCTTCACTTGGCATTGGCAACGCAAGTAATGAGAGACCGATTAGAACTATCATAGCTATAGATAAGGCAGCTAGTTTTTTCATTTTTCTCCTTTCTCCTTTCCTTTTTCCGCAAAATAATTAACCTTGCTCTTAATATTTAAACTTAATGGAAATATCTTCTATATTTATCAGCTTGCGCCCATACAGGAAAACAATGTTTCGATTTTGTTGGTTGTTAATGAAACCCTCAAATGATCCCCGGCAGAGTATACTTTACAAATTTGAGAGTAGTCTGCGGAAGATTCTAGTTCACTGGGGCGGGAAGCATCAACTATTACAAATTCTGGGATACTGTCAAATAGTGGGTGAAATAGACTGTCAATCAACCAATTGATCCACCTTTCAGGTAATGGCTTCGGCTCTTCTTCATTTGGGAACAACTTGGCACAGCCTCGACCTCATGATTCACAACCACCTTGACCGCAGGTCGTTATCTTCAGACATCCTCTGGCTTTTCGCGTGCTAGGTATAGCATGCTCCCACTCGCGGTGAGCGGCACTTTTAAGAGAGTGAGGCTGAGCGCATTCAAGAGTCCTGAGAAATTGATAAGAGCGCACGTTAACATGTCAGTTTAAGTGAAAAAAGGGAAGGCTAGAAGATATCATTCGAATCCTGTTTTGTCTGTCAAGCCGTAAAATCTATGTGCTATTTTGTCTGAAGCGTAGGCGACGCAGTAATCTGTGTCTGGAGAAGCGCTTGCGTAAAGCCTCATTTCAGCATCTTCATGCCATATGATTATGTGCACTCCCACGCGCGAGGTCCATATAAGCATGTAGCTTGCATGTCGTACTCCAAAATCCTTGCCAGGAGCTATAAACTGGAAGAGCTTTAGGACGGTGTTAATCTTAAGTATTGTACCTCTTGGCAAGCAACTACTGTCTTCAAAAACATAGCACCAGCATGTTGTAGAAGCGACGGCATCAACTTCTGGCTGACTGTAATCACAGCTGCAACTCCAAGCCGTTATCTTGACATAACGATAACTGCTAGGAAGCTCAAATACTCCTGCAATATCGTCACTGCACCATCCATTGCCATTTTTGTCTTCGGAGGGATTATGACAACGCCAGCCATCTAGAAAGACTTCTTTCAACACCGCTTGACCGCTTGCAACACCCCACAGAGTGTTAGAGCCATAAACCCTCACCTCAAGTCCCTCTCCCAAGTATGGACCATGGTCTTGGCTGAGAAATACAACCACTTGTTTCGTCGCAAAACCCATATCCCACCAGCCCTCAGCTGGCGATATCAATTGCACATACAAGCCGTCCAACTTGTCCCCGTTGGTGTTTGGATGCCCAACATTAACCTTCCAACCGTCGTCCCATCCAATGCTGACCCCACTGTCGCCGTATGCTGGCGCGTTAGGCTGCGTTGAGGATAAGCCTAGAAAGTCCCCTGTCACTAAGTTAGTCAAGCTTATGATCCCTAGATGAATCGAGGCTGATGGATTGTAATTAGGAGTTGACGTATTCCATGTATAGGTCGCTATAGCAGGATTATACCCATAAACTACGCCGTTAAAAGACAGTAAGGCAAATAGAGCAGCAATCAGCAACAAAGCCAATTTCCGATACATTTTTTTACCTCCTCCCTCTCTCAAATTCGACAGGAGGGGCAGTAAAAACATGCCCCTCTAAACATTTCTTATGGCTTGAGCTATATAAATACTTATGATACGATCTTCTAGACTGAAATTGCCACACTTTTGATGTTTATGGCTTCATTGGAAGAAAACGCCTCTCTGACCCCTTACGTGTGCTATACCCATTTATGATACCCCAGTTAGATTTAGCATAGTAAAACTAGTAACCGTTACCCTCGAATGAATTCAAATCATTTCAGGGATCATAGGTCATCAGAACTCAACCGAAGATTCTTTACAAAAGCCATAAAAACCTGAGAAAAAGACATATTAAACGATACAGTATGGACAAAAAACTTGTTTCTGCAATGATTTTGGTGCTTATCCTCCTAGTCGTGTTCGGTGCAACATTCAATATTCAAAGGGTTAAAGCAAGCGGAACCATCTATATTAAGGTTGATGGAAGCGTTTACCCACCAACAAGGCTAATTTCAAGTTCTGACAACATCACCTACTACTTCACCGATGACATTTATGATTCAATTGTGATAGAGAGAGACAACATTGTGGTTGACGGGACAGGCTACACTATTCAGGGCGCAGGAAGCGGAATAGGACTCGATCTTTCAAACAGGAACAACGTAACAGTCAGAAACATGAAGGCCAAAGGTTTCGACTATAGTATTTACCTCTATGATTCTTCGAACAACAACATATCTGAAAACAGTGTAACAAACAACAACATTGCAATATATCTCTCTTGGTCTTCTAATAACAGCATATCCCAAAATGATTTGATTCAAAATGGCGATGGAGTCTGGCTCCGCTATTCTTCAAACAACACTTTGGCCGCAAACAACATAGCAAGCAATTGGGGCGGCATCCTACTTTTCTGGTCTTCAAACAACACTTTAGCTGGAAACAACTTGGGAAGCAACCAATACGGCATCCGCCTCCATGAGTCTTCAGAAAACACTTTAAGTAAGAATATGATGAACGGAAACGAATACAATTTAAGCGTTGAGGGCTACTCTTTCAACGACTTCATTAATTCGATTTACACCTCAAACCTTGTCAATGGTAAACCAGTCTACTATTTCATAAACCAAATGGACATGGAGATAAACTCAGCTACCTACCCAGAAGTTGGATATCTCGCGCTGATAAACTGCGTTAACATCACAATTGAAGCATTGGACTTAGCCAGCAATACTCAAGGTCTTCAACTCGCATATACTAATAACTCAAAAATAACAGCAAACAACATAGCAAACAACCAAGACGGCATTAGACTATTGGGGTCTTCAAACAACACTTTGGCCGCAAACAACATAGCAAACAACGGGGCTGGAATACTTCTGGAGCAATCCATAAACAACGCTTTGGTTAGAAACAATATAAAAGCGAACGATAGAGATGGCACAAGGCTCTTTGAGTCTCTAAACAACGCCTTGTATGAAAACAGCATAATAACAAATAAATGGGCAGGCATACGACTCGAAAATTCTTCAAACAATTCTATCTACCACAATAATTTTGAAAACAACGTAGAACAGGTACATGCCAATGGCTCAACGAATTTTTGGAATGATGGATATCCTTCAGGTGGCAACTACTGGAGTGATTACAATGTCACAGATTTGTACAATGGTCTTTATCAGAACGTTACTGGCAGCGATGGAGTAGGAGATACACCATTCATTATTGATGCAAACAATGTAGACAATTATCCATTAAAGGGAACGTTTTCCGACTTCAATGCTACTCAAGAATATCATGTCCAAGTGATCTGCAATTCCACAATATCGGATTTTCGATTTGATGGTGACACAATTAGCTTCAATGTTTCTGGCGAAAATGAAACTGTTGGTTTTTGCAGGGTCTGTATTCCAACAGCTCTTATGAACGGCACCTACAAGGTCTTCGTTAATGGAACAGAAATCCCACATACTCTTTTGCCATTTTCCAATGGCACACATAGTTACCTATACTTCACTTATGTCCATTCTACAAAAGAAGTAGTAGTAATTCCAGAGTTTTCATCCGCCATTTTAATACTTTTCATGGCAGCGACACTACACGCAGTCACAATTTACAGAAGAAAAGATTCCACATAACTTCACGGGGCGAGCATTCACTTATTCCCAAATTGTTTTCCCAAAGCCCCTGGCCACCATTGCTATGTCAACTATGTTAATTAACCCATCACTATCCAGGTCCGAATCTTGGTTCCATCTTTCACTTCCATAGCTACACCCGAAAGAGTACGCAACTCTTGAAATATCGACAATATTTACAATTCCATCAAAGTTCAGATCCACAAAAAAAGTAATAACAAATGCAACTTCCGACGAAACCTCATTGTCTAAAACATCATCAGCATAAACTGTGATGTTATGCACCCCGACCTGCAAATCCATTAACATCAACTTTCCAACAACAGTGACGTTTGGTTGATTGTCCAAACTGTAACTGACCCGAACTGGTTTATTTATTGTGAACACTAAAGGAAGAGTGCTCATTCTAAATGTTCCATTTGCAGGGGAGATAATACGTAGCTCTGGAACTACTCGCCATCCATTTTCGTGCACGAATGGATACTTGTCTTCTTCTGCTGAATCCTCTGACGCTAGGTATGGGACGTCAATTATTCCGTCACTTCCGACTTCGTTTTGACTGGGCCCCCAATACAAGTCAGAACTATTGTAGTCGCTCCAGTAGTTTCCGCCGACATAGTAGCCGCCATCCCAAGTGTTGTTGAAAGACTCAAAAATGGAAAGTTGTTTCGAATTGCTAACGAAATTGTTGTTATAAATTGAGTTGCTGCTTGATCCAGATACGTTTAGGCCAATATTGTTGTAGGCGATAAGATTCTCACAGATTTCATTTTTTGAGGGTGACTTGTCTGTCCCAAAATGGCAAACCCTTATTCCACAAGAATTGTTCAGAACAAGGTTTTCTCTAATCCCGTTATTGATCGACAGTCCGCTGGGGCGCTCTGGATCTTCATCAGAGTAAATGTATATTCCACAGTCGCGATTTCCAGATACGAAGTTTCCCTTCACAGTGCTGTTGCTCGAATAACGGATAAACATGCCATCAACACCATTGGATAGGACAAAGTTGCCATCTAACACACAAGGCTGAGATCCATACAAGAATATTCCATGGCCGCGGTTGAAGGATACATTGTTGTTTGCGATAACATTCTTACCACATCGGTCTCCATATATTCCATAATAGGAGTTGAACACTATTTTGTTCTCAAGCAACATGTTTCCTTCTTTCTCTTCTTCGAGGACGACCCCAACCATACCATGCTGAATTGTGAAATTCTTTAAAGTCACATTATCTGCTTCTATGACAATTGTCATCCAAGTATTACCGCCATCTATCACCGTGCTGCTTTGATCAACTCCGATAATTGACAGACTCTTGTTTACGACTAGATGTTCATAATAGGTTCCTGGACTAACAATAATCGTGTCTCCATCTTCTGCGTTATTGATGGCCTGTTGTATTGAACTGAAGTCTGCGGAGCCATCGTCGCGAACAGTCCTAATCATACCTGCTGCGACAGTTTTAACTGATGATACATAACATAGAAAAGAATAGGATAGCATCAGCACAAAAAATAAAGCGATGACTTCGTTGTTGATTCTTAGTCTGCAGACAGCACTCACAGTTTTTCCCCTTTTCACTTTGGCGACTAACCACTATTATTCGTTGTAAAAGCATGTTTTAAACGTTCTTCCTTTTTCAGAAATTAATGGGTCAAACGCTTAAAACTGAGCAGATCACTAAAGTTTATAAATCTTAAAATACGCCGTTCAACCTAAAATATACAGTGAAAAGCTATTGAAACAATCATTGAACATACTAGGCATAATAATCATATCTATCCTTGCGTCAATTCCGTTTGTCCAAGCCACCAGATCTTTTGTTATGCAACAATCTGCCCACGCAATGATAAGTCGCGATTTGGGAATAATACCGCAAATAGAACGCAAAGACACCAAGATGCTCTGCCTCGAAGGGTGCCCGTTGCATGGACCTGATGCTTGGGACATTGAACATGAAAACAGAAGCGCTCATGATAACGTTCGTTGTATAAGGGCAGCAGTTTCAATGGTAAACTCATACTTTGGCGGACATCTAAGTCAAGATCGAATATCTTACTTTGTATATGCAGAATATTTCAGCGATGAGTTACCTGAAAATGACTTGGGTCATGGAAAAGGTGTGGTAAACTTGAACTTGGTCGCCGTACTCAGGTGGGCGTTGAACGGAGCTTCTGTTTATCGTCTAAATGGAAAACCTGGTTTTGATGAGATACAGTATTCAATAGATTCCAATCGTCCGATTGTTAGAGATCATGGGGAAAATCACCTGATAACGGTAATTGACGGGTACGACACAGAAGGCCAGCTGGTACATGTCATTGACCCATTAACTGGGACTGAAAGCAAGATTGCATATGAAGATCTGGACGTTTTCGTAGTATGGGTTCCCATAGGCGAAATCATAACTGCAAGATCAGACGAACCGACCATATGGATGGATTCAGACAGGGACGGCATAACTGACTTTGAGGAGGCGAACCGATTTCACACAGACCCATACAATTCTGATTCGGACGCAGATGGCATCGACGATAAGACAGAGATAAGGAGCTACACGTTCCTAAGCGATGACTCATTCGATCTACTTGATGTCATAAACCCAGATTCAGACAACGATACTTTGAGAGCAGAATTGGACCGGGATAGCGACAACGGAGGGTGCCCAGACGGTTTTGAAGACTTGAACCATAATGGGAAAATTGATCTAGGCGAAACAGACCCATACAACCCATCAGATGACCCGACTCTCCCCGTTGCAACGTTCGAATTTCACCCGCAAAACGCCAAAACCAAGAACCAAGTCATTTTCAACGCTTCCCAAAGCTATGACCCCAATGGCATCATAGTAAGCTATGCATGGAACTTCGGGAACGGGGACACAATAAAAACAGACAATCCAATAACGAATTATACATACAGTAAACCTGGAAACTATACAGTAACACTCAATGTAACTGACAATGATGGATTCTACAGCATCGATTCGGCAAACATAACAGTAACAATACAGTTCGATCTAAACAATGACCGTAAAGTCGACATTAAAGATATCTGGATAGCAGCTAAAGCCTATGGCTCCAGACTAGGATATCCAAACTGGAACGAAATAGCAGACCTAAACGATGATGATGCCATAGACATAATTGACATAGCTCTTCTTGCCACAGAATATGGAAAAATATACTCGTAAAACATTCACCGTTCGTGCGCGCTAAATTGTTCAAATTGATTTTTGGGAAAGATCTTATTTTTATGTGCATGTCATCGTAAACAAAAAGTTAGAGCTTGGCGCGGAGTATGTTATTCTTGTTTGCTCACCAAAAAGTGTTAGCTGGTTTTTCGTTCTTAGCCGTTCGTGAGAAAAATTTCATGTGCT
>Ga0315310_10002663_pt1 | contig 11149 bp, 10 predicted proteins | sample TDP5_MG_FD_203630 | JGI IMG/M metagenome (GOLD analysis project Ga0315310, IMG submission 203630) | Freshwater sediment microbial communities from Lake Towuti, South Sulawesi, Indonesia - TDP5 | ecosystem: Environmental > Aquatic > Freshwater > Lake > Sediment | place: Indonesia: South Sulawesi... | reverse complement strand
GTCCAGGAGATCAGCCCAGGAGGCCTAGCCGGGATGCTTGACACGGTGACGGCTCTGGCGGAGGCCGAGGGGCTGCCAGGGCACGCGGAGGCCGTCAAGGCGAGGGTCAGGCGAGAGGAGACATGACAGACGCCCGCAGGCCACGGGTGGCGATCGTGAACTACGGGCTCGGCAACCTCTGGAGCATGGCGAACGGCCTGAGACATGTCGGCGCGGAGCCAAGGCTGGTGAGGCGACTCGAGGAGCTCCCGAGGTTCGACGCCGTCGTTCTGCCCGGCGTGGGTGCCTTCAGACCCGCTGCGGCTTTCCTCAAGGACCAGCGGCGATGCTTGGAGGACGCGGTAGAGTGCGGTCAGCCCCTTCTCGGCATCTGCCTTGGCATGCAGTTGCTCTTTGACGAGAGCGAGGAGGGAGGGCTCAGCCCGGGGCTGGGGCTTATCCGCGGCGGCGTGAAGAGGCTGCCGGGAACGGTGAAGATCCCCCACATGGGCTGGAACCAGCTGGCGCTCCGGCGGGAAGACGCGTTGCTGGACGGCATCCAATCGGGCGACTACTTCTACTTCGTGCACTCTTATTATCCCAGTCCGGAGGAGCCCAGCGTCGTCCTGGCATCTACGGAGCATGGCGTAAGCTTTGCTTCCGCGGTCGCGAAGGGCGCCGTGTACGGGACGCAGTTTCACCCCGAGAAGAGCGGGGAGAAGGGATTGAGGGTTCTCCGCAACTTCACTAAACTCGTCGAAGAGGCGATGCGATGAGCCAGCAGACAGGGAGGCGAGATGCGGCGGCGTTGGCCGACCGGCTGAACTACAGGCACAACGGCTTGGTGGTGGCGATAGCTCAGGACGCCGTTAACGGCCAGGTTCTCATGACGGCGTTCATGGACAAGGAGGCGTTCAGGAGGACCTTGGAGACGGGCTACGCGCATTACTGGAGCATTTCGCGGGCGAGGCTATGGCGGAAGGGCGAGGAATCCGGCCACGTTCAGCGAGTAAGGAGCGTCTACGTGGACTGCGACCAGGACGCGGTCCTGCTGAAGGTGGAGCAGGAGGTGGCGGCCTGCCACATGGGCTATCGCTCCTGCTTCTTCAGGGAGGCAACCAAGGAGGGCTTCAAAGAGGCTCTTCAGAAGGTCTTCGAGCCCACCCGCGAGGCACGTTAGCCGCTCATGCAGCTTGGAGGCCCACGGGAAGCTGAGCCCGTGCTTCAAGAGCCTCGGTAAGCTTATGTGCCCCTCGTTCCCTACCAGGGCCTCGGGTGATGAACTGCGGTATGGTGGAAAGAAAGGTTCTCTTCTTCGAGAGACCCGGGCCGCAGAACACTGAGGAGACCATTCAGGCGGCGAAGAGGAGGGCTGAGGAGCTGGGCATCAGCCATGTGCTCGTCGCCTCCGCCAGCGGCGATACCGCCTTGAAGGTCGCGGAGGCCTTCAGGGGCTCGGCCGCGACTATCGTGGCCGTCACATACCACGCGGGCTTCTCCGAGCTGTCATTGGACAGGGCGAAGGAGGTTGGGATCGACCCGAATGAGCTCGTTACAGGCATGAAGCTTGAGAACATCAAAGCCCTAGAGGAGCGCGGCGTCCAGATCGTCCGAGGCTCCCACGTCCTAAGCGGCGTCAGCCGGTCTATCTCGAAGAGGTTCGGCGGCATCACGCCCGTGGAGGTCATCGCCGCGGCCCTGAGGCTGATCTGCCAAGGCGTGAAGGTGGCGGTCGAGGTCTCCGTCATCGCGGCGGATGCGGACGCGATCCCGACCGATAGGGAGGTCCTCGTGATCACCGGCGACATGAAGGGCGCGGACACCGCCCTCATCCTGAAGCCTGCGCATATGAACAACTTCTTCGACCTCGAGGTAAGGGAGTTCATCGCCATGCCCCGAGGACCCTGGGGCAACCTAAGAGGATAGGCCTCACCGGACGAGCGAGGGCTTCTTGGCGAAGTCGCTTCTCTGCAGCGCGGACCAGACGGCTCCCATGTCCGCAACTCTTTTAAGGGAGTCTTGTAGGACTTGGCCCACAAAAATCCCACCACACCGGGTCGTCAAACCATGAAGGTGAGCTTCGCCCTCCCCAAGGGCTCCCTGGAGAAGGCGGTCTTCGACCTCCTCACGCTTTCAGGCTACGTGATCAAGGGTCAGGAGAGGACCTACAGGCCGTCGATAAACGACCCGGGGATCGAGCTGAAGATACTGAGGCCTCAGGAGATCCCTGTGGCCGTCGCCGAGGGCCTGCACGACGTGGGCATCACGGGCTCAGACTGGGTTGAAGAGACCCGGGCGGATGTGGAGCAGCTGCTTGACCTCGAATGTGGACAGGTGAAGCTGGTCACCGCCATTCCAGCCGCCTGGAGCGAGATAGACTCCTTCTCGGCGCTGCTGCGTAGGCTTTGGGCTCAGGGGAAGAACGTCCGAATCTCCACGGAGTACCTGAACCTGGCCGCGGAGTACGTGAAGCGGAACGAGGCCTACAGGACGGCCTTCGGCGACGCGGAGCCCATGATCGTCACGCCCTGGTGGAGACGGGGCGAGAACCCCAGGGTGAGCATCTACCTCTCCTTCGGCGCGACGGAGGCGAAGCCCCCGGAGAACGCGGACGCGATCATCGACCTAACCCAGACGGGAACCACCTTGGAACAGAACAATCTCCGGATCGTAGAGACGGTAACCGAGTCCTCCGCCGTCTTGGTCGCGAACAAGCTCAGCCTCAGAGACCCCGAGAAGCGGGAGAAGATCTACGATATCCTGACGCTGCTCAAGGGCACGGTGGAGGGCAAGAGGAAGATACACATCTTCGTCAACGTCGAGGAGCGGAACCTCGACGAGCTGCTCAAGAGGCTGCCGGCCTTGAAGAGGCCGACGGTCAGCCCCCTCGCGGGCAAGGGCTGGTTCTCCGTGAACACGGTCATCGACCGCGACGAGTTCCTCACGGTGCTACCGACGCTGAGGAGGTTGGCTCAAGGCCTGGTGGTCCATGAGCCGCAGCAGATCCTCGAGCTAGAAGAGATCGCGAAGAGCGAGAACCGCGTCGCGAACGCTAAGACTCATTGACACCGGGCAACGAGCCTAGGGTTTCAGAGCCGCCCTCGCTGTCTTCACCTTCTCTTCCGCATGAGCGCCTATGACTTCATGTTCGTTGAAGGAGTAGACCTTCAACTCCTTCTGGCACTTCAACCTGTTGTAGACCGCGTAGACCGTGGAGGGCGGGCAGATGGGGTCCCGCAGCCCTACGGACATCAAGACTTGGCAGTTCACGGACTCAGCCATGTTCAAGGTGTCGAAGTAGCTCAGGGTCCTGAAGGCGGCCTCCTCATTCCGCGGATAGGCCCTCAGGTAGTTCACGATCTCCAAGTAGGGGCCTGAGAGCGATATCTCCACGCCTCGCCGGAAGTGGCAGAGGTACGGGATATCGGACATGGCCAAGACGGGCCTATGGTCTAGGCCGACTGTTGCGAGTGTGAGGCCTCCTCCCTGGCTGATCCCCGTGACGCCAATCCTAGACTTGTCGATCTCCTCGCGGGCCTCTAGGAAGTCGAGAGCCCTGACGCAGTCGATATAGACGCCTCGATAGTAGTACTCTTCAGGGCTGAGGATGCCTTTCGTCATCCAGCCCGTGACGTGGCCTGACGAGTATCGGCCCGGGTCAGTGCTCTCGCCCGACTGGCCCCTCACGTCTATCGCGAGCACGGCGTAGCCCTGAAGCGCCCAGCCAAGGTAGTCGAAGACCTGGCCCTTGTTTCCGCTGTAGCCGTGGAGAAACAGAAGCGCCGGGCAGCCCATGCGGCCTCTGGGCGTGAGGTACCATCCGCAGATCCGAGCCCCCTGGAAGCCACGGTAGAACGCCTTAAACACGTTCACTGAGTCGACCGGGTATGGGACCGGCGTGAGCACAGCGTCCAAAGGTTCCCCGGCGGACTCCTGGAGGGTCCTCGTCCAGAACTCCTCGAAGTCCGGCTCCTTCGTCAGGGGCGGGATGTACCGCTTCAGCTCTTCAAGCGGCAGGTCGATGATCGGCAAGCCTTACACCTTCGAGCGCGGCCTATGCACGGGAACCGCGCTTAAGCCTATCGCTGCGGGGACGTATCCTCATATCACCTAGGCCAGACGCGGTCGAAGTAGGGGTTCTTTCCCGTCACGGAGAGCGGAATCCCGAAGGCTACGTCCGCGTCTATCATGCCCAGTTTGCGTGCAGATGCGCCGATGGAGAACATGATCCGGTTGTCCAGCCCCAGTTCGGACGCTGCCCTCGCCGCCGCTCCAAGGGCGATCCCTAGGTCGACGACGTAGAAGGCGCAGTTCGGACCCATGAAGGCTGGGCCGAGGCTCTTCGCGGCTGCGTCGAACTCGCCGCATGTCCTGTAGCCGCACGCTCCGCAGTTCAGGCCTTTCGACGTGCTTCCCTTGACGCCCAGAAGAGCCACGGCGGCGGACCGCCGCACTCCCTCAGCGTCCCTGGCGAAGGTAGGCCACTGCTCCCTGAGGCCCTCCATCGCCGTTGCCAGAGCCTCCTTCTCCGCCCGGTCTACGATGATCGCCGTGACCAGCCTGTCGATTCCACGGGCCTTCGGGGCCGTCCGGGCCACTGCTAGAATCGTCTGCGCGCCCTCCAGCGCCGCATGCGCCTCGGCCTCTTCTCCCCTGACCGGCATATAGCTCAGAGCGCCGAGCGCAGCGCTCCGCGTTTAGCTGTTACGGTCTCCACGTCTCCGGGTCCTCGAACCGCGGTCGCCTGTAGAGGATGTCTTCCACGTAGGCTCTGAGCGGCTCAGCCGTAGACCAGGCCTGGGCGATGCAGCCTCCGGCCGCATGCGGGGGATCACCGTCGAAGACCTCGCCTATGAAGCCCAACCCGGCCTCGTAGAGCTGCTCCTCCAGCAGGGGCTGGAGGAAGCCTCTATACGCGTACTCTCTCCAAGAGGGCTCGTAGCGCCTCGTCTTGAGGAAGGCCTTCGCGAAGTGCCCGGTCAGCCAGGGCCAGATGGAGCCGTTGTGGTAGGCTAGGTCTCTTTCGCGTTGGCTTCCCCGGCAGACCCCGCGGTACCTTCCGTCCTCAGTCGAGAGCGTCCTAAGCCCATACCTAGTCCAGAGCCTGCACCAGAGGAAGCGGACCACGCTCTCGGCCATCGACTCGTCGAGCATGCTGTAGTCCAGGGAGACAGCCAAGACCTGGTTTGGACGCACGGAGCTGTCGCGAGAGCCGTCCGTGACCACGTCATAAAGCGACCTGGCCTCTTCGTTCCAGAAGGCTACCCTGAAGCTCCTGGCGGCGGCCTCAGCCCGGGCCTCGTACTCGGACGGATTCTCGTTCAAGGCCTTCGAGAGAACGGCCATCGTCCTCAGGGCGTTGTACCAGAGCGCCTGGATCTCCACGGCCTTTCCCTCCCTGGGGGTAACAGCGGCGCCGCCTACCGCCGCGTCCATCCAGGTGAGCCTTGGTCCATGGCGGACCAGGCCGTCCATGTCGACGTGAATGCTATAGTCCGTGCCTGCGGCGTAGCGGTCAACGATCGACCTCAACACGGGCCAGAGCTGCTCGCGGACGAAGCCCAGCTTGCCCGTGTACTTGAGGTACTGGAGTACGGCGTTCACGTACCAGAGCGAGGCGTCCACGGAGTTGTAGCTCGGGGCTGCGTCCGGGCCTTCGCCGAAGAAGCTGGGTATGAGGCCGTTCTTCTCATGCGCCCCGTAGGCTAGGAGGATCTGCTCCGCCTCGTCGAACCTGCCCGTGACCAGCGTGAGCCCGGGAAGCGAGATGAGCGTGTCTCTTCCCCAGTCGCCGAACCAGTGATAGCCTGCGATGATTGAGGCTCTACGCCCTGGGCTGCCTTGGACGAGGAAGGCATCAGCCGCGAGCGCCAGCCAGCGGGCCCAGTCACCGCCGGGCCAGAGCTCCCGGGAAGCGCTCACGATCTTCCTACGTCTCTCAACCTCACGGTCCCAGACCGCCTCTAGATTCGGTAGGTTCTCGGCGGCTTGCCACGCCTCCTTCTCGCTTCGCGAGGCCGAGGCGATCAGGTGAAGGAGCTTCCGCTCCCCGGCTTGGAGAGCGATCCTGAAGCAGCCGGGCATGTAGTAGTCATCGAGGAAGCTGTCGCCCCTCGCCTCGTCCGTCCGGTAGCGTAGACGCTTAACCCACGCGGCTTCGCGGCTGGAGAACGTGCCCGTGTCTGCGGCCACCGTCAGGTAGAGGTTGAGGTCCGGGAAACCGGCCACGAGACCCCTGTCGAAGGCGTGCTGCTCGTAGGCCCAGGCCGAGCGTTCTGAGTCGTGGACCTCGTATATGCCGCGGCGACTTGTCAGCGGACAGACCTCTAGCGTAACCTGCTCGTCTCGAAGGTTCACGGCCTCATACCTGATCACGGCGAGGTTCTCGCCCTGTGCCAGTGCGATGCTCTTAGACAGGGCGACGCCCCGCGCATCGTAGGTGAAGCTGGGGAAAGGCGAGAGCGAGAAGCCCTGCAGCCAACGGAGGCCTTCGCCGTCGAGGCCGCTGGGGAACTCGTTAGCCGTCAGGCTGAGGCGTCCAAGGCTGGGGCTTACGAGTGACTCGTTCAGCTTGGCGAGAAGGACCCTTCTTCCCAGGGGCGGCTCGGTAGCGGCCACCAGGAGTCCATGGTACTTCCTCGTGTTCATCCCGAGGATGGTGGAGGACGCGTATCCGCCTAGGCCGTTGGTGACCAGCCATTCCGTGGAGAGCGTCTCCTCCACACGGGAAAGCCGAGTTGCGCCGATCAGGAGGGAGGGAAGGTCGCTTGTCAACAACTGGTCTTCCCTGCCGGCGGAGGGGAGGCTTGAGGCGCAGATGGGCTTTCCACCTCCCTTTGCCTGTACGTGGCTCCCGGGGATCGCCTAGAGCGGCAGCGCGACCGGCTTGCCGCGCTTGGCGGATTCGAGGGCGGCGAGGCTTAGCTCCAGGGACTTGTAGCCTTCCTCTATTGGGACGGGGCTGCCTATGCCCTTCTGAACCGCCTCGATGAAGGCCTTGTCTTCTTCCTCGTAGGCGTTCGCCCTGTTGTAGTAGGTCTCCGCTCTGTCCCGCCAGTAGAGCGTGGCCTTCGACCAGTCCGCCTCGTACTTCACGTTCTTCGCCACGGCCTTAACCCATACCTCCGGGCCGACGGCCGCGTTCGTCGAGGAGACGACGGCGAAGGCTCCGCTCTTGAGGCTTAGGGTTGCGATGGCCACGTCCTCGATGCTGAAGCCCGGAATATCCTTGTTCAGCAGCGTGCCCAGGACGGCGTAGACCTCAGCCACGTCGCCTCCCAGCCATCGAACCTGGTCGTACACGTGGGTGGCCTGCTCCACGATCTGTCCGCCGCTTTGCTCCGCCCTGATCCACCAGGGGACCATGTAGACGCCGCCCCACCACCGGGCCTCCAGCAGCCCTATCGGCCCGCCCATCGAGAGGAGGACCTCCCGCGCTCTACGGATGCCGTCCATGAAACGCCAGTGATAGCCTACCTGCGTCGTGACGCTCGCCCGTCTCACAGCGTCCAAGACCCTTCTCGCCTGGCCTAGGCTGACCTCAAGGGGCTTCTCCACGAAGACGTGGACGCCCCGCTCCACCGCGTAGCAGACCTGCTCCTGATGAGCGAAGGGCGGCGTGAAGACGAAGACGGCCTCGGGGCGCTCCCTCTCGATCATCTCACGGTAGTCCACGTACCACGCCTTCGCCCCGCAACCCCTGGCTGCGCTCTCCGCCTTCCCGGGCACGATATCGGCGACAGCCGCTATCTCGACCCCTGCGATGCTGGGGAGAACCCTGAGATGGGTTCCAGCGATGCTCCCGGCGCCGATCACCCCTAACCTGACCATACCTGCTCAGAGCAGCGATCGAGCCGCCTCCCTATTTAAGCAACGGCACCGCAACCCCCAGGGCCCAAGAGGCAAGAAGCCCCATCACGATGCAAGGACTCGACCCTGACATAAGCTGCCGACGTTCCCGATCAGAGCCGTTCCACGCTAGGCTTCGCCTGAATCAGAGCGCGCCGGGCGCTCCTTTGAGGCAGATAAACTCACGGTGAAGCATGGGGAAAGACGCCATGAGACCACGCCATCGGGTTGATTCAGGAAGAACATGCCCCTTTCCGCTCGTGGGCGTCTCTTGCCTCTCTGGGGCTTGGACCGCTAGGTATTTATGCGCCGCTGGGCATCACGGCTGCGTACGAAGCTGGCATTGAGCGCCTAAGGGAGTGCTTGGACGGGCATGAGGTGGGTGGTCACGGCGGCTTGGCCTTACGTGAACACGACGCCGCACCTGGGGACATTCCTCCAGCTCCTTACAGGCGATGTCTTCGCGCGCTACCGGCGTCTCCAAGGCGATGAGGTCGTCTACGTCTCGGGCTCGGACGCTCATGGCACGCCTATCCTCGTCTCGGCGGAGAGGGAAGGCCTCACCGCGGAGCATGTGGCCTTCAAGTACCACGCCGAGTACCTGAGGCTTTTGAAGGAATGGCGCGTACAGTTCGACAACTACACGATCACGCACAACCCGACGCACATCAGGTTCTGTCAGGACTTCTACCGCCGGCTTCACGAGAACGGCTACATCTACGCGGAGAAGAGCCTCCAAACCTACTGCGAACACGAGCAGAGGTTCCTCCCAGACCGGTTCGTAGAGGGCACCTGCCCCTACTGCGGAGCCCCAGGAGCCCGGGGCGATCAATGCACCAACCCGGCTTGCCTGAGGCTTCTAACGCCTACGGAACTCATCAACTGGTACTGCGTAGTCTGCAAGAATCCGCCAGTTCTCAAGGAGACAACCCACTGGTACTTCGACTTACCCAAGTTCACGGATCGGCTTAGAGACTTCCTGGAGAAGGACACGCATTCGACAGAGGCGGCGCGAAGCTTCAGCCTCCAGATGCTCAAGGAGGGGCTCATAGCCCGGCCTGTAACCCGCGATCTGGAATGGGGTATCCCGGCGGGCCCTGCGTTTAAGGGCGCGGAGGGGAAGGTTCTCTACGTCTGGGCGGAGGCCGTCTTGGGCTATATCAGTGCGACCTTGGAGTGGGCTGAGAAACACGGCGACCTTGAGGCTTGGAAACGGTTCTGGTTTGACCCCGAGACGCGGACGGTCTTCTGCATAGGGAAGGATAACACGGTCTTCCACCTCGTCATCTTTCCCGCCCTGCTGATGGCGTCTAAGGAGCCGTATGTGCTGCCGTACGCGGTCACGGTCACAGAGTTCATCATGTACGAGAACCAGCCCTTCTCGAAATCCAAGGGCGTAGGCGTCTGGGCGGACGAGGCGCTCCGGCTGGCGCCCGCGGACTACTGGCGATTTATCCTCATGCTGAACAGGCCTGAGACGCATGACATGAACTTCACCTGGGAGGACTTCGCCGAACGCGTCAACGGCGAGCTGAACGACAACCTGGGCAACTTCATCCATCGGACGCTGACGTTCATCCACCGCTACTTCAATGGACAGGTGCCCGAGCCCGGCCTGCTCAACGCAGACGACAAGGAGCTGCTCGAAGCTATAGCCGCCGCAGCCCGACAGGAAGCCGAGCTGCTCGACCAGTTCAGGTTCAAGGACGCCCTAGAGGCCGTCTTCGCGCTCAGCCGGAGGGGGAACGTCTACCTCTCACGCCGCGAGCCCTGGCACCTTGTGAAAACGGACCGCGCGGCGGCGGCCACGGTCCTCCACGTCTCCAGCCAGGTGGTTAAGGCGCTCGCGATCCTCCTCGCACCCTTCCTACCCGCGACCGCCGACAGCCTCTGGGAGATGCTCCAACAGCCCGGAACCATATACGAGGCCGGGTTCCAGGCCGCGTACGAGTCTCCGCTCCCCGCGGGGCGAAGCATCAAGAGGCCGAGGCCCCTCTTCAGCAAGGTCAACGCCGAAGAGCTGAAGCAACAGCTCAAAGCCCACCGGACAGGGGCGGCGAAGTAGGGCTTAACTCCCGGGCCGTCCCAGGCCCCTTGCAGGAAAGATGAACGGTGCAACCAACGCGGAGGCTTCTGTCCTTCTCTACGGTCGAGCCGTAAGACCTACCGGAGACTTGGAATACTCGAATCGTTCCGTGCGGAAGGCGATCTGGACATACGTTGCTGTGACATGGTGGGATAGGTACGGAAACACTGCGTCCTCCGAAGCAGGTTAAGGAGGGAGTGAGTATCTCTTCTCGGAGGGCTCCGCGGCCCAAGAAGCAACTTGAGGGCTCCTGAGGTGCGTCGAGGGTTACCCAGGCTAATGGTTCTTCCCGACACCTGCTGTCCTGAGCAGGTTTAAGGCCTTAAGGACGGCCTGAACCCTCTCATTGTCCCGGCTTAACTTGATCATCCTGACCGGGCCTAGGTGTCGGTCCTCAACCAGCCCTTCCCTTGCGAGGATGGCTAGGTTCCTGCTTACCTGTATGTGGGTGCTGTTCGTCCGCCTCACCAGCTCGTTGATGTGCAGCTCGCCCTGCTGAAGCGCTAGGAGTATCCTCTGCCTGACCAGAGAGGTCAGGATTCTATCCAAGGCCTAGCACCCTAAACTTTGTCGTGTAATCAGAGATACGAGCGGGACGAACGAGCTGAAAGCACAGAGAGAGATGGCTGAAAGTAATAACGGGATTACTTTCACTCACCTCTCAACTAACAGGATGTTCGTCTTCCTTTTCCACGTAAAGACCGACTGCGAGGAGGAGTCCTATGGCTCAGGAGGTGAAAGCGGAATGAAGAACGCTTTGAAACTGATACTCTGTGCACTCCTCGTCGCCACTACAATGACTATGAATATCGTGGACGTCTTCGCGTTAGGCAATGCAGATCGAAGCGTTAAGTTTATGAACGGCAACAACTGGAACAACTCGCAGTTCAGACCAATGTACGGCGTGAGGGGGTCTGGCGTAATGCAGTCGTTCACCATTCCTAACAGCAAATCGGTTTGGACGCACATCTGCGTTAGCTTTGCCGGTGGCTATTATTTCATAGAGGTCGGTATTGCTCTTGACAGGAAATCAGACGGCACATACGACTACTACCGATACTATGCGAAAGGTGACTACGAAGGAACAGGTTCGGTCCGCCTTGGAGCATATTCTGCGGGGGATACGCTATCTTTCAAGATTGAGTATGACCACTACGACCCCATTTCGGGCGTCTACTTTTGGTACGTTACGGCAGGAGGAAGCACAACAGTAGCCGCTGGATACATGTGGAATCC
>Ga0315310_10002662_pt1 | contig 11150 bp, 14 predicted proteins | sample TDP5_MG_FD_203630 | JGI IMG/M metagenome (GOLD analysis project Ga0315310, IMG submission 203630) | Freshwater sediment microbial communities from Lake Towuti, South Sulawesi, Indonesia - TDP5 | ecosystem: Environmental > Aquatic > Freshwater > Lake > Sediment | place: Indonesia: South Sulawesi... | reverse complement strand
GCTGTGTTTTTACTTTCTTGGCGCCTTCAGACATTTCAATAACTGAGGACACCCTAAGCACTCGTCGGGGAAGGGAGATTTTTTTGGCAAGGTCCTCACGTATCCAAAAAAGTGTGAACAGGTTCGGGAACTCTGGAAGAGCTTCTTTACCTCATGCCTTTTGGGCGTCTCTGTTGATTCTGTAGGAGTTACCTTTCGAATCTCGGGGGTTTTAACCAACGTTTTGGGCTCCTGAGAATCCGCTGATTTTTCTGAGCTTTCAAAGGTGTTAGTTTGAGGAGAGGACCTAGAAAATTCTCTCGTGGTTTCCATTCTCTTGGGCACAGATTCTTTTTGAATGGCGGACGCTCCTTCGCTTGATTTCTTGAAGTCCCTAAGAAAATGTGATGGTTTAATTGTGCTCTCTGGCTCAGGGCTTTTCTTTACACCAGGAGAGGAAGAAGTTTCGAGGTTTTCACCACAGTGCGGGCAGGATTGAAAGGACTCTGGCGGCGTCTTGGACAGATCTGTTAGCCAAACAGGCTCTTTGAAAACTTTTCTGCACTCTGGGTTTGGGCATAGGAAGTGAGGTTCGGATTCGTTTGAGCCTCCTTTGAGCCAACCCTTCTTGTAAACCACTAGAACATAGAGCACCAGAATCGCAAGTATGCTACAGATAGTCAATCCCGTAAGCACATCGAAGAAGAGAGGCATGGGATGTCACTCTTACTACTTCGCAATGACCGCTTTAACTCGATAGGTTCCCGCACTTGTGCTGTAGGCACCCCAGTTCTTGTTTGTCGCTTGCGATCCACCAGATGAAGCATAAATCGTTTGTCCAATTGCGCCGCTTAAGGTTGTGCTTGTAGTTTGAGTAGCACCTGCGACGGGTGTCCACGAACCATCTTGTTTTTCCAAAGTCCACGTGATGGTCACCAATCCGCTGTATCCTGCGCTGGTTATGTTCAACTTTGCGTACCATGCGGTACCGTTTCCAGGGCCTAAGGTAGATGTCCAAGCTGCGGCAGACGTAGAATTCATTTCATTGTACCAGATCAGACCCTGTGCACTTGACACTGATACATTTCCACCATATAGCGTCGATAGGACAACTGCGTAGGCTACGAAAACCGCTGTCACCGCTATCACAGTCACCATGGTTACAGCCACAAATGTTCTCCAGGTCCTTTGCGTTGCACTCATCTACTCACCCACCTCCAATCGACCTCTAACATTTGTAACGGGAGACTTTCCAGTGCTCCTCGGAAATAGGAGGAAATATCGTGAATATTAAGTCTGTTATGTTCAGATACGAATTTAAAATCAAATTCCGAACATCCCCAATGGTTCAAGTTTTGGATATTGTCTCGCGTTTAGAAACATAGTCAACGAGCGAGAATTACGCGAAACAGTGAGAACTCAGCGGAAAAGTCTTTCAGGTACAAGATTTTTCGTCTGATTAAGACGATTGTTTAAATGAGGATGCAGCGAATTTTACTGTGAGTGGTGGTATCTGTGAGCCTAGAAGATTACGTGAACAATCCTCTCTGGTCCATTCTCGTTGAGACCGTTCACGCCATGGTCATGTTTCCCCATCACAAGGCCTACGTGAGAGACTTCGTTCTCCACGAGCAACCCGACGTGACTCCAAAAGACCTCGCCACAAAGCTGAGCATACCCTTAGGAGAAGCTCTAGTCATTCTCTACGAACTCAAGAAACAGAAATTCGAGGGCAAAACAGCCTGATTAGACCGCCTGCACAGATGACGCCTTGAAGGTCAGAAAGGCTTCGGAGTCAACATTGAGCCGCATCTCCTTGAAAGACCTCTTCGTTATTTGAACAACAAACACTCTTCCTGCGTTTACCTTGAGTCTCACGGTGGGTCCGAGGTCTGCCACTTCAACTATTCTGCCCTTGAAGGTGTTTCTCGCACTCGAAACTATAGGATTTTTCGAGAGGATTACGTCCTTTGGACTAACATAGATCGTAACCTCCCCCGTCTTCGTGAAGGCAGCCTCAAGCCGCAGCCCACCGCCTATGTCCACCAACGACGTGCCCTCCTCCACAACACTCGAAACACCCGAAAACACGTTCTCAAGCCTCGCAAAGCTAGCCAAGTGTCTTGACGGGACCTCAAAGATTTCCTGGATTGTTCCGGTCTTCTCTATCCTTCCATCCAGCAACAGGGCTGCCTTTTGAGCGAGGGTCTGAGCCTGAAACATGTTGTGTGTCGTCATGACGATGGTGGTTTGGCGTTCACGGTTGACCCGTGAAAGCGCTTCCTCAATTATGGATACCGCTTTTGGGTCAAGATTCGCGGTGGGCTCGTCTAGGAGTAGTAGTTCGGGTTCTGTGACCAGCGCCTGCGCCAAAGCAACGCGCTGAGCCTCTCCACCTGACAACTTTAAGGCGTTTTTGCTTTCAAATCCCTCAAGTTGCACCATTTTCAGTGTTTCCTTTACCTTTTTCTCAGCGGTGTTTCCGTTTTCGCCTCTAACCTTCAGGGGATAAGCCACGTTGTTGAAGACGCTTGTGTTGAAGAGCGCCGTCTGTTGGAAGACCATCCCTATCCTTCTTCTTAGAGCCAGCTTGGCACTTGCGGAGTAGTTTACTGGGGTCTTGTCAAACAGAACCGACCCGCTGGATGGTTCGTCGAGCAGATCGAGTATTCGAAGAAGAGTTGTTTTACCCGCGCCGTTGGGACCTATGAGAACGAAGATTTCCCCGTTTTGAACACGTAAATTGATATCCTTTAAAACTTGTTTCCCAGAGTGTTCTTTGCCTAGTCTCTGCGTCTCAATGAGAGGCATCTACCGTTTTGCACCTCTCAACTGTATAACTGTCAGTGCGATGTTTATTACGAACGCCAAAGCCAACAGAATTAAGCCGAGTGTGATGGCTAGGGCGAAATTGCCGAGCTCCACTTCAACAACTATGGCGGTTGTCAATGTCCGTGTCACCCATCTTATGTTTCCGCCTGTGATCATTATTCCTCCAACCTCGGAGATCGCTGCTCCAAAGGCAACAATTATTGCGGTCAACAAACCCATCCGAGCTTCTCTCAGAACAGTCCACGCCGCCTGCGTGTCTGTTGCGCCGAGTGAAAGCGCCTTTTCTCTGACCCCTTGTTCGACGCTTCCCACGGCAGACATTGTCACACCTATCATGATGGGAATCACCATTATGAGCTGGGTTATTATCATCGCAGTCGGCGTATACAATAATCCAAGTGGACCGAGCGGTCCTGAACCCGTTAGAAGAAGGTAGACAACTAAACCCGCGACCACTGGTGGCAACCCCATGAACGTGTTCACGATGCTTCTCAACGTGATGTCTACGAAACGCATCAGGCTTTGTTTTCCTCGAAACCGTCTGAGTCCGAGAAGAGTTCCAATCGGCACACCTATCAATGCACCAATCAGAACCGCTGTCCCCGACACTCTCAGAGACAGCAGTGTTACGTGCAGAACTTCAAGCAATGAATTCTCCATTCTCAAACCTTCATGCGAACATTCTAAGGTTGCGCATCGTACCAGGTGACTTCTTGTTCTTGATCAGGAAAGCCCAAACTTCTGGCCTTCTCGAAGTTGCGAGCGATTGGCGTAAATAGGGTTTCACCCTCTTTGGCAAAGTTTGCTATCAGATTCTGTCCTTCTTGTGAAATCAGGAACTTAGCCAATGGGAGAGCCCCTCTATAATTCCTCTGAGGATATTTTTCTGGGTTGACAAGTATCAGTGCGTAGGGATTCAGCAGAATCTTGTCGGCTTGAACCAAGACAGCCAAGTTTGTCAACTGAGTTTTGAACGACAGCCATGTGGCTCTGTCTGTCAACGTGTAGGCTCCTTTTTCGTTAGCCATTCGCAACACTGCTCCCATTCCAGCGCCCGCTTCCAAATACCATGACTGAGTCGTGTTCGAAGGCGCCATCCCCAGCTTACTCCAAATGCTCAATTCCAGCATGTTCGTGCCTGATTTGTCTGCGCGCGAAACAAACATGGCGTCGCCTTCAGCGCCCTCGCTCGCAATTCTCTTGAAGGCTTCAGTCGCGTTTGTTGAGCCATTTATTTCGGCAGGGTCGGTTGTGGGACCTATAAGTATGAAGTCGTTGTACATCACGCCGACTCTGTGAATGCCATACGTGCTGTTGACGAACTCTAGCTCCAACTTCTTTGAGTGCACCAGAACAAAGTCAGCATCGCCACGCTTAGCAGTCTCTATCGCTTGCCCCGTGCCAACCGAAATAATGTGAACGTTTATGCCGTATCTGCTCTCAAAAGTGGGCATCAGGTAATCAAGCAACCCCGAATCATAGGTGCTCGTAGTGGTCGCTAGCACAACGACAGAACTTTGAGAACGCATATACTGTTCGTACGCAAACGCACTCGCAACAAAAACCACGAGTATGAAAATTATCAACAGGGTTTTGGAGGGTTTTTTCAATTTCAACTTTCCTACTGTCGTTATGCTTGAGTGTATATATCGGCGCCGTTATAAACTTATATACATAACGGTTCGATAATAGGTTAACAATGTCCAACCAGAGAGAGCGTAAGCCCACAGCCAAGGTCTGGCTAGAATACAAGGGTCAACCCATCCTCGGAAAGGGCGGAGCCGAAATCTTAGAAGCAATTGGAGACGAAGCGTCCATCTCCAAGGCTGCAAGGAAAATAGGCATGTCCTACCGATACGTTTGGAACTACGTGGCAAAGATGGAAAAAGCTCTGAAAAAACCCATAGTCGAAACTTACAAGGGTGGAAGAGCAGGCGGAGGGGGAGCCAGACTAACCGAGCTGGGCAAAAGTCTTCTCAAAGAGTATAAGCGAGTGGAAGACTACGTGAGCGAAATCCTGGGCGACGAGGAATATTGGGAGGCAGCGGGATTGAAAATCAGCGCGAGAAATAGGCTTAAGGGTGTGGTTAGAGGCGTGGAGAAGGGCGACATCATAGCCAAGGTTAAGGTGGAGATAAGCGTTCCCGTGGTTGTGACGGCGCTCATTTCCAGAGAGGCGGTTGAAGACCTAAACATCAAAACAGGCGACAAGGTGGAAGCCGTGATAAAGGCTACCGAGGTCATGATAGCCAAAGAGAGATAACTAGCCCTAATCCAGTCTTCTACCCCTCGACCACGTACCTATACGACACGTATTTTCCAGCCGTTGGGCTGTCTCTGGTTACTCTGACAACGTCGCCCGGTCTGGCACCTATCGCCTTAGCCGCAGGGTCCGCAGCCTTCAGACGAGGCAGTTGATAGGGCTGCACTCTATACTCGGCTAACACTTTCTCTCTCTCGTGGGGTTGCACGATCTCGTGTTTGGGAACGAGCACGTGCTCGAAGATGTTGAAGGAGGGAAAGATGCGCGGGATGAGTTCTATGCCTCTCTTTCGGGAGTGAGACTTCGCCGCCTGCGTGAAACGCCCGCTGGTTATGATTATTCCCCTCTCCAACCCTTCGTCCTTCATGGCTTTCCTCACCTGATTAATGAACTGGACGCCCACGGTTCCCTGCGTAGGCAGACACCATATGAGCGTCTTCCTCTCTCCCGTCGTCTTCACGACAAAACTCACGGCGCCCTTGTGCACTCTCCTCTTGAGTTGCTTGTAGCCACGCAGACCCATGAGAATATTCGCCTTTCGTTCTTCAATCGTGATCTTGGCGCTCAAAATTCGTCAACCTCAAACGAGTGTTGTAGTGCAACATTAACATTCCAAACCTTAAACCTTACGCTTCCCACATGAATTCAGCGTGTATAGACGCGTTTAAACAAACCAAACAAAATCTTTATTTCACAAAAAGATGTTGGTTCATGAAAACACAATGCCCGGTGACTAGTCCTTGAAAACTCTGGAAGTGGTTGAAAGCGGAATATGCGGAGCCCTATATGCGGCAATCGGATACATGATATATGTCTTCCTCCCAATAACAACACCTGGTATAGGCATAGTTAGATTCTGGCCAAACGTGGTCATTCCAGCTGCCTTCGCGGTGCTTTTTGGACCATTAGTCGGCGGAATCGGTGCAGCCATAGGCATCTTCATCAGCGACACGCTGATTCACCACGACCCTTTACTCAGCCTCACTGTTGGAGTTACGTCAAACTTCGTCGGTTTCTACCTTATCGGCTTGATCTCTAGAAAAAACATTCAATGGAAGAAGACCATGGCTGTTTTGGGCGTGATAATAGGCTTGAGCTCTGTAGGCTTCGGCTACGCTTTGTATGCATACGTATCCCTCAACGCAGCCATATTGTTCATTAGCCTCGTCATCGCAACATACCTAATCACAGCAGTAGCGGGACAAAAGTGGCCAGAATGGAGAAGTTATGGTATAGCCTCCATAGTGGGGCTCGGCGTGGGAAGCACAATCATAGGCGTGGGCGTGTGGCTGTATAGTCAGATGTTCATACTACCACCTGCGGTAGGAGGAGGTTTCCAATTACCCACATGGGTGATTTTCGTCTGGCTCATCTGGACCTTCGCCACAGAGATACCATTTCTTATAACGCTTGGTCCTCCGTTACTGAAGGTTTGCTACAGAGCCTTTCCAAGCCTCAAACCAGCTGAAGCAAGGAGCAAGTGATGCCGACCAAACAGGCTCAAGCCTTTTCACCTGCAGGAATCTCGAGCTTCTTTCAGATATGCGACACAGAACCCGATGGAACACCAATCAAAGATTTGGAACGAATAGGAGCCCGTGGTGGGGGCTTCGCCACAGACAAAGGAGTGTTCACAGAAGTCAATGCTTCTGAATCGAGAAAGAACGTGGTTCAAGTTTTCATAAATAGGAGACACGCCCCAGAGGCTGAGACAACAAAAACCGCGGTTAACATACTACTGGACAATGTCGGGGAAACATACAACGTTAAGGTAAGGCATCGCGTTGAGGTGCCCATAGGCGCTGGGTTTGGAACAAGCGGCGGAGGAGCGCTCGGCACAGCCCTAGCCCTGAGCAGAGCCTTGAACATAAACCTGACTTACAACGAGATTAGCCGAATCGCCCATATCGCCGAGGTTAAATGTAAGACTGGATTGGGAACAGTCAGCGGTCTGGTTGTGGGCGGATGCGTTATAGTAACTCAGCCTGGAGCGCCAAACCATGGGTCAGTTGACCGCATCCCCGTTCCTTCGAATCACCACATAGTGGCTGGGGTCTTTCAGCCAAGACTTACCAAGGGGTTTCTCGAATCGGCTGAGAAACGCGAGGTCATCAATGAGTGGGGGCAGAGGACACTACAGAAAATCATGGCTGAGCCTTCTCTCTCTAACTTTTTGCGTTCGAGTAGGGAGTTTGCCTTCAAGACGAGGCTGGCTACAGACCGTGTGAAAAGGCTCATGGACGCTGCGGAGGAGGCTGGAGCCGTGGGCGCTGCTCAGAACATGCTGGGTGAGGCTGTTCACACCGTGGTTGAGGAGAACAAGGTTAAAAAGGTGGTTCGAGCCTTTGAGAGATTTCTGCCCAGAGAAAAAATTGTTGTGGCGAGGATCTGTCTTCACGGAGCGCACCTAGCGAATTGAGAAAGTATAAGGTAGTGCTCGTCGGCGGGACGTTCGACGAGCTTCACAAGGGGCACCGAACACTGTTAGTGAAAGCCTTCGAGGTTGGCGAATGCGTAAAGATAGGCCTGAGCTCAGACGAGTTTGCGCAGCTGTTGGCGAAGAAAAAGAATCACGAGGTTGCCAGCTACGAGGAGCGCCTTGAAGAGTTGAAGAGTTTTCTTAGGGTGCAGGGGGTTTTGGATAGGGCGGAGATTGTTCACCTCGACAACGCTTACGGGGTGACTTTGGAGAAGGGCTGCGCCGAAGCCCTGGTTGTGAGTCGAGAGACGGAGTTGCGAGCCTTCGCCATAACCGAGAAGAGGAGAGCCTTGGGACTGTCGCCCCTAGAGATAGTCGTAGTAGACATGGTTCCAGCGGAAGACACCGTGCCTATTTCGACCACGAGGATAAGAAGGAGAGAAATCGACCGAGAAGGACGCCTACTGAAGAGTTAGTTTTTGAGCCTGCTTCCTTCTCTGGTTTCGAGGCATGTTTAAACGGTGCTGCAAGGAAGTATTATTGCGTATTATGAGTGTGTGTGGTTTGAGGAGAACTGGTGTGGCTAGGCTTCCGCTTCACTACGGTAGGGCTCCGAGATGGCTCGTCACCCGAATGATTGCCTTGGCCCGCGAGATGACAACAATAATAATCGACGAGCACGGTCGAGACACTTTTCTGCAGAGGATCTCCGACCCATACTGGTTTCAGGCTTTCGGCTGCGTCTTGGGGTACGACTGGCACTCCTCGGGCGTCACAACGGTTTTGACAGGCGTTTTGAGAAACGCTGTGAAACCAGAGGAACACGGATTGGCTGTCTGTGGCGGCAAAGGCAAGGCTTCGTTGAAGACGCCAAGAGAAATCAGCCAAGTTGGCGACACTTTTGGTTTGTCCACCGACAGTGTTGAGGGGTTGCGGTACGCGAGCAAGATGAGCGCCAAAGTGGACAACACGGCTATACAGGCTGGCTACGCGCTCTATCACCACGCCTTCTTCGTTGCGGAGGACGGGAAGTGGGCGGTTGTCCAGCAGGGAATGAGCGTGAAGGACAGGACAGCGAGGCGTTATCACTGGCTTTCGGAGCACGTGGAGAACTTTGTTGTCGAGCCGCACGACGCAATCGTAGGCGACACAAGGCGCGAAGTCGCCTTAGACATGACCGCCAAAGAAAGTCAAGAGTGCCAAAAGGTCTCTGCAGACATAGTTAAGGAAAAGCCAAACAAAGTCATACACATGCTCCACTCCATTCGCCCCGCACACCAGACGTCTCTGCAAAAGTGGATGCCCGAAGCGAAGTGGAAAGAATACGTGATAGACGTGCTCTCCCTGCCAAACAACCTGAACTGGAAAGCTATAAGAAGAGCCTACGAGTTTCAGCCGAAAAACTACGAGCAACTCTTTGGCTTGAGAGGTGTTGGACCCGCAACCGTCCGAGGACTGGCCCTCATAGCCGAACTCGTCTACGGCTCGCCGCCAAGCTGGAGAGACCCAGTCAAGTATAGCTTCGCCGTAGGAGGAAAGGACGGAGTTCCGTTTCCAGTTGACAGAAAAGCCTACGACGAGATAGTTGAAATCCTGGAGAACGCCGTGAAACAAGCCAGAGTTGGCGAGAGAGAAAGAGTCAACGCCTTGAAGAGGCTGCGTGAATTCGCGAGAAGAGAATGAACCTGTCTGCTTCTCACAGTCCAATGTGGCGTTTAGTACTTCTCGAGGCTGCCTCTCTTCCGCACATAGACATCAGCTAGGCGGAATATGAAGATTCCAAACAGTATCCAAGCTGCGCTCAGGGCTAGGAGGTGTAGAAACACGTTGCCTATCATTTCAGGCTGGTACCCTTCTATTAGGAAGGTGCGCATTCCGACGAGTGCTGGCGCCGTCGGGAAGATGTTGCTGGCTTGCCGAGCCAGAGTTGGGAGCACGAGCAATGGATAGGCCACAGGCGACAGAATCGTTAGGATGCTGTGGAGTCCCTCAGCCACAATCCATCCTTCTTTGAGAATTAGTCCAAGCGACGATATGAGGATTCCGAACCCGTACAGCGCAAACATCATGAGCGCGAAAATCAGCAAGGCTGGAAGTATTCCAGTTACATTGAGTGCTAAGCCGAAAACGGTGTAGATGACTACCAACTCTAAGAGTGTGCCGATGGCTTGATGCCCCGTGCTGTGCAACGCCATGCCAAAAACTAGGCTGAGACGGCTCGTCGGAGTGACGTATATTGATTCGAGGGTGCCGTACCACTGCTCCTTTCGGATGCTGAACCCCATAGCCCAGACGGCTGTTCCGATGAAGCCCATGATTAGGTAGCCCGTGAAGATGAAAGTGACTATGTCGCCTGTGCCCACCAGCTCTTGAAGGTGTTGGCTGAATCTTCCCCCTATCAGAACCAGTCCATATATGAGATAGGGTAACAAGAAGATCAATGGTGACAGGCACTGTCTGATGAAGGCGATGGGGTATGCTAGCTCAATCTTCCACTCCTTAATGTTGTTTTCCCAGATCGCCCTTAACTCAGCCTTCAGATTAGCCCAAGTCCAGCCTGTTGGAACCGTGACCTCTCCGAGTCTGTGGGTTTTTTCGCGAGTCTTGCTCATGTTCATCTCCTCAGTACTGACTTATCACACCCGACCTCTTGGTTCTCTCTTCCATCCGATTGAAGAGGTAAAATCCAGAGGCGATCAACGCCACATCAATCAAGAAGAGTATGAGTATCTCCATGTAGACGGCGGAGAGCCCCAGCTTAAGGAGCATGAGGCTTCGCACAGCTATAAGGGCATAGGTTAGTGGCAGAAGCTTACCAACGACCTGTGCCCAAAGGGGCAGACTCTCAATGGGATAGCGCACCGGACTGAACAAGTAGAAGACGTACTCCAACGAGTGGGCGAGGTCGTGAGCCTGCTTGAACTGAAGAGACGCCGCGGCGAGCATGAGCGCTATGCCATACAGCCCCAATATCAAGAGAACTATGATGAAGATTGTGGGCAAGATTATTCCAAGCGTAACTTCAATTCCGAAAAATACGATGCAGATTAGAGACTGACTCACGGCGAAGATCGTGCTGGCGAGGCTCTCGCTCAGGGCTTTCCCAATGAGTATGAAGGCTTTGTTACACGGCGAAGAGAGAATGTAGTCCAGAGTACCCTGGTAGGCTTCACGTCTTATGCTCTCTCCCATTCCATAGAGCGAAGTCAACACATAACTATTGAGGATGGAACCCAACACCACGAAGGGGATAAACTCTGGGGTTCCAGCAATCTGCGCGAAGCTCTGACTCTGCAAGCTCCCCACTATGGCTTCCCCCTGAAGTATGAACGGGATGAACCAGAATATCGGGAATATAGCCCAGAAGACAAAGACGACGGGGTAAGCCAACAGAAACTTGATGTTCTTCACCAGTTCGCTCCAAACGATGAACAGGTTACTCTTGAAATCAAGTAGCCTTGCTGTGTCCTTCTCCATTAGGCTTCGGTCATCCTCCCCCGGTGAGTTTTGCGCCAGTGAGTTTGATGAAGGCGTCTTCTAGTGTGGGCACGCCGATGTTTAGGCTGGTTATCTGAACGTTTCTCTTGCGCAAAGCGTCCAACACCTCGCTGACACGTTCTTCAGCGTTTCCACCTATTATCTTGATTCGCGAAGGCA
>Ga0315310_10002661_pt1 | contig 11151 bp, 11 predicted proteins | sample TDP5_MG_FD_203630 | JGI IMG/M metagenome (GOLD analysis project Ga0315310, IMG submission 203630) | Freshwater sediment microbial communities from Lake Towuti, South Sulawesi, Indonesia - TDP5 | ecosystem: Environmental > Aquatic > Freshwater > Lake > Sediment | place: Indonesia: South Sulawesi... | reverse complement strand
CATTGCCTCTGCATCCTCAATGGTTAGGGCAAGGGGTTTTTCGCAGATTACATGCTTGCCGGCCTGGGCTGCAGCGATTGCCATTTGTGCATGGAGGTAATTGGGAAGGGCAATGGTGACCACGGAGACATCCTTGTCCTTGAGAAGTTCCTTGTGGTTGGAGTAATACCTGGGAATATTGTATGCCTCGCAGAATGACCTTGCCCGGTCAGGATTGCGGCTGAAGGCAGCAACGATCTCAACGCCGGGGATCGTCCTGAGAGAGCTTACATGGGCATGAGAGATAGAGCCTGTTCCGAAAAGGCCGATGCCTATTTTTTCTTGAGCCACAGGTCTATTGGACGATGGACTCCCATCGGCCGGAAGGGGAGAGGGACTTTCCTGCCGGTGGCTGCTGATTCATATGCAGCGAGCATGATCTCCAGAACAACAAGCCCATCCTTGCCTGATTCTATCGGCTCCTTGCCGCTTCGGATACACTCAATAAAATGCGCCATCTCCTGCGGGTAGCCATTGTTCCAGAGCCATTCATAGTCCGGGAAGCTCCACCCGTCCGTTCTTTCAAGGGTAGGCGCATCAAATCCTCTTTTGCTGTATACCCTGAGCCCCATGCCACGCAGCAGGTCCCCGTATATCACCCCCTCAGTGCCGTAAACCTCCATGACGGAATCCATCCCGCCCTGCAGCGCCCACGATGACTCGCAAAGCGCAATCTCCCCTCCTTCAAACTCTATGAGGACAATCACATGGTCCTCTTCCTTGGTTTTGTCCGAGTGAACGTAGGTGTTCATCTGGGCAAACACGCTCTTCACCTTTGGTTTTCCCATGAACCAGCGGCAGAACTCAATGGAATGGCAGCCCATGTCCATGAGGATGCCTCCTCCTGCCTCCTCAGGCTGCCAGAACCAGGGTGAATAGGGCCCGCCGTGCTTCTCGCACTGCTTGACCATGTAGACCTTGCCGACCCCGCCTGATTCAACGATCTCCTTTGTTCTGACAAACTTTGGGATGAAGCAGAGCTCCTCGGCGTAAGCCAGCACAACGCCTGCCTTCTTGCATGCCTCAATCATTGCCTCTGCATCCTCAATGGTTAGGGCAAGGGGTTTTTCGCAGATTACATGCTTGCCGGCCTGGGCTGCAGCGATTGCCATTTGTGCATGGAGGTAGTTGGGCAGGGCAATGGTGACTACAGAGACATCCTTGTCCTTGAGAAGCTCCTTGTGGTCGGGGTAATATTTGGGAATCTTGTATACCTCGCACATGGCCTTGCCCCGGTCAGCGTCTTGATCGCAGATTGCGACAATCTCCACGCCCGGGACTTTCTTGAAAGACTCTGTATGGATCCGTGAGATATATCCTGCGCCCAGAATGCCAATGCGTATAGTCTCCATGGCTCATTCCTCCTTTGTTGTTTCCCGTAATTTTCTTGCCTTTTCCTCGCTCACCCTGAGTGCCCTTAAGGCCTCTTTTAGATCAGGGTCGGAGATATTCTTGATGTTTTCCTCTATTGCCTTTAGTCGTTCCTCTTCAAGCTTTACCTCGTTGAATTGTTTGGGCTGCTTTTTTTCATTGGCCTGTCTATCCACTCGGCCCACCCAGAATGAAAGCTTTTCAACAACATTGCTTTTGAGGCGCGCATTCAGCTTGTCAGCAATCAACCCCTTCAGCATGAAGAGCTCCTGCTTCCACACAGAGTTAGAGACAACCACATGAAGGGTCTTTCCCCTGAGGTTCCCGGGCTGGGCGTTCCTCGCCACACCTTCGCCAACAACATCATCCCATATTGAATGGATTCTTGATTCCATCATGCGCGGGGTGAAGTTCTTCTGGCGGATAACCTTCTCAAGGATTTGTCCAATGTGTGAGGGATTGCTTTTGGGGGTCATGATGAAAAATATAGATGTTGGTTGGAGATCTGTCAAGCTTGACAAAGCGAGTATGGCATAGTAAAGATTAAATGGTTAAAACGAAAGGGAGGAAGCCATGCGATACCACAAACTAATTATTTCTCTTCTGGTTCTTATCTTCTACGCATTTCCCTTCGGCGCAAGATCGGAGGAAAAGGTAGCAGGTCCTTCAGAGGCCAAGGTGAAGGCCGTGGTAGATGGGGATACCGTCATTCTGGACAACGGAGACACGCTTCGCTACATAGGCATCAATGCCCCTGAGACCAAGTATCCAAAGATGGATGTCTATTATGTAGGAAAGGAATCCTATGAGTTCAACAAGAACCTTGTAGGAGGTAAGACCATCCGCCTAGAATACGATGTTACTGACAGGGACCCAACAGGCCGCCTTTTAGCCTATGTTTATGTGGGCGAAACATTTGTAAATGCCGAGCTCGTAAAAAACGGGATGGCCTATTCCGCTGCCTATCCCCCAAATACCAAGCACCAGGAAGAATTCAACGCATTGGAGAGAGAGGCAAGGGACAAAAAGCTCGGGATATGGGCTGAGAAAAAGAAGATAGGGAAGGCCAGGCCAATGGCTGCCCTGGAGCTCGAGGGTGAGGTTGAGGAGGTCATCAACGGCGATACATTCAGGCTCTCTTCCGGGCAGATTGTTCGCATGATCGGGGTCACGACACCCAAGTTCAAGAATATCCCGGACCAGGTGAAGAAAGGGGAATATTACGGAAAGGATTCATACGAGTTCACCAACGACCTTCTTAAAGGAAAGAAAGTGCGCCTCCTCCTTGATGCACAGCAGCACGATGTAGAGGGAAGGATGCTGGCCTATGTGTATGTTGGCGATACCTTTGTGAACGCAGAGCTTGTTAAGAAGGGCCTTGCAGAGGTGACAACCTATCCGCCCAATGTCCGCTTTGAAGAGCTCTTTATCTCTGCGGAGAAGGAGGCCAAGGAGAACAAACTCGGCATCTGGGCCCCCAAATAGGCCGGGCATTACTCTTTTATTTCATACAATGTCCTTTGGCAGAACAAGGCTGATACCCTGCATTATTGTGCTGTTATTGGTTTTTTCCTGTTCCCGCGAGAATGACACTTCAGAGGCATGGGATCCGGCAACCATTGTTTCCACATCCGTCCTGAAGGAGAGAAGGGGTTATCATGTCTCAAAGGGGATCATCCATGCCCATTCCGTGTATTCCCATGACGCATGCGACAATCAGCCCTTTATAAACAACGAGCCAAACTACCAATGCCTCCTTGATCTGCGCAAGGCAATATGCACAACAAAACAGAGTTTTATTATGTTGACCGACCACACGGGCACGATGGCTGACGAGGATAATTTTGCAAACCTGCTCCTTTTCGATGAGGGAGATGAGTTGATCTACAGGAATGAGAAGCCAGTTGCGAACAGGATGCATTGCGATGGCGGCGCTTCGTCTGTGATCATGGTCGGCGTTGAGGACAGCCCAACGCCCCTTGGCCTGGAGAAGCATGTCTCGGACGATGTCTCGGAGAGGAAAGCCATTTACGGTAGTGATTTTGACTACATTACAAAAACCACTATTTACCACCAAAAGGGTGCAGTGGTTATAATCACACACCCGGAGGACCCTACCATTGAAGAGATCAGAGAGCATAAGGTTGACGGCATGGAGATTTACAACACTCACTATAATCTTATTTCTGACCTCAGTGCCATCTCGAACCTTGCGCCCTTTTTGAGCACTTCAAGCAAGGCCCCTCATCCCGACCTTGCATTCCTTGCCTTCTTCACTGAGAACGCGATTTATATTGACCGGTGGAACACAATGCTTGCCGAACAAAAGATGGCAGGAGTGGGAGGGACCGATGTCCATCAGAATACATTTCCAACTCTACTCAGGGATGGAGAGCGTGCAGACAGCTACCGGAGGCTCATGAAATGGTTCAGCAACAATGTCCTTGTCAAGGAAGATTCGGACATCGCCTATAAGGAGGCAGTGAAGGCAGGAAGGCTTTATGTCGCATTTGAGGCATTTGGGATGCCGATTGGATTCGACTTCTATGCAAATGGTTCAGACGGATTGACCTATGAAATGGGGGGCGAGGTTCCATCAGGGGTAACTGCGGGCATTGTTGCAAAGTTCCCCCGTATATATGGCGGCCAGGGTTTTGATGAAATGCCGGAGATCTCCACGAGGATAATCAGGATCCCCCCGGCAGGCGCCGCAGAGGAGGTTGCGTCCGGAACAAACGATATTCTTATTGAAGACGCCCAGCCCGGGGCTTACAGGGCAGAGGTCTGGATTGTTCCCTGGCACCTGAAGAAGTGGCTTGGAACAGAGCCTTTGCAGTTCATCCGTGAGCATATCTGGATTTATTCCAATCCAATCTATGTGAAATAAGTAGTTGGGTTAATTAGTCTGAGAGTATTTACTGTTTTACATACCTCTCCAATTCCTTGTAAAACCCTTCATGAGTACCAAAGGTATAAAGGTATAACTCTCCTGATTTGAAATTTGGTTGATAAGAAAGCAAATACATCTGGTGTTTGTATGTGAACTTAAGCACCCTGACCCCCCTCAGCGCGCCTTTTTTGGGTTCTCCTGACAGGGGGTTCTTGAGAATCTCCCTTACTTGCCTATCAAGCTCTTCCTGAAATTGTGGAAATTGCTTTTTCTTCTTACGAAGGAACAGGGGGGAAGCAATAGGGGTAAGACTCACCTCTGCATGCCCCATCGATAGGGCTGACCGAACCCAGCTTTGATCTCCTCCTTGGCCTCCAGGGTCTCTTTGATGAAGGAATACGGCAGATCGGGGTTCTCTTCAACCAGAAGGGCGATGTCGAGATATTCCTCAATCTGATTCGTGAATGTTCTCCTGTGGGCCCTTGCACGTGCCATCACCTTCCTTACGATCTCTTCATCCAATCTGATTGAAGATGCTTTTTTCATATTCCTCCCTCCCTGGATAGTTATAGTGTATGACAATGAAATACGAATGTCAATAGATGCTCCCTCTTGCGGCAGAAATGTTAAGTTGCCTGGGGATGGCTCAGGCAATATAATCGGCTAAGGAGAAAAGGGATGTTAGAGGAAATGATAGGGCTTTCCGTTAGAGGATAAGGATAAATGGACGCGGTTCTACTATCCCGTATCCAGTTCGGACTGACAGCAGGGTTTCACTTTCTGTTCCCGCCCACTACATTCGGGCTGACCCTCATCATCCTTATATTTGAAACCCTCTATCTTAAATCCGGAAGCGATCTCTATAAAAACATATCGGCTTTCCTTATTAAGATCCTCGGATTGGTTTTTGTGATGGGTGTTGCAACCGGAATAGTGCTGGAGTTTTCATTCGGGATGAACTGGTCCGGATATTCCAGGTTTGTGGGCGACATCTTCGGTGCGCCCCTTGCCGCAGAGGGAATATTTGCCTTCTTTCTTGAATCTGTTTTCCTCGGCGTCCTCCTTTTTGGAAGGAAACGGGTCTCCAAAAGGGCCTATTGGCTTTCTGCTTTCCTTGTGTTCCTTGGCTCCATTCTCTCCGGATTCTGGATAATCATTGCGAATTCATGGATGCAGACCCCTGACGGGTTCAAGATAGAGGGGGGAAGGGCGATCCTGACGGATTTCCTAAAGGCAATTATCAACCACTCGACCCTGATCCGTTTCGTCCACACAACAATCGCAGCATGGATCACCGGCTCCCTTTTTGTTGCAGGGATAGCCTCCTGGTATCTGCTGAAGAGGAGCCATTTAGAACACGCAAGGGCCCTCCTGAATGTATCAATGGCAATCTTCATTGCAGCCTCCATAACCCAGCTCTTTTCAGGCCATCTCCATTCGGTCCAGGTCGCGAATACACAGCCGGAGAAACTGGCGGCATACGAGTCGCTCTGGGAGACACAAAAAGGCGCGCCGCTTGCACTGTTTGGAATCCCATGCGAAGGCAGGGAGAAAACATATTTTTATATTGGGGCGCCAAAGCTGCTAAGCTTCCTTGTCCATTTTGATTTCAATGCAGAGATTAAGGGGCTAAGAGATTTTCCAAGGGAGGAGCGCCCTCCTGTATTCCTGCCGTTTGTCTCCTATCACATCATGATAGGGCTTGGGATGTTCTTTATAGCGTTGTCATTCCTGGGTGTGTTCCTGTTTATGAAAAAAGAGATCTGGGAGGCGAAGTGGTATCTCGCTGCCCTGCTCCTGTCTGTCCCTCTTCCATATGTATCAAATGAAGCCGGTTGGATAGGCGCAGAAGTGGGAAGGCAGCCGTGGGCTGTATATAAGGTGCTCAAGACAGCAGACGCCGCCTCTGTGGTTGTCCCGGCAAGCCAGATCGCCTTTTCCATCATCATGTTCGGCATTGTCTATGTCTTGCTGCTGTCAATGTTTATTTATCTCCTTATCAAATTGGTGAAAAAGGGGCCTGAGGAATCTATTTCAGAGGGATATAGAAATGGAAACCCTTGAGCTCCTCCAGATAACATGGTTTGTTCTCATTGGCGTCCTTTTGATCGGTTATTCCATACTCGACGGATTTGACCTTGGGATCGGAGTGCTCCTGCCAATTCTTGCAAAAAAAGACGAAGAGAAGAAATCGCTTTTTAATGCGATTGGCCCATTCTGGGATGGGAACGAGGTATGGTTGATAACAGGAGGGGCAGCCATGTTTTCTGCCTTTCCACAGGCTTATGCCACTGTTTTCAGTGGATTTTACCTTGCCTTCGTCCTTGTCCTCTTCTCCCTGATCTTTCGCGCTGTATCCCTGGAGTTCTGGGGCCTGGATGAAGAAAGGAGAGGCCTGTGGGAATGGAGCTTCACAATAGGAAGCTTTTTTCCATCACTGCTTTACGGTGTTGCCCTCGGCAATGTCATTTCAGGAATCCCGCTTGATCAGGGCATGGAATACAAGGGTGGTTTCTTTACGCTGTTAACTCCATTCCCCTTGAGCCTTGGTCTTCTTGGGCTTGCCATGATCCTTATGCAGGGAACCACTTTTTCTGCAATGAAATTGGCCGGAGAAATCCAGGAGAGAGCGAGGCGCATCGCATTTAGACTTCAGATGGTATATATAGGGTTATTGCTCCTCTCGTTTGTTCTCGCCTGTATTTATATTCCCGGGACGATCTCCAACACGGTCGCATGGATTTGCTTGCTTGTGATTCTTGTCTCCTGGTTTGGGATTAGGTTTTTTTTGAATGAGGGAAAAGACACCATTGCTTTTTATATGTCGTCCCTTGCCTTTCTCGGGTTATGGGGAATTGTCGGCTCAATTCACTTTCCCAACCTGGTAAGGGCGAGCAACAATCCCCAGCTCAGCCTTACGATATACAATGCTTCATCCAGCGCATTGACCCTGAAGGTGATGCTTGTCATCGCTCTTATCGGATTGCCTATAGTGATTGGCTATACAATATATGTATACAGGATCTTCAAGGGTAAGATTGGATCTCAAGACATTGGTTGACTAACAAAGGAGGTTAGGGATATGAGGATAAGCGCGAAGGCAAAGGGTTTTATTATAGCAATGAGTTTAATAATAGGGGGTTGCTCCCAGCGCCAGGTTCAGGTAACAGAGCTGAAGAAATTTCCCCTTGATGATCTCGAGGGGGTTATCATGAAATCCGGTGTCCAGATGGACGGGAAGGTGTCCAGCGACGGCAAGGGGTCTTTACGGATAGATGTTGCCCAACCAACGGTCATACGGTTATTTGAAGTGAGCAATATAGATATTGACAATGCACGATTGATTTATCAGGCCAAAGTTCGCACAGAAAACATGACCGGACAGGTCTATTTGGAGATGTGGTGCCACTTCCCTGGTAAAGGGGAATATTTCTCCCGCGGACTTCAGAATCCTCTCACTGGAACCACAGATTGGGTTTCAGAGGAAACCCCGTTTTTCCTGAAAAGAGGGGAGAAGCCAGACTTTGTAAAGCTTAACCTTGTCATAAACGGCAAGGGCACAGCCTGGATTGACGATATTCGCCTCTTAAAAGCGCCCCTCTGAGAAGAAGCCACTCAGCGGCCGATGGCCTGGCGAAGCCTCCTTGAGAGGACCTTGAAGATGCCCCTTGCAATCTCCACGCGGTCTGCGAGCATCTCGTAGAAATCATCCGACCAGATCCTGAGGAGCTGGACATCCTCCAGCGCAGTGATTGAGGCAGAACGGGGCTCGTTGTCAAGGATGGCCATCTCGCCGAAGCACTCCCCCTCGCGAAGCACTGCCACCTCCCGTGCTCCCTTGTGGACCCTGACTCCTCCCCTCACTATTAGATATAGGGAGTCCCCGGGCTCTCCCTCGTCAAAGATCCGCGACCCCTTTTCTATCTGGACCTCTTCTGCGATCTGTGCGATCTGCGAGAGCACCTCCCCAGGTATCTCCTTGAAGATGCTCACCCCCTTGAGAAATAGGACTTTTTCAATTGTTGTCAGCATTTGCGCCCTCCGATTGAGATATTCCCCAGCGCGACATAATGCTCTGGGCTGTCTCTTTTACTATGGGTTCATAATCGCGCGCCCCTCTTATGATGTGCTCTTTCAGCTCCTGAATTTTTTCTATGCCAATTGTGTAGAGGGCACATGCCCTGACCCAGGGACTGTAATCCTCAACAAGCTGCCGGAGCGCATCCTCGTGTGGGAAGGTAAGGAGCTGAAAGTGTTCAATTCCGATCTTGAGCCTGTCTTCGAGCGGCCGGTCTTCAATGATAGGCAGCAAAACAGCCTTTATTTCCCTTGGAAGAAGGGCGTCCAGGACCTCAATGGCGTTTGCCCTCTCTGCCGGAACCTGGCTTTTAATGTTTGCAAAGACCGTGGCCATGGTCCTGGATGGATACAGGATCCCAAGCAGCAGGAAAGCTCCCTCCAGGAGAGATGCCATCCTTTCTTTGAGCGTGTCCCCGATCAATCGCCCCTCTTTTTCCCTTAGTGCAGAAAAAAGGATGAGGGAATAGTAATACTCTTTCAGGGTATCCATAAGCTTTCTTTCAACCGGTTCCTGAGGGATTGAATAGTTGGGATATTTTACATGGATTCTTGAAATGCCCCTGATTATGGACTGCCTGAGGCTGTGGTTTGGCTCATCCAAGCAGCCTACAAGCACAGAGAGAGTCTTCTTTGTTCCGATAACAGAAAGGACCCTGGGAATTGCGCTCCTGATTCTATAGTCCCCGTCATTCTTGAGCGTGTCGCTGAGGATTTCAAGAATGTCCTCTCCATAGGCTGCAAGGGCCTGGATGGCAGACGCCCTGAGCTTCCTTACGGCGAGCCTGGAAAGAAGGTGATAAACAAGGGCAGGGTTCTTTATCTTGCCGCAGGCGAGTATTGCCTCCCTCTGGACTTCCGGGGAGGGGTCAGAGAGGAGATCGACAAGGGGTTGATAGAAATGCTGTATTCCGATCCCGGCCAGGGTTTGAGCTGCAGCCTTCCTCCTGTCTTCGTCCTTTGACTCAAGAAGTGCTTTTATGGCAGGCGCAGCCATTAGAAATCCATCAATGCCGTATCTTGTGATGAGGGAGACGATAGCGGTTTTTGCAACATAAGGATTTGGGTCCCCAAGGAGATCTTGCAGCCTCTTAAGCCCGTATGCCTTTCCAATCCCTGCAAGGGCGTTTATAGCGGATTCCTTGACCTCAGGCTCAGGGTCGTTGAGCCCCTTTTCAATAAGGGGCCCGAGCGACGGATCGCCGGTATCGGAGAGATATGAGAGTGCCCTTGCCCTTACATAATGGGATGTATGTGAGGCAAGCGAGGGCAGGCGGTTCTGCAAATCCTTCCAATTGAATTGGTGGAGCATGTCCATGGCATATATGACCTGCTGCTCGTCATTACTTTGAAGGGCATACAGGAGTGCCTGTGCGGTTTGGGTGTCGAGTGAAGAGATATGGGCAGATCCCAGGTCCAATCTCTTTGTCCTGAGTGTCATGAGAAGGGATGCAATATATTCCCGCCTTAATGTAATAGTGAGAAGAATCCAGAGAAGCGTGAGTGCTGATGAGACGAGTGCGATCTTTTTCAGAGGGAGAATTCCAATGAGGCCCAGGAGTATTAAACCTCCCAACCCCATGCTCATAGGCTTGATGACTCCATCCAGCAGGGATGTGACCCGTTGTTTCATCCTCAAAGGGAATGGGAGGTAGAGGATTTGAAGGGATGCATACTGGACCGTGTATCGGAGGCTGAGGTCTGCTGACTTTACCCCAACAGAAACAGGGAAAGAAGGCTTAACGGAGAAACCAAGGGAGCCAAGAAGTATGGAAACCGGCAAAAGTAGGAGAGAGGGAAGAACGCCCAGTCTCTCCATAATCCGTGTGGTCAGAAAAAACTGGAAGAGGAACGACACGAGCCCGATCAAAGCATAGAACCGTCCGAAGAAAGCTGCCATACCTTCCTCGGTATATGCATTCTTCACGGTCATCTTGAACTGGTAGTCCACAAGGGTTGATACGAGGTAGGTCAGCAGGATCACGGCTCCCACCTGGCGAAGGTATTTTGAGCGAAACAGGTCAGTAGAGGTTTGGGCCAGGCGCAATCCAGATCCGGCACCGGAAGAAGGGCGATGCGGCAGAGGCATACCCTTTGGATGTTGATCGTTTTTCCTTAGTGAGGGTGCGATGAGAAGGAGGTAGAACCCGATCATTGCAGCGCACACGAACAGCAGGTTCTCTGTGCCGAGCTTGTGGACAAAGGAATGAACAGTGAGTCCGCAAAGGACATTTCCCAGAAGGCCTCCTGCAGTGATGAGAGGGAAAAGCCTCCTTGCCTCCCGTGAGGTGAAGGCGTCGTTGGCAATAATCCAGAACTGGAGCACCAGTATTGTTCCAATGACCTCAACCCATATGACGAATATTGGATAGGATACGGAGGGATTGAAAACGAAGAATAGGCGCATGGAGGCCACGCTCACGAAGAAAAGGATGGTGATGGCCGGTATCAGGAGCGCTCTACCTACCCTCTCCAGAAGGGTGGAATAAAGCATTGATATGAGCCCGGTTAAAATGGCCGTTCCCATATAGAGATAGGGTAGGAAATTGGGATTGGAGCGGCTTAAGAAGAGGGTATCGCCGATGGTCCTGCCGAGGATCATTGAGGAAACCCCTGAAAAGAAAGCGAAAAAGAACAGGGCGCTTTTGCCGCCCTCTCCCTCCTCAATACGCAGTAAACGCCTTATTATGCCCATTATTAAGCCCTTTTCAGCGCCATAATATACTAAAATTCAAAATACTTCGATATCTCCATGGGCTTAACTTAATTCCTTT
>Ga0315310_10002659_pt1 | contig 11153 bp, 9 predicted proteins | sample TDP5_MG_FD_203630 | JGI IMG/M metagenome (GOLD analysis project Ga0315310, IMG submission 203630) | Freshwater sediment microbial communities from Lake Towuti, South Sulawesi, Indonesia - TDP5 | ecosystem: Environmental > Aquatic > Freshwater > Lake > Sediment | place: Indonesia: South Sulawesi... | reverse complement strand
TTATGCCGGCGATTGATGCGACCCTGGCAAAGAACTCCCGGTAACTGAGATTCTTGTGCCCGAGGATATAGTTTTCACCGCTTTTTCCCTTTTCAAGGGCAGCTATCATTCCCTTTGCTACATCCCTGGCATGAACGAAGTTTCTTCCTCCGGGGGGATAGAAAGGAAGTTTTCGCTTGATAAAGCCGACTATTAACTCTCCGGAACTTGGCCCTGAGTCAAAAGGCCCGATCATAAAGGTTGGATTTACAATCACTGAATCGAGTTTTCCTTCCCGTGCATGCTGGCGAACCATTTCCTGGGCTGTGTGCTTGGAGTCCATATAGGCCATACGGAATCGTCCGGAAAGGTAGGGGCTATCCTCTGTGCCCGGGTTCTCCTTCGGGCCGAAGCCAAAGGAGCTGGCAGATCCAACATGCACCAATCTTTTGACTTGGCTATTCATCACGGCTTTAAGAATATTGCGGGTTCCTTCCACATTAACCTCGGTGATCCATGGGGCGCGCGGGGGCCAGAGGTTTGTCAGTGCAGCGCAGTGAAAGACTGCCTCACAATCCCTTATTGCTTCCTTGAGAGAGGATGGGTCCAGAACATCCCCGTTGCAGCGCTCTATTGGCAATCCATCCAGGGTGTGAGATTTGCTCTTCGGATGAATCAGTGCACGCACTGAAAAGCCGCATTCCAGAAGCTCTCGCACCAGGTTGCTTCCCAGGAGGCCATCCGGGCCTGTCACAAAAACCTTCATTGATTTGGCATTTTAATCATTTAATTGACCCTAACCTTCTCAGACCCTGTTATCCAGCCCTTGACTTCGCTATAATTACTTCAGTATCTTGATACGATTTAATCCGTTGAATAAGGTATTAATATAGTTTGGGTAAATGGTCAACAAAATAACAGGGGATGAGCCAGTGGAAATCAGGGATGAGGCAAGCGAAAGAATAAAGAGACTTAGAAAAAAGTACCACGATGATGTGCCCCGGCTCTCCATAGAACGCGCCAGGTATTACACGGAAAAATGGCAGGAGACCGAGGGCACAGGCACCCCGCTTCCAATCCGTGTGGCTCTGGCAATGATGAATGTGTATGAGAACATGACCCATTATGTAGACCCGGACGATAGGATTGCCGGATATTGGACCGAATATTTCCTGGGCATGCCCATTGACATCGAGCGCGGTGTGTTTAACCTGGTTCTGCAGGCTGAGCTTGACAAGAGTTCCATTATCTATTCCCGTGTGCGTGCCTTCCTGAAATTCCTGATATACATGATCAAGAAAGGGACCTTGTTGGAGTTTCGCCGCAACATAGAATTGATCCGGACAAGCGGCCCAATACCCATGAATACAAGTTTTGAGACCATGCCAGGGCGGCAAATCAACCGTTACACTATTGACCCGGAAGACAAGAAATACCTGAAGAAAAAGCTCCTTCCATACTGGAAAGGCAAGACCACGGTTGACTTTGTGCAGAAGGAGATGGAGCGCGGCAGGCTTTTTTCCACTGACATGCAGGATTTTGCCATGGCTGTGCCGGCTAATACCTCGCGCCAGGTTATACTGATTACCACCTGCGCCAATATTTCCAGCTACCAGGGGCATGTCATTCTTGATTACGAGAAGGTGCTTGACCTGGGCCTCCTGAAGATGAAGAAAGAGGTTCGCGAAAAGATCGCAGGAAATGGAAATCTAAACAAGGAAGAGCTTGATTTTCTTGAGTCTATTGAGATTGCACTCGAGGGGGTGATGACCTTTGCCCGAAGGCTCGCAGAAAAGGTCAAGGAAAAAATGGATGCCGAGACAGATCCAGGGCGAAAGGCAGTGCTTGAGCAAATGCTGAGTAACTGCCAGAGGGTTCCTTTTTATCCGGCAGAGACCTTTTATCAGGCAGTGCAGTCTGCATGGACGGTCAAGACCGCTGTGGAGCTGGCCCACCCGGTTAATTTGCACTGTTTTGGCCGCATGGACCAGATTCTTTATCCCTATTATAAAAAGGATCTTGAGCAGGGACGGATTACCAGGGATGAAGCCCGTGAACTTCTGGAAGAATTGCTGTTGAAGATCATGTCCCAGAACATCAGGCCGGAATCAAATATCCTGAGCAACTTCTACCAGCGCTACCTGGGATCTTCACCTGTGACCATAGGCGGGATCAGGCCCGATGGTAAAGACGGGACCAATGAACTGACCTTCCTCTTCCTGGAGGCCGCTGCCCGCTCCAAGCCCGTTACCAACATAGCGTTACGGGTGCACAAAGACATGCCGGACGAGGTGCTCCTAACTGCTGCCAATGTGCTTTACTCCGGCACCTCAAACCTGGCCCTTTTTTACGATGATGCAAACATAGAGGCAATGAAGCGGCGCGGGTTTGAGAGCAAGGATTCCATCAATTATGCAGTGATGGGATGCGTGGAAATGCTCTGCCCTGGAAAGACCGGTGGAATGAGCGCCAATGCCCTTCTCCTAAGCCGTTTGCTTGACATCACCCTGCGAAATGGCGATTCACGGACATTGATGGGCACGGTCAGGGGTGTTGGGCTTAAAACCGGTATCCCGGATTCATTCACCTCATTTGATCAACTATTGGACGCATTTGTTGCTCAGGGCCAATATATGATTAAAAAAATCGTTGATGCCTCCAATCTTCGCGACAGCATATATGCGGAGAGATTGCCCGCACCCTATATTTCGGCTTTTATTGACGGCTGCCTTGAAAAGAAAAGGGATGTAACCCAGGGCGGCGGCAAGTATGACATTTCCGGCATCTCGTTCATCAATTCCATCGCCAATGCGGTGGACTCGCTTTATGTGATTAAAAAACTCATATTTGAGGAAAAGCGATTTACATTCAAGCAGCTCCTCGAGGCCATTGACCAAAATTTTGTGGGACATGAGAATATATTGCGGCTGATCCAGAAGGTAGAAGGCAAATGGGGAAATGGCAACCCTGAGATTGACGAACTGGCGCGGAGAGTGACCGCAAGGCTCTTTGAGGAAACCTACAAGTATCGCAATTTCAGGAATGGTCCATTTGTGGTGTATGTAATCAGCATGACCACCCATACCATTGACGGCCGCATCTCAATCGCCACCCCGGATGGACGCAGGGCAGCAAAACCCTACGCTGCGAGCTGCAACCCTTATAATGTAGAGCGCTGCGGGGTTACGGGTGTTTTGAAATCCGTTGCAGCTTTGCCCTTTGAACATGTTCTTGGCTGCGCCGTGAATATAAAATTTCATCCAACAGCCATTGGCGAAAACTATGATATCCGCAAGAAATGGATCGCCCTGCTCCGCACCTACTTCCAGATGGGCGGGGTCCAGGTCCAGCCCACTGTGGCTTCGGCAGAGATGCTGCGTGAAGCTCAGAGGGATCCGGAGAGTTACCGTGACCTGATCGTAAAGGTGGGCGGTTACAGCACCTATTTCGTGGACCTGGGCAGGGAGATTCAAGACGAGGTGATTGCACGGACCGAGCACGGGGCAGCGTGCTGAGAGCAAGGAGGGCAAATGGGATTTGTCAAAACAAAAGACGAACTGGATAGATATTTTAACCTGAGCGTGCGGGAATTCCCGGGTGCTCAGATGCTGGGATTGATGTATGAGACCAGGCCGGAGATCATAGCCAGGCTCCTGCCTCCACCCCTTGAGCCGGCTGCAGAGCCCTGGACGCTTTGTTTCATTGCAAATTACCCTGTGACCAACCTGGGGCCGGGATATCACGAGTCCGGGTTTTTCATCCGCTGTCAATACAAGGGCGAGGTGGGCAACTTCTGCCTGTCAATGCCCATAAGCGACGAAGCCCGGATGCATAACGGCAGGGAGATCTTTGGCTTTCCAAAGAAGCTTGCCAAAATAGAACTAAAGCGGGAGGGCAACAAGGTAGAGGGATGGGTGGAGCGCCTTGGCATTCGTTTTGTAACTGTCCGTGCAGAACTTCAGAGCAAGCTGGATCAGCTCCCGCTCCAGGTTGGACCAAACTTCCTTTTCAAGTACCTGCCTGCAGCCGGTTTGGATCGGGGATTTGACGGACCAATCTTTCTTGTCCGCCAGCGGACCAATATAGAGATGAAAACTTTTGAGATCGGCTCAGGAGAAATCCTTTTCAAGGACTCACCCCATGATCCGTGGAGCGAGGTGCTTGTTGAAAATGTGATGACTGCGTATTATATGGTGAGCAACAATCGTATGGAGCCAGGCAAGGTGGTGGGCGAAGCGGACCCTAAATCCTTTTTGCCCTTTTCATTCATAAAAACAGACTTTTTTGGAGGGTTTGAACGATGATAGACTTTTCCCCTACAGAGAACCAAACAGAGATACAGGAACTGGCAAGGAGGTTTGCGCGTGAAGTAATCCGACCGGCAGAAAAGGCGCTGGACAAGATTGCAGACCCGGAACAGGTCTTTAAGAGCGATATTTTCTGGAACACCATGCGCCAGGCATATGAGCTCGGATTCCACAAGATGGGTATTGGCAAGGATTTTGGCGGACTGGGGCTTGATCCCTCGACCACAGGCTTGGTCTGGGAGGAGCTTGCGGCTGGTGGAATAGGGATTGCCGGAAGTCTTTTGGCTGCGCCGGTTGCGCCGCTGGCAATCAGCGTGATTGCATCCGGAAGAAACGATCTTATTGACCGTTATGTCCGGCCATACTGCGAGGACACAAAGGCAAAGCATGTTTCAGCCTGGGGCAGCTCTGAGCCCAATATCGGTGCTGATGGAAGCAATTACTACGATCCACGCGTGCATCACGAAACGAGGGCAACGAAGGAAGGAAACGAATGGGTGATCCAGGGCGCCAAATCAAGCTTTGTCAGTAATGGGGGCATTGCAGACCTCTTCCTGGTCTTTGCCTGCGTGGACCCCTCCCTTGGCATTCGCGGCTCGGCTGCTTTCCTTGTGCCCTATGGCCCAGGCGTGGAGCGTGGCAAGGCCATGGACAAGATCGGAATGCGCGCCCTTAATCAGGCCGATGTATTTTTTAATAATGTCCGCATCCCGGAAGATTACATAATCTTCCCTCATGGTGAGAACTACCCCATGTTTCACAATGCTATCCTGACGGTAGGCAATGTCGGGGTAGGCTACCTGGCACTTGGGGTGATGCGCGCAGCATTTGAAGATGCCGTGGCTTATGCCAGGGAACGGGTCCAATGGGGAAAGCCCATTATTGAGCACCAGGCAGTTGGCTTTAAGCTGTTCCAGACCTGGCAGGCGATCGAGGCGGGCAGGGCAATTCTCTGGAAGGCCTCATGGACAAATGCCACAAAGTTTCTCGGCGATCTCAAGCTTTCTGCCACTGCACGGGTCTTTGTGACCGATATGGCAATGAAGCACACAGTGGAGATGGTCCAGGTATTGGGCGGATACGGGATCTCAAAGGAATATAATCTTGAGAAGTATATGCGAGATACCAAGCTCCTCCAGATCATGGACGCTACCAACGAGATGATGAGTATCAAAGGGGCTGCGCTGCTTTGACCTCTACAGGGGAAAAGATCCTGTTGATAGTTGTTCTCCTGGGACTCGGCGCGTTGAATGCCCATGGAGAAACCGTGCTTGAAAAACTCACCAAATCCGAGCGCAAGCAGCTTGAATCGGGCAAGGTGGTGTTCAGGAGCGTAAAATCAAAGACCCCTGATGGTGAGTTGGTGGGATCAGGCCAGGCAATGGCTTATATTAAAGCCCCGATAGACAGGTGCTGGGAAATTTTCTGCCACTTTGAGAAATCACACGAGTATTTCCCTCATCAATTCTATACCGAGGTGCTTGAATTCAGTCCCACTTCGGTATTGGTTAAAAAGAAGTTTTTCTTTTTTATCAAAAAGATTAATTATTATGTCCGCTACGATCTCGATCCAGCAAACTACCGGATTGATTACCGCATGGAAAAGGGGCGGGAAAATGATATCAAGGATACGGCTGGATATTTCATATTTGAGAAGGTGGACGACAACACCACCTTGTTTGTCTTCACGGTAACCATGCTTGAAACCGGCTATGCAGTACCCTATTTCATCGAAAAACCCCTAACCCAGCGCTCCCTTCCGGGCCAGGTGGAAAATGTCAGGAAGCGGATAGAATCAGGCGGCGTGTGGAAAAAGGACTAAGCTTTCTTCTCCAGCAGGAGCTCCTCCCTGCTGGTCGTAAGGATTAATACCCCGGCAACTATCACCACCACTCCTGCATACTGTGGGGCTTGAAGCGCGGTCCCGAAGACGATGTAGTCCAATAGAACCGGCACCAGGATCATGAATGTATTGATAGTGGGGACCACCACAAGTGCCGTGCTGCGCCAGAATGCATACTGGGTAGTTGCCAGGGCAGAGACGCTGAAAAGCAGCGCAAGATATACATAGATATTCTGGAATTGGCGCAAGAGGCTGTTGCCGCTCTTCACCAGTGCCATGTCGCCAAAAATCATGGCTATGCCGATCAGGTTTCCTGCAAGCGCTCCGAATGTAAATCCATGAAGTTTGCGGGTCAGGATTGAATAGCTGCAGAGCAGGGCGAAAAACAAGGCCATCCCTGTCAGCCAAACCCCCAGCCAGATTAAATTGTAAGACTGTCCTCTTGCCAAAGGCACATTGAAATATCCAAGGGTGCTTGTCCCTACTATGATAAGGCCCACCCCCAGCAGTTCCCTCTTTCCCAGAAGTTCTTTAAGCACAAACCAAGCAAAAAGGACAAGCCCTATCAGGCCAACCCCTCCGAGGGCAGACACCATGGAAGACTTGTCAGTCATTTTGAATGCAAGGGAATAGAGTGCTGCAGCCAATATTGCCATGACTACACTTCCAAGCCAGATCAGGAAGTCGCGGCGGTATGGGGGTGAGAACATTGCCCAGCCTTGCCCCAGCACCTTTACCTTCATCTTCTGCACTCCCTTTGCCAGATTGAGGAGGATGGATGCGCTGCCGCCCACAATCATAACGAGGAGCAAATCAAGATCCATAAATAGAAACCTAACCCTGTCGTTATAGACAGTCAAGCCAAAAGCTCAAACCACCAACGTCGTCATTGCGAGGAGCGAAGTGACGCTGCAATCTAAGCCCGATCCCCTATTGTAGTTGCCTGATTCATCAGGCTGTAAATATGTCCCATGAATGGGACAACTACACTAAACTGTTTGAAAGGGATTGCTTCGTCTCAGCCAAAGGCTGATTCCTCGCAATGACAGGAGAATAAAAAAGTGTCAAATTGTAAATTCTGTGATATATTCCTGCCATGCCTGAACTCAGATACAACCTTGTCACAACTGAATGGGTCATCCTTGCCACTGAAAGGGCAAAACGGCCTGAGGACTTCCAGAAGGGTAGGAAGATGCCCGAGGTCCTGCCACAAAGGGTTGATACATGTCCGTTCTGCCCGGGAAACGAGCACATGACCCCAAAGGAATCATTAATAATAGGTGACGGATCAAAGTGGGATATAAGGGTTGTCCCAAACAAGTTTAGCGCCCTTAGCCCTGAGGGGGAGAGGTATCGCACTGTCCATGGCACACAGAGGGCCATGGCCGGGCTCGGGCTACATGATGTTGTAATAGAGACTCCAAGGCACGACCTTGCAACCTGCCTTCTTGAAACCGGGCATGTTGAGAAGATCCTCCTTGCATACCGGACGAGATACAACGAAATGAGCAAAGATGATAGGATTGAAACGATCATCATCTTCAAGAATCACGGCGAAGGGGCAGGGACATCACTTGCCCATCCCCATTCCCAGATCATCAGCGTCCCACTCGTGCCGATCCAGGTTCGCTCACGAATGGAAGAGATGACCAAGTATTATGATATTAATGATTCCTGTGTTATGTGCGACATCATTGCCGAGGAGAAACGGGACAAGAATAGAATAGTTGTAGAGACAAGCAACTTCCTCTCCTTTATCCCATTTGCTGCCCTATCTCCGTTTCACCTCTGGATCTTTCCAAAAAGGCACAATCCCTGCTTTGGCGAGAGCACGGATGCGGAGCTAAAGGAGCTTGCCGGCCTGCTCAAAGATATCCTCTTGAGGATATATAAAGGGCTCAGCAATCCGGACTACAATTATGTGATCCGTTCCTGCCCGGTCAAGGAGAAGCCCACCCAATTTTTCCACTGGTATCTTGCCATTGTTCCAAGGGTGACAAAGAGGGCAGGCTTTGAACTGGGCAGCGGCATTTACATCAACACTGCCCTTCCAGAAGAAAGCGCAAGATTCCTCAGGGAAGTAAAGGTCTAAACAAGCATTTCATTTTATATTCTTGGTCATCTCTGAAAGTGCGCCTCCTGTCAAGAGGCCTGGTTAGTAGTTATCCCATTCAAACAGTTTATTGTAGTCGTCCCATTTATGGGACGTATTTTTAGCCCGATGAATCGGGCAACTAATATAAGAAATACAAAGATCTGCCTGTCCCAGTTTTTCAGGCAAGGCGATATATTGCAGCCTTGGTGGATCCCTCCTTTACAATCAGCCCGGCGTGAATAAGCGGTCTTAAAAGCTTGCTTAGATGGCTGCGAGACATATCCAGGGATCGAGCCAGTTCACCTCCGCCAAGCCTCGGTGCCTCACCAAGGATACGCAATATTCTTTCCTGCCGTCGGTTCAGGGTAACCTTTGAGGCAGGCATTGTGGAGCGCAGAGTTTGGATGCGCCGTTGAGTTTTCTGAAGGGTCTCCACAATTCCTTCGCTCACATATTCCAGCCAGGAGGTGAGATTTTCCCCTTGCTGCCGTACTTTTTGTATTTCCTTATAGTATCGTTCCCGGTCAATATCGAAAAATTCGTCAAGGGCAAAGATATGATGGGTATCAAAGCCCCGCCGATATAGAAGCCAGGATTCCAGGGCTCTGGCAATCCTTCCATTTCCGTCCATGAAAGGGTGAATGGAGACAAGACGGTGGTGCGCAATGGCAGCTACTATGACGGCATGTTCAACTTTTGCCTCCCCGGAATTTATCCAGCGAAGGAGACTACTGGTGAGAATCGGGGCTGCTTCCGGAGGCGGCGGCCTGTAGATTATTCGTGTTCCCTGAAAAACGGCATTTGGTTTGGTCTTGTAGGCTCCGCATTCCGATAAGGGAAGAACTCCCTGGGTTAAAAGCCGGTGGAGGTAAAGGAGAGCCTTTTCATCAATATTCCGCATAGGGCTTCTTCTCCAAATCCAACGGAGGGCAGCGAAGTAATTCAGCACCTCGCGTTTGGCATGTTCCTCAATAGAGAGATCCTTGCCCATGGCGAGAGCTTCCACCTCTGGCAGGGTGAGAGGGTTTCCCTCAATCCGGGTGGAATAGTGTGCCAACCGCACAAGAGCATCAAGTTGGGCAGGTGCAACCCAGGACACATCCACAGATTGCTCGTGAATCCATGAGCACAGGCTCGAAGCCCGGGTCAAATGGTGAACCAGGCGGGCAGATCTCTCGAATATAGGATGATACGCAGCCTTCATGCTAATAGTCTATAGTGCTAAAATACAATTGTCAACTAATTGTTTCCATAATTGTCAATGGCTGTGGAGCTTATCAAATAATCAAACAGCTTCTATTGTAGAGGGTGGTTTTGCGGTGATGTTATAGGTTACGCTTACAACGCCCGGAACTTCTGTTGTAATTCTCTTTGCAAGTCTATTCAGGATGTTATGTGAGAGCCGGGTCGGGGTTCCTGTGACTGCGTCCTTGCTGTCCCAGCACCTTATTTCTATCTGATTGCCAAAATCCCTTTTTCCGTTCCTCACGCCTGTAACCTTGTCATTGTGCAGGATGGCAAGATATTGAAAAGCCTTTACCCTCTTTAATTCTTCTTCAACTATTTTTGTGGCCTTTCGGACGATCTGGACCCTTGACGGCGTGACCTCTCCTATTACTCTCGCTGCCAGGGCAGGGCCCGGGAACGGAGGCCTGTTGTAAATCTCCTCTGGAAGGCCAAGTGCCTTTGCAACCATTCGGACACCGGTCTTTCTCAATTGGACGAGCGGCTCTATCACCTTGTAGCCATATATTTCTTCGGTGTCTATGCCAAGCTGAACGAGAATGTTGTGCTGCCTTTTTACACCTGCAACGGTTTCCTCAACATCCGTGTAGTTTGTGCCGTGGAATAAGCATCTCGCACCACTCTTTTTCACCATCTTGCCAAAAACATCCTTGTAAAACGCCTGGGTGATTGCCTCCCTTTTTTCCTCTGGGTCTGTGATGCCCTTTAATCTGTCAAAGAATATCTTCCTGGCGTCCACAAGCTCTACATGAATTCCCAGCTTTTTAAATAAAGAAACAACATGCCTTGGCTCGCCCTCTCTCATGATGCCGTTTTCAATAAAATAGGTTTTCAGCCGGGACCCCAGAGCCATGTGTCCCAGCACGGTGACAGTTGAGGAATCAACACCGCCGGACAAGGCATTTATGGCCAGGCTGTCGCCAACAATCAAAGAGATCTCTACAACCTTTTCTTGTATGAATTTTTCAGGATTTAATTCCTTTAATTTTATCTCCCTTATCATTACGACGGATAATAGCACATGTTATGCGCAATATGGCAAGGAAAAAGTGGGGAGAAAATGATAGAGATGACACCAAATAAGCATTTCAAAAAATATATTTTCTTGACCTTGAATATCTTATGAAGTATGTTAAAAAGCCAGGAGGGAATTATGCCAAGACAAAAAAAGCAATCCATTCCAAAGGCCAAAGGGCACTGGAGTCTTACAAAGACCTTAAAGAAATACAAGGCTGAGATCTACCTTGGGATTCTCGTGGCCTATGTCGTGCTCCTGGCCCTGGGAACCGTCAGCGAGGTCTTTCACCTGGGCTGGTTCCGCTGGCTCGGCCCCTGAAGGTTACCCATGAAAGCCATTGATATCCATGTCCACCCCGGCACAAAAGAGGATATCATTGACACCGGGGGTAAATATATTGAAGACGCCCTGAAATATTTCGGCAAGAAACCCGAACCCCTCACTATTGAAGAGCTTGCCGAGCAGTATAAATCCCAGGACCTCTTCGGCGTTCTCCTGGGCTGGGATGCCGAGACCAATACAGGGCTCCCTCCTTTAACCAACGACTATATCGCAGGCATCGTAAAGAAATACCCGGAGACATTCATGGGCTTTGCCAGTGTGGACCCATGGAAGGGCAAGGCGGCAATAGAGGAGCTAACACGCGCCATAAAGGAACTCGGGCTA
>Ga0315310_10002658_pt1 | contig 11154 bp, 9 predicted proteins | sample TDP5_MG_FD_203630 | JGI IMG/M metagenome (GOLD analysis project Ga0315310, IMG submission 203630) | Freshwater sediment microbial communities from Lake Towuti, South Sulawesi, Indonesia - TDP5 | ecosystem: Environmental > Aquatic > Freshwater > Lake > Sediment | place: Indonesia: South Sulawesi... | reverse complement strand
CACCGCCGCCACATCTAACTTCACTGTTCAGGTAGCTGATGGTATTACCACGGCAACCCAGTTCTTTTCAATTACCATTAATCCAGCACTAACCATCACCACCGCCTCACTCCCCAACGGTGATGTTGGTGTTGCCTATTCCCAGACCTTAACTGTTTCTGGTGGCAGCGGCATTTACACCTGGTCAATATTCTCTGGCTCACTGCCTCCTGGACTATCGCTTGCTGTGGCTACCGGCGCTATCTCCGGGACACCAACCAGCGCTGGCACATATAACTTCACCGTCCGGGTAGCTGATGGTATTACCACAGCAACTAGGCTCCTGTCAATTACAATACGTTAAATAGTCGCCCGGATTGTGGCGTCATATCAGCTTGAAACGTTTAGCTTCATTCCAGATTGAACAAACGAGGAGCTTTCAATCTTATAGAATCTTCTTGTGAAGAGTCTTCTTACCGCGTGGTAATATTCGCCACGCTAGGTCTTCGTCCAGAGTACCATCGTGGTAATCACGTAAGAGCTTGACTAGAGCGGACACGGTGGCATTAATCAGACGCTCTCCCTTGTCCCGAGTCCCTTTTGATGGGTCGCCCAGAACACCCGGTGCCCATCTGGCGGCATTTCTGTCAACGAGCTCCGGCTGAAGATAAAGCTGGATGGATGTTTCCATCTCACCAGCATGTCCGATGGAACCTTTGTCAGACTGGCTAATCTCCTTCATCTGTTCGGGGACCGACGGTACTTCCCAGTAGGTGTAACCTATTGCCGGGACACTATCTTCCGAGGGCAACTTGACACGCAGGGCGGCGATGGTGGGCGTGTTGCCACCATGACCGTTCAGCAACAGTATTTTTTTGAATCCGTTGGCATGGACACAGGAGGCAACCTCGGTCAGCACATCCACAAAAGTCTGGTACTTCAGGGTAATTGTGCCGGGATACGACATATGGTGTGGAGAATATCCCATCCAGATTGGCGGCAGGACCAGCACCGGGAACTCGTCTATCGCTTGGGCGGCACGGACGGCAACTGTAAAACAGCTATTTGTATCTGTGTTCACTGGCAGGTGATTACCATGTTGCTCCATAGAACCCACTGTGATAATCACAATGGCATCATCTTGAGCTGCTTTTTCAAACTCGGGTCGTCTTAATTCCTGCCACAATACCCTCTTCATCTCATAAACCTCCGCTTCTTTTCTTTGCCGCCATCACCTCGTTGGCGTCAGCGGTTCTCCGGCGAGGATACCGGTATGCTTGCTCTTTTCAATGACCACTTTGCCGTTGACGATAACATACTCAATACCGATAGGGAATTGCTTGGGATTAGCATAAGTAGCCGTGCCGCTAACAGTAGCCGGGTCAAAGACCACGATGTCCGCCTTCATACCGTCTCTCAGGATGCCCCTGTCCGTGAGTCCAAATCTCTGGGCGGGGAAAGAAGTCATTTTCTGGATTGCCTGTTCCATGGGGAGGGCTTTCTCATCTCTTACCATCGCTCCCAGGACTTTGGGAAAAGTACCATAGACTCGGGGATTTGGCATACTGCCAATTCTTAACCCATCAGAACAGAACATGTGCGCCGGATGAGTCATGATGACTTTCACATCATTCATATCCCCGCTGAAAGTATAAAAAGCTACCTCCAGGTTTTCCTCAACCAGCAGGTCGCAGATTGTGTCCCAGGGGTCTTTGTTCAGCTTAATGGCGACGGCCGCCACCGTCAAGCCGGCGTAAGGCTGGTTCTTTTCCGTTTTCACCGCGCTGATGACCATTCTTTCTATCTGTCCCAGTACCTTGGAGGAGTGCCCTCGCATTTTCTCTCTATCAGCCTTGTTCTGCAGTCGTTTCAGCATGGCATTCGGTCCACCGCTTTGAGCCCATTCGGGCACAGCCACCGTCAGCGTGGTACTGCCGGCTTCATAGGGATATGCGTCAAAAGTCAGGTCAATGCCGCTAGCTCTGGCTTCGTCCACAAAGCGCAGCATCCGGGCGGTTTGTCCCCGCAGAGGTATGGTGGCGTAGAAGTGGGAGATATGCGTGGGACAGCCACTGAGCCGCGCGATTTTTAGAGCTTCTCTGAAGCCATCAAAAATGCCGTCCCCCAGGTCATAGCGAACATGGATGACATGGACTCCGCCACATTCCCCCACCGTCCGGCACAACTCTACCAGTTCATCCGTGTCCGCCCAGCTACCCGGCGGGTACTGCAAGCCGGTGGAAAGCCCCACCGCTCCCTCCGCCATTGCCTGCTGTATCATTTTCTGCATTTTCTTTCTCTCGTCTTTGGTCGCGGGGTGCTTCTCCCAGCCCACCGCTTCCACTCTGAGACAGCTATTGGGAATGAGGCAGGCAATGTTTCCCGCCGTCTTATGGCGGAACTGCTCCAGATATTCGGCAATTGAGCTCCAAGTATAGTCTAGCTCGGGAATACCATTCAATCCGGAAAAAAGCCGCAACGTAAGTCTCAGGTTCTTTCTGGAGAGTGGCGCATAGCCGATGCCGTCAAGTCCCACCAGTTCCGTAGTCACTCCCTGCCTTATCTTTGGCTCGTTCAGCGGTTCAGCGAGTGCCATCAGGTCAGAATGGGTGTGCACATCAATGAAACCAGGAGCAACGATACAACCGGGAACGTCGATTGTCTTTCTTGCCGATAGTGTTAACGTATCACCCCTCAGGATTCGGAGCTGGTCTCCTTTGACGGCAACATCGCCTTTAAAGCTGACATTCCCCGTTCCGTCAATAATGGTTCCGCCCTTGATTAGCACGTCAAGCATTTTAGACTCCTTCCCGTTTACCATGACCAGGGTCCGACCTGCTTCGGACCGACAATCGCAGTGGGCAGCCAGCAGGAAAGCGCTGGAATGTATGTGGTAAGAAACAGCACCGGGAGAGCGACCACCAGCACGAAAATCATCATTGGTGGCACCAGTCTTTCATAGGGGACACCAGACATTTTGGAACCAACAAAAATGGAAATAGCGTAGGGCGGCGTGGTTACCCCAATGCCGACGTTTACCGTAATAATAGCGCCCAATTGAATGAGGTTTACCCCGATTTCCTTAACCAGCGGCATGATCAATGGCACCGCGATTATCAAAATCGGGATGCCGTCAATGAACATGCCCAGAATTAGTATCAGTACGTTCAACATCAGCAGTATTAGATATTTGCTGTGGAAAGCTCCAATCATGGCATTCGCCATAGCCTGGGCGACCCCCTCACGAATCAGGAGACGAGTGAAAACAGTGCCAAAGGCGAGCAGGAGTGTAATCATGCCCATTGTCGTCACGGTGCTCTTGGTACAACTCCAGAAGTTCTTCTTTTTCAGTCCCCGGTAGGCAAATAAACCGACGTACAGGGTAACGATGACGGCAATCGCTCCTGCCTCATTAGGGGTAAAGATGCCGCCATAAATCCCTACCAGCACAATCAAGGGAACGAGCAGGGCTGGCAGTGAGACCCAGGTGGCGGCGCCAATCTCTTTTAATGTTCCGGTGAGGGTGGTGGGTAGCGCCGGAATATCCCTGGCGGGCTGCATATACCGGTGGCAAATGAAAGTATTGAGAAGCATATTACCGGCAGCCAGAATAAGACCGGGAAAGACGGTAGAGAGAAATGCCGCCGCCACTGATTGCCCGGCAACGAGGCAGTAGATTAGTAACGGCACACTGGGGGGTATCAGGTAGCCTAGGTAACTGGAACAGCAGAGTATGGCAGTAGTATATCGGCGCTGGTAGCCAAACTTCTCTAGCTGGGGGACCAGTAACGGAATTGTTGCCGCTATCGTCGGGACGGAAGAACCGGTTAAAGCGCTCAGGAAAAGTATGGTGACGACGCCAACGTCCACCAGCCCGCCCTTAATTCTGCCGACCAAGGCATAGGCGAGGCGAATCAGACGGTCGGAAATTCCCGACTCAGCCATTAAATTACCGGCAAAGATAAAGAAGGATATTGCCATCAGAATATAGCTGTCTATCGCATAGTAGGCGGTCCCGGCCATAAATTTTAATTGCTCGCCCAGCAGAATTAACGTCACAGTGGTGGAGCCCAGAAACACCCAGCAAATCGGTAGCCCGATAATTATGCCCACAAAGAACAGCACCAGCCCAACAATGATTCCTGGTTCCATTTATGCCCCCCTTTTCTGGGACCGAGCGGTGATGACCTTGATTAGTTCCCGGATATCCCTTTGGGCGATAACTACCAGATGTATTCCGACAAAGACCAGAGCGACAAAATAGGTAATCTGTAACCAGCTCTGGTTGAACCACCGCATCAATGTCCCATACTCAGGGTATTGAATTGCGGTCAACATAAATTTATAAGCTTCGGGAAGCAGAAAACACAGGATAACAATAGCCAGTATAACCAGGAAAACACGATAAGAAGCAGCCACAACTGGCTTTTCTCTCGTGACCATATCGCGGAGGAAGTCCACCGAGATATGACCTTCTTGCGAGGTAGTGAAGGCAGCGATAACAAACATATAGAAGATAAAGCAATAGAGCGCCAGGTCGCCGATGCCCATTATTTCAATATGCAACCAGTAGCGATTAAGCACATCGGCAAAGATGAGCAGGGTGGTGGCGAGTACCCCACTCAAGCCGATGATGCCTTCTGCCGTTTGTATTACCGATAATATCCAGCTGACCGCCAACTTAACGTGTCTCACTATGTTGTCCTCCCGCTGACCTTATTTGAGGCTACATCCCTATTAGCGGTGGATCTTAAGATAAAGGCAAACAAAAAATCTATTTGGCTGATGGTCAACCGGTATCCTCAGCAACCATAATATTGCCGAGGACACTGGTCAACCACCGTTCTTAAACAGACTCGCTTACTTAAATTCTGAGGGTAAGGGCCCTCTATGGTTAATCCCTAGCGACCTCCTGCGGCTGCCACCTCTGCCTTTATCCGCGCCAATTCGTCTAGGAGCTTCTTTGTCATGTTCTGACCCGGATAACGCTTATCCAGCCACGGAGTAGCCAGCTCTGCCCAGATAGCCGGCATGTTTGCCTTCTCCCTCCATATTGCTTTTTCCGCTGCGGTTGGATAATAGATTTGCACGCCGAGGTCTGCCACCTTTTTCTTATAGGTAATAAGAGTTCGGCGATAGAACTCAAAATCGCGCATTTCTGCATTCGTGGCAGCTTTTTTTATGGCAGTCTGGAGGTCCGAAGGTAGTGAATCCCACAGTTTTCTATTCATAGTTATATTGGCAGCATCCCAGCCAAACCCGAGGTCGGTGTAGTATTTGAGCACTTCCGCATGCCGTTCCTCTATCAGGGAACCCCACAGGCTCCAGATCATATCCACGACCCCTCTCTCCAGAGCACTATAGACCTCAGCCCAGGGGAGTGTGTGTAGAGTGAGCCCAGTGCCTTTGCCCATGTTCTCCATGGTTCTGACGAAGCCGAGAGAGGCAGAGACTCTCATCTTCAAGCCCTTCATATCATCCGGAGCCTTAAGCGGTCTGACCTTATTGCCAAGTCCATATGGGCCGAAGTGGGAGCTCCACAGGAGCTTAAAACCAACTTCTCCCCAGGCATCATCCATTATTTTGTACAGTATCCCGTCAGGACCGACATAGGCTAGGACTGCTTCGTCGAAGTTCTCCACAGTCCAGTTCATCCAGTTGAGCATGCCGCCAGGGACAATGTCAACATAGGGGGCGAAAATTCCTATCTCAACTGTCCCTTCCCGCACCGCTTTGAAAATTTCGCTGTGGGTGCCCAGGGTACCACCCGGATAGAAATCCAGCTTTATCTTTCCACCCGAGTAGACACCAATGAGGTCAGCAAACAGTTGCGCAGACTCATTTCTTCCTTGTTGTGTCCACGGAGTGCCCAGTCGCCACTTGTATTGAGCCGGAGGCTGAGCTGGCGCTGGAGCAGGTGTGGGTGCTGGCGTCGGTGCTGGGGTAGGTGCTGGTGCTGGCGCTGGTTTAGGGGCTGGTGCTGGGGTAGGTGCTGGCGCTGGAGCAGGTACTGGCGTCGGCGCAGGCGCCGGTTTAGGGGCACAGCCGGCGGCAACTAGACTGCCGACCAACGCTACCAGAACAACCAGAGACATAACTAATCGTTTGCTCATCTTCTCCTCCCAAATCTTGGTAATAACTAACTCAAGTAACAATTCTCTTTTGGCTTAAGGTAATCACCTCCTTTTTACTCTGGTCTTTTCCTTCGGCTAGTTGACATATGGTCGTACCGATATCATGTCCGACTACACACAGTATTTTACCACGCCTGTCAAGAGTCTTTGTGGACTTTTGAGAACAAAATTTGGTCGTGTGACCTGAGCAAGCACAATCCGGGGACTTTGAGTGAAGCAAAAACTTCGAGTAAACCCCTGAGGCTGGACACTTTAGATTAGGAAGGTTTGGCAGGGTGCACAGGCTCAATTTGCCCGTGTTCACCCAGGAGCATTAGAGGTATGTCACAAAGCGGAAGGTCTTCAAATCCTTTCGGTAGAACCGTCGGTTTGGTAGAGCAAGTTGTACAATAGACAGAACTTTCTGCCTGACCTTCAACATACCTTAATTGAAATTGACGGGTTCAGTCATCTCTCTATCGTAAAAGGTAAAACTTCTTTAGTACTTCTTCAGCAGGCTTACCCTGGGGTGAATCTAGCGATACCCAAGTAGCAGTCCATTGCCACCAGAATATTCCTTTCAGCCACGGTTTACCCCACAGCATCTCAAACGCGGCCTGATAGCAGTCGGCCTGCTCTTGAAGGTCCGTCGGCGCATTCTTAGTATTCTTCCAATCCAATGGTCGGATATTCGTCCCGTCGAAACTTGGATAACCTATTTCTGAAATAATGACAGGTTTGTTAAGCTGCCTCGAGAGGTTCTCTAGGTCAGTCAAGAAGCCTGTTCTAATCCAGCCTTCTTTCAACTCTGCAACCGTTGGGTCGTTTTTGTTCGTCAACGAGTACCAAGCATCTGTTGAAACATAATCCACCGCATCCCACCACTTGATTCGTCTGTACTCGGGACTCGTACGGGGCCAGAATACGCTGTCGTAACCTATCGGTCCCTTGTATCGTTCGCGGACTTCTTTAACGACCCGCCGCCAGTCTTCTTCTCGATGAGTGGTGCCGGCCAGTTCGCTGCCGACGTATAACATATCAACCCCTGACTCTTGCGCAAAAGACGCATAGTGGTTGATGAATTCTCGATATGAGGCGAACCACTCTTGCCACTGGGTTTCACTGGCAAAAGCTGTCCCAATCTCCCACCAACCCTTGCTTGGTTCGGGAGTCATATTATATAAGGCTGGCAGGAGTACAACCCTCATTCCTAAACTGTGGGCAAGCTTAACCATACGGAGAAGTTCAGAATCCGTAGCTGTACGAGGTGGGTCACGGAATATAGCCGTTGATGCAGGTGTGTCCTGACTGCCATTTACGAGAAGTGAAATCCAATTTGCCCCGGTATCGGCAAGGTCTTTCAAAGAAATTTCTGTGCCTGGACCATACAAGTGGTAGGCTTTATTGCCGGATGGATTCCAGTCGCAGAAATGAATCCCTTTCATGAAGGCATCAAGAGGAGGAAGAGGGCGTGTTGGGGTAAGTGTAGCCGGTGTAATTAGGATAGGTGCTGCTTGTGAAAGGTAAAACTTCTTTAATACTTCCTCAGCTGGCTTACCCCGGGGTGATTCTAGCCATGGTGCCGAAGTAGCAGACCACTGCCACCAGAAGATACCCTTGAGCCACGGTTTACCCCACAAGACCTCTAGGGCAGCTTGATAGCAGTCGGCTTGTTCTTGCAAGTCTAACGGCGCAGTAGCAAATTTTTTAAAGTTTCCCGGCTCCGTATTCGTCCCGTCCGAGCTCTGGTAGCCGATTTCTGAGATTATGATAGTCTTCTGAAACTGCTGCGAAAGGTATTCCAAACGGAATAAATAATGTTGCTCTGTCCAGGCTGTCTTTAACTCTTCGACTGTCGGATTGTTCTTTCTGGTTAGCGGAAAGTAACCCCGCACTCCGATGTAATCGACCGCGTCCCACCACTTTATCATCATCTCTTCACTTAAAGCCGGGTTTTCGTTAACGGTAGCCTCATACAGAATTGGCCCTTTATAGACCTGGCGAACCGCCTGAGCGACACTCCGCCAGTCAGCCTCCCGGTATATCGTACTGTACATTTCCTCCCCGATAGAAAACATATCGGCACCAGCATCCCGAGCGAGAGTAGCATAATGGATAATAAATTGTTGGTATGAGGCAAACCAGGCTTGCCACTGCTCTTCGGTAAAATTGGTCCCGACCTGCCCGTGGTAATGTGTCGGATCCCGGGAAAGGTGCACCAGAGGCTTAAGCATAACCTTCATACCTAAAGCGTGAGCTGTTTCTATCACGTAGGTAAGTTCACTATCTGTAGCTGTTGCCGGCGGCTTATAAAAAATGTTTGTCGATTGAATCGTTTCCTGACCACCCTTCACAATTAGAGCAATCCAATTGGTACCGGTGTTCGCCAGGTTTCTAAGCGATTGGCTGGTGGCAGCTGGAGGATAGAGTCCAGATGTCGGAAAATCGAATGGTTTCCAATCACCAAAATTCATTCCTTTCTGGAAAGCATCAGGGACAGGAAGAGATTTTGTCTGGGTTTGGGTTGGTGGCGTCGGAAGGATGGGTGTCGTGGTCGGCGAAGGTGGTGTTACATTCGACGTTGTGGGTGCTGTGGTGTTGGACGCAGGAGTTTCTGCCTCTACTGGTGGGGCAGCCTGTTGGGTTAGTGGCAACGTCGGACTGCAGCCAAGAAGCATCGTCACTATTAGAATCAGTGCAACTAAGGCAATCCGCTTCATAATTACAGCTATTATACGACTATCAGCAAAAACAAAAAAGCCCAGCACTTGGCTGAGCCTAGTTCGAATCCAATGGTAGCGGGGGTTGGATTTGAACCAACGACCTTCGGGTTATGAGCCCGACGAGCTACCACTGCTCCACCCCGCGATGTCCAGTGTTAGTATAAGACTTGCCTCATCATAAGTCAAGCCTGAATAGTGAAAAGCTTTTCACTATTTTGCCGCTGATTTCCAAATCTAGATAAAAAAATCCTTCAAGCATATTGACCAGAGCCAATAAATAGGTTAGACTAAGAACGTGAACACCAGGACTTCGGTGTTTAGTTGTAATATGGCTACCTTCCACGCGAATAACCACTGGCGCGGTCCGGTCATGTCCACTGTCCGCCAGTTTCCGATAGTGCTGTGCTAATCAGCACCATCAGTAATCTTCCCACTGAGTGGAACTTATCGCAATAAGACCTAAGTCCGATAAAACACAAGCCAATCTCAAACTTGGTGAGTATGCGGAGGCGAACATGACGACCAATTTTAATATTCTTCGCTCGCGATTGGAGAGTCAGAAGCGGCGCTTGTTGAAAGAGCTAGAAGAGCTAAAAGCCAGCACGACACCTAAGGAAGAAAGGCGCGAGGGTAGCCCCTTTGGCAAGAGGGAAGAGGAGGCTACGGAAGCTCTGGAACTGGAGAAGCGCCTGGCTCTGGAAAAGCGCCTCAAGGAGCAATTGGCTGAGGTGGAGCATGCCCTGGACAAGTTTGAGAAAGGGACCTATGGGTTATGTGATAACTGCGGTAAACCCATTGACCCCGCCCGTCTGGAGGCATTGCCGCAAGCCAACCTGTGCATGGCTTGTAAAGCGAAATTAGCCAAAGAGCCGAGGCTCAAACCCCCCGCATAAATGTGGAACGTTGTTTTTCTCCTTATTGGGTTATTTATTATCTTTGCCGACCAGCTCAGCAAACACTGGATAAGGACTAATCTACCCGAAGGACAGATGCTATTCAAAATCGGCTTCTTCCGGATAACTCATGTCCAGAATACCGGGGCTGCCTTCGGTCTATTTCAGGACAAGTCCTTCATCCTTACCATTGTTGCGCTAGTGGCTGTTACGGCTCTCTTAGCCTATGGTCTAAGTATTCACCGGCGCTTTCCTCTATTCAGTAGTCTCCTAAGCAAAATATCACTCGGGCTGGTGCTGGGGGGCACGGTGGGCAATCTCGTTGACCGTGTCCGCTTCGGCTTTGTGACTGACTTTATTGATTTTACTTACTGGCCCGCTTTCAATATCGCCGATAGCGCCATCACCATCGGCGTGATTCTGTTTGCCTACTCGCTCTTTCGTCCGTTGCGTGCGCCTAAATAGAGATGGACAAGACGGATATCTTTATTGCCGATAAGTCGGGTGTCCGTTTGGACAAATTTGTCAGCGAGAAATGCCCGGAGGTCTCCCGCACTCAGGCACAGCGACTCATTACCGAGGGCTTCATCAGCGTCAACGAACGGACGGCTAAGCCCGCTCTCAAGCTGAGCACCGGCGATAGAGTCAAGGTAACGATTCCCCCCACCCCGCCCAGCCCCCTTGCCCCCGAGGCAATGCCGCTTAAGATTGTCTATGAGGACGCCGACCTTCTGGTCATCGATAAACCAGCGGGGCTGACTGTCCATCCTGCCCCGGGACACGCCGGCGGGACGCTCATTAACGCTATTCTGGCGCATTACCCGCGGCTGGCGGAAATCAGTCCTTCAGCCGAAGGACGACCCGGCATCGTGCACCGGCTGGATAAAGACACCTCCGGGCTGATGATTGTCGCTAAGAACCGCTCGGCACAGCTCAATCTGGTTAACCAGTTCAAAGCGCGCACCGTGAAAAAGGCGTACCTGGTGCTGGTGAAGGGCAAGCTCAAGCCGGAGCGTGGTGTCATTGAGGCGCCGCTGGGCCGTGACCCCGCCAACCGGAAGAAAATGGCGGTGGTGCGGGAGGGCAGGGAAGCCCGCACGGTGTACCGGGTGGTGAAGTATCGGGACGGCTATACTCTGCTTGAGGTAATGCCGGAGACGGGGCGGACCCACCAGATTCGGGTGCATCTGGCGGCGATTGGCTACCCGGTGGTGGGCGACGCCGTCTATGGAGTCAAATCTCCTCACCTCTCACGCCAGTTCCTCCACGCCCACCGACTCGGCTTCAATCTCCCCTCCACCGGCGAGTCTGTGGAGTTTCAGTCCGAACTGCCGGAGGACTTGGAAAAGGCGTTGAGGGACATAGCGTAGCATATCTTGGAGTGGGAGTGGTAAAATAGGGAGTCATGATTATTCTGAAGAGAGGCATAGCTTTCCTAATCGACTT
>Ga0315310_10002656_pt1 | contig 11159 bp, 11 predicted proteins | sample TDP5_MG_FD_203630 | JGI IMG/M metagenome (GOLD analysis project Ga0315310, IMG submission 203630) | Freshwater sediment microbial communities from Lake Towuti, South Sulawesi, Indonesia - TDP5 | ecosystem: Environmental > Aquatic > Freshwater > Lake > Sediment | place: Indonesia: South Sulawesi... | reverse complement strand
GTACAGCCACCCTAGTTTGCCCATCAGCAGGAAATTATAGGCTGAATGTTACCTTAAACACTCCATGGAATCCAGTCGTGATAAATAGGGTCGTTTCTATTTATAACGTCTCGGCAATCCCAGAAACTGACCCAGGGACGCCGATCGGCGTAGTCGCCTCTCCCCCCGTCGTGGGGATGACTCTGATAGGCGTTGGGGCAGGAACGACATTAACGACAGCCGTGGTCGCGATAGGATGGTAAGGGGGTAGTTAATGGCAACTCCAACATTTGAACCCACCAGAGCTCAGTGGTTGGGAAGGAGGACGAGCAATCCAGTAGCCGCCGATTTACGAGAGGGCGACTGGTGGTATAGGACTGACTTGGAGGTCTTCTGTTACTGGGACGGAGCTAATGTTCATTGTTGGGGCGGAGTGGGCGGCATACTCTTCACTGGGGACCAGACCATCATCTGTGCCGCCGCTGGGGACTACGCCATAAACGTGACGCTAAATACTCCTTGGCAGCCAAGTGTGATAAACCACCTCTTGGAGGTCCACTTCTTCGCCAACCCCACCGTCGATCCGGGCACCATGGTGAACCCAGTCATCACCGCACCTGTTGTCGGCTTCACCATAGTGGGGGTGGGTGGAGGAACGACCCTCACGGCTAGGGTGAAGGTGACGGGGTGGTGACTTGGCAGTCCAGCCCAAGAGGGGTCAGTACCTTGGAAGGTTTGCTGTAGACCCATCTCCGACTGAGCCGGGCCAGTGGTGGTACAACACCACTGAGGAGCAGTGGAAGTGGTGGGATGGGCTCACCACAAGGACGGGAAAACTCTATGAAGGCTCAGCCACTGTAACCGTAAACGCCGGCGTGACGACCCAACCGATGACCATAATCATAGCCGGAATGACTAGCATCCTTTATGTTGTCGAAGTAAGGGCTAGTCTAGCACCTGGAGACACCTTTGCGGGAGTGGTTCCCATGCAGGTGCACTACCACGACAACATAGTCGGTTTGACGATGTGGATAAGCGCGAACGCCGCCGGCATAACACTTACGGGAGACATTTTGGCTCAAGGATGGTAAAGAATGAGTCTTGGCATAAGGTACATTCCTCAGGGATGCGTCTTATACCTCCCATTTTTAGAGGCCTCTGGGCGGTACTGTAGAGATGTCTCGGGAAGGAACAACGACGGCATAGCTTACGGGACGACGATTTTGGATGTTGGAAAATTCAAGGCAAGGAGCTTCAACGGCGTAGATGACTACGTTCACATACCTTATTCAATAAGCCTGTATCCTAATGTATGGACTTTCATGTGCTGGATTAACAGATTTACTTCTGCTGGGGCTTCAGAAAGAGTACTTAGCTATTCCAATGAGGTAACACGTGATAGATGGATACGAATTTCTGCGACTAATACACTCGAAAGTGGATTCTATGATACAGGTGGAGTATCTCGTTATGTTATAACTGAGGAAACCATACCCTTAAACATTTGGAAGCATATTATAGCAACGTTTGATGGCACATACATACGGGTCTACATAGATGGTGTTTTAAAGGCTACAAGCGATGACTTTTCAGCCTGCACTCCTCGTAACCAGAACCTTTATGTATGGTTAGGTAGACTTGAAGATACTTACAGATTTAATGGCATTATTGATGAGGTTCAAATCTACAACCGAGCCCTCAGCCAAGCTGAGATAACCGCTCTCTTCAACTCATTAAGAAGAAGGTTCGGGGTGTGATCGGTTAAAACTGTGCGCATGAAGGTTGTGGGAAGATGAGTATTCCATTACGGACTGGGGAGGAAGCGGCCTCTTACATCGTTTACAGGCTTAATGGACACTATTACGCCAAGAACGCTAGGACTGGGAACATAGAGTTTGGCGGCCACAACAACGTGGGCGGGGTCAGCGGCCTAAACGCGCACGCGGTTATTCAGGCCGCGATAAACGCTTTAGGCACGGATGGAGGAAAGATATTCATAAAGGAAGGAACCTACGACCTCGACAGATATCTGCTGATACCTAACTACATAACACTCAAAGGATCCAATCCATATAAGACAATTCTAAGATTATCCGCAGCCCTCGACCCTCAACTCACTGAATACCCAGTCATATCGACGGAGCGTGGAGCTGTAAACCCCCCCTACGGTTGGAATGAGGGAATAGTCATTGAGAACCTCACCTTAGACGCTAACGGCAGGAACTTCAGAACTATTATGATGGACTGCGCGAGGAAGAGCGTGGTTAGAAACTGCATAATCAAGGGATACATAAACTTGGTGTCTGAGCCTGCAACAGGTTTGCTCTGGGGGTGGGCTGACGACAGCCTAATAGAAAACTGCTATTTTGAACCCATAGTTGCCGGAGGAGCCGGAACAGGTCTGGCTGAACATGTAAGGCTTACCTCTGTAGACTATCATAGGAACCTCACGGTAAGAAACTGCTATTTTGAGGGCTCCGCCGATATGGACCGAGGCATCACAATAGAGAACATAGCTCTCGGAGGAATATTCATAGTAAACAATTGGTTTAGAAACTTCAGCAGAACTGCAAGCGACTGCATCCGAATGGAAGGCAACGCGCCACTACCAGTTAGAGAAATCCAAATATTAGAAAACTACTTTAAAGACTCGGTGAGGGGGATAACACTAGGTTACGTCTACGACACGTTGATAGAAGGCAACGAATTTAGGACGATGGCGGACTACGCCATCGCTGGTAGCAACTATTACAGGGTTGCGATCAAGAACAACATAATTAGAGACATTACAACGAACTATGATGGAATAGGAGGAGAAACGATTACAGACGTGTTGGTCATGGGAAACATCATCCAAGACCCAGCAAGGAGGGGAATCAGCTTAATAGATCTTACGAGGGGTCAGATTATAGGGAACTCATGTCTGAGCGGTGGACAAGATGGAATCTATCTTGAAGACTGCGGAGAGGTGGCGGTGCTGGGAAACGTCTGCAACGGAAATGCCAGATACGGCATATATGAGCTTGGGGCCTCAGACTACAACGAGATCGTGGGCAACAACTGTCGTGGAAACACAGGGGGAGCTTTAGCTAAGGTTGGAGCAAACACGGTTGTTAAACATAACCTCGGCTATGTCACTGAGAACAAGGGCATAGCCGTTTTTCCTGGCGGTGTCGCGCTGATAAGCGTGACCCATAACATGAACGAGTTGCCCTTCGTCGTGAATGTCACACCACAAGCAGATTCTGGAGACCTTTGGGTTCCAGCCGGCTCGATAGGCGTCACAGGATTCACCATACAAAGCGACATAAACCCAGCAGCGGGGACAAGCGTGCTCTGGTCCGCCTGGGCTAGAAGCGCTATAGAGTAGGACCTGGCCCCCTCAGGACCCTTCCCAACTCGTCAAAGAGGCTAAGCTCCTCCTCAACTTGTTTAAGCAATCTCAACCACAAAGGAATGATTTTATCCCATCCGTAGTTCAGGGCGAACTTCCTGGCCATTCGCCCATACTTAAGCCTCAAATCTGGACTGTTGTAAGCCTCCTCCAGCCTCTCCAAAAGCGACCTCTGACTCGGGAGGGGGTACTCCTGAAGCGTTGGAACATAGATGGGAAACTCAATATAGTCCTCTGGGTTGATGTTTTCAACGAGCCAGCCATGCCCCTCTGCGAGCTCCGTCTGAGCTGAGTTTCTGGGGCAAATGACTGAAGTCCCACACGCTTGAGATTCTATCAAAAGCATACCAAAGCCCTCAGCAACGGAATTATTTATGCTCACATCCGCCATACCGTAAATTTGTCTCAATCCTAGAGTTAACTTCAGCGCCTTCCTATCCCAGGAGAAGGCGTTGTCGGGCGCGGGTTGGATGATGGGGTTATAGGTCGGAAAATGGATCCTCTTCTCCATTTTAAGATTTATTCTATGTGATATCAGGTCATAGCCGCCCATGCCGCCGCCAACGGAGTAGGCGTTGGTGTGGATGTACAGGTAAGCGTCATCATGTTTCTCAGCAAACCTGCTCCAGGTTCTCATGAGTAAGGGGAGACATTTTCTCGGTCCGACATTAGCGCCGAGACTTACGGCGAGGAAGGCGTCCTTGGGCACGCCATACGCCTCCTCGAAGGCCCCTCGCACCTCATCCCTCTCCTTTTTGGTCAAGGGATAAAAGGTATTTTCGACATCGCAACCGTGGGGAATAAAGCCTATCTTGGTGGGTGGATACCATTTCTGAAGTTCTGAGTAGCCGAACTTTGAGTAGGCTATGACTTTGTAGTAGTTGCGTAGGTAGTCCCTCATCTTTCCGGTGAAGGGCCCGTCTATGGGACAATATCCTATTACAGGCAACTTGATGTTATTGAGAAACTCAAGGCCGAAGCAATCCATGTGGCCGATGACTATCTTGAAGCCGTAGTCTCTGGCGTAGACGTGGATTACGTCAGCCGCGGATTGGGGGTCGGTGAGGGGCAGGATAGTCACTTCTTTACCGTTGGGCGTGGTTTGTGTATGTTTTCCTCCCCAGATCAGGAAGTCGCCGAAGGACCCAATGAAGGTTATGTCCACGCCAGCGTCGGCTAGGCGGTAGCCTATCTCCTTAGTTTGCCGACCATTTCAGGAACCCTAAGGTTGGGAAAAACTGCGGTGGTTCAAGCCTTCAGTCGTTCCCCAACCAGAGCCCTGTTGGGCAAGGGTTATCCCGTGGTGGCAATAGGAGACGCGGAAACCCAAGCGACTGGTAATATTTTCACTTCACCTTCCTTTCTCCTCTTTGTCCTTTAACCATAATACACAATCCAGTATATCACTGGGGGTTCCGAGGTCCCACCACTGGTAGCGGTAGATTTCGAAGTCTACGTTTGGCATGAGGAGGTTGATCATGTCCGTTATCTCGTATTCTCCTCTCCAGGATGGTTTAATCTTGGGATAAACCTCGAAGAACTTTGACGTGAAGAAGTAAGCTCCCAACAGGGCATAGGGGCTCGGAGGAACCTTAGGCTTCTCGATGAGGTGCACCAAGTTCATTTTTTCATCTAACTTGGGAACACCGTAACGTGAAGGGTCGTCTACCTTCTTGAACAGGATTAGGGCGTCAAACTTTGACTCATCGAACCGCTCCACATACTCACCAAGCGAAGTTTCGAATATGTTGTCGCCCAAATAGACCATAAACTTCTCACCCAAATAGGGTCGAGCGTGATTGATGGCATAGGCGATCCCCTTCGGCTCACCGTGGATAACGTAGGACAGATTCACACCGAACTCTTTACCATCGCCAAGGCAGGTGACGAACTCGTTGGGCCTGTGGTAACTTAGACTGATGATGATGTCCCTTATGCCAGTATCCCTTAAGGCCTCTATGGCGTAGAAGATCATGGGTTTGTTCCAGACCATAATCAAGTGCTTATTGTAAAACCTAGTGGTGGGCATAAGCCTCGTTCCGACTCCGCCAGCAAGGATAAGTCCCTTCAGCCTCCACCCCTCCTTATGGGAACACCAAACTCGTTCTCCAAATACCACTTCGTTGTTTCCTCGAGGGCTAAGGGAAAGGGATATTTGGGCTCCCACCCCAATAGTTGCTTAGCCTTTTCGTAACTTCCTTCAAGGTGGAAGACGTGGCCCCAGCGGTCATCCACGTGCTGGACGGTAACAATCTTCGATAGGTTCTGTCTTCCAGAGAGCTCTGGAACGATCCTCTTCAAAAGCTCGGCAACCTCAACTACGCTCCAGCTTTTACCCGTGGCCAAGTTGACCACCTCTCCGGTGGGGAGCTTACTTAAAGCCATCCAAATCCCTCGGACAGTATCCTTCACATAGAGCCAGTCTCTCCTAGCCTTACCCTCGGCGTAGACTGGAAGGGGCAGTCCGTGAACTATGTTATAGATTAATTTGGGGATTAGCTTTTGCCGCTGATGATATGGCCCGAACTGATTGAAGGGCCTGACAATAGAAACATCCAATCCGTAAGTTTGCCACCAGGCATAGCAACTGCGATCCTGAACCACCTTGGTCAGTGCGTAGGGTGAGTGGGGGCACAGGGGGTGTTTCTCATCCATGGGGACATACTGGGCTGTTCCATAAACCTCAGAGCTCGATATCTGAAGAAGCCTAGTGTCGTGTACACGACAGGCTTCCAAGACATTTAGCATAAGGGTGATATTGTTATCCCAAAACTTTCGAGGGTTCTGAATTGAATCATCGATGTGGGTGAAGCTGGCAAAGTTTATGCAGGCATCGGGCTTCCATTCCCAAGCCTTCTCCACATCTTCCCATCGACACAGGTCTTGGCCGTAGCGGTGATCAAATAGCCGTATCTCGGGCTGCTCTTCATCAGGTAACGTGAGGAGGTGCTGGAAGAAATTGGTGGCGATGAAACCTGATCCTCCAGTTATTAATAACTTCAACTTGCCAGCCCCTTGAGTTTTTTGATAAAATCTCTCATTTTGACCTCTTTTTGGCTGTAGTACCATTTTTGGAGCTCAGCCCAATTGTCACCTAACCCCTCTTCAAGGAAGGTACCTATGTCCAGTTTGGGCTTGATCTTCTCCCAGTAGGTCTTGGACCTCTGAAGGGCTTGAACGAAGAATTCGTCGGTTATTTTTATGTCCACGTTAACGGGCACTTGCACCCGGATACTTTCGCCCTCTGGCGGGGCGGGCACCTTCTGTCTGTACTCGGCACTCTGCCTCAAAATCTCGGGCAGGTCCTCCCGTCTGATCGCCCTTGAAAGGATGGCGTTGGTGTAGGCTATTTTTCCCTCATCGTCGGCGTGGCGCCCCAAAACCTTGAGGTAGGTCTCCTCCACATACCTCATCACCTCTGGCGGCGAGCCCTCCCTGAGCTCCGTCACAGGCGCCCAGCCCTCAGCCTCTTCTGGGTGGAGGTACTCGAAGTACCATCGGCCGAACTCCATCATCTCGTGGTGATAATCAAAGCCCTCGTATCGGTTGTCCCAGAGCCACTTCTTGAGGCGCGGGTCTATGTTTCCCTTACGGAAGTACTCCCGTGCTTTAGGCCAATTATCTAAGCCCAAATCGTAACATATTGACCTCAGTTGGGGCCAAGCCTCGTTCCTCTCACCCACATTATTCCCTCCGCCAGCGAGAAAAACGTTCCTAGAATTATGAAGAATTATGTACGGAGAGGTAAAGGAAGGAGGACCCTCTACTGTTAAGTCATAAATAGGGCCATCATAGTCCTCTTCCCAGAACCGATAGACTGGGACGTAGAGATTTTTGAAATCACTCCATCCATATTTGGCGTCTGTTTTAGCCATATTACCATGTTGAATGGATTCTATGTATCTGAGGGTGTGTCCTTCGATTGATATTCTATTGACGGGTTTCCTATGTCCATCTCCAAAGCCCCTTAACTTCTCTGGAGGGATGAGACTATAAGTAGAGAAGCCTCCATACTTTGCATAGGTAAGAATAATGAAACCAGCTATGGACCTGTTTACAGTACTCAGGCATCTCCCACCCCCCCTTAAGGGGGTGCCGTCACCATCCATAATTCCCTCCGCTAATGATAAGAGGAGGCGTTTAGGGAGGCCTAAAAACTCTATGGGTATTCTCTTCTCATAGGCTCCCTTTCCGAAGTTTTGTAGAAGCCATTGGGCAAGGTCGTAATGTCTTATAGTGAAAGTGAGTCTTTCTCCATCTTCTTGTTCAACAGGGCTCCGTCTCAACTCATCCCTAGTATAACTCCGTAAACGCGCTATGAAAGGGTCACTCTTGTTTAGACTTAACCTTATGTTGTTAGATTCCCAGACATCACCTTCGGCAATATAAATACCGCAGAACCACCAAAAGTCTGGTATGTCAGTTTGTATACGTCTCTTCCGTCTCTTATCATTAATATACCAGTTTGAATACTTCCTCCCAGTATATGACACCTTTATATTAGGGACTAGTTTCAGTGGAAGATTGGGGCGTGGGAACGGACAGATCTCTCCTTTAAGGTTTCTAGCTTCAACCCAACCACTATTATAGCTGGGAACCCCTTGGGTTCTTCCCAGAGCCTTATCAGCACCCATTCTGAAGGCCACTCGTGCTTCAAGTCCTTTAACAAGATGATCAGAAGTGACTTTCACGGGCCAGCCATAATGTGTCCTAACTTCTACTACAGGACCTTTGTAATCTCTTTGCCAGACCTTACTTACATCGTGGAATGACCCATCCTCAGAAAAGACACGATCCCCAACTCGGATCTCTTCTATTGGTAGAAGACCTCGATCAGTAAATATCAAAGTTCCAGGAAGCACGCAAGCCCTTTCCCAGATCTCCCACCAGTATTTGGTGTGGGTGTACCAATATTTTTCTTTTGGTAGGCGGATCGCCCTTTGGATGCCGGGAATGTTTAGGGTTTCATGGACCTCCTTGACCTCGCCGACACCCTCATATTTGGTGCCTTCCCTCTTTCGGAAGATCAGGTTTTTGAAGAAGTCGCTGATGCTCTCATCCTTGGATCCGTCCTGTTTTATCGTCACATCGTGGCTGTTTATCAAAAGCAGGTCGGCTCCCTGGGCTTCCGCTTTCTTTGTTAGTTCCTTCACGTCCTTAACGAATTGCTCGTTAAAACATTCGTCGGGATCAAAAACTACGACCCAATCGTCAGTCTGAACCTTCTGTAAGTACTGGTTCCTCATGCGGACCATTGAATCTTCCCAGATGTGCAAGTAAACCTCACACCCCGCGTCCCTCAACACTTTTTTCTGTTCATCAGTTACGGACTCGTCGACTATGACAACGAGCCGATCTGTGCCTGGACGGAGCCTCCTTATGCCTTCTAGGGCCTGATCGACCCTCTCACCATAGACTCCAACACATCCAACTATCATTCTACCACCACTTTCTCCTTACATCTGTTCGACGAGGTAGATGAAGGATTGGGTATTTATTAACCGTAACAACCCCTAGTCTTTGGTCCCTTATGCCATAGTCGGCTTGATCGAGGGGGATGTTCAGGGTCTTTAGGTACGGCACCTCGTGGGTCTCGCCGATCCACTCTATGTCGTGGCTGTTCCTGAAGAGCCGCACTTGATAATCAGGGTAGTTCTTGCCGTCGGGCAAGTTCACCCGTGCGAACCGGAAGCAGACTGCGGGTGTATCCGCGTTTTCGGTTACCTTTATGTGCACCTTTATGTTCTTCAGGAATCCTGCGTCGAACCTCTCATCCGCGTCTAACCATAGGATCCAAGTGCAGTCTTTAGGTATTAGGCTCCTAGCATAATTCTTCTCCTCAGCGAAGCTCCCCGAGAAGGGCCTCGTAAGAACCTTATCGGCGTACTTCGTGGCTATATCGATCGTCCCGTCCGTGCTCCCGCCGTCGAGGACGAGGATGTAATCAACATGGGGGCGTATGTGCTTGAGGCACTCCTCAATCCGAGGTTCCTCATTCAAGGTTAGGATTATGGATGCAACCTTCATTTCATAAGTCCCTCTTTTCAAAGACTATCTGAGTTCTGTGTTTTCTTGAAAGGTTCTTCACCAACTCGAATCCGACAGACTTGAATAAGTGGATAAGCTGATTAGGGTATAGTACGCTAGGATGCCATTTTTGATACATTCCCTCGTCGTCAGCATCCGGCGTATCAAGGAAAACCCTTCCACCACACCTTAGAACCCTATGCATTTCGGATGCTACTATAAACGGACTTAAAGCGTGCTCAAACGTCTGTATTGTCAAGATTCCATCAAATGATCCGCCGGGGAAGTTCAAATCGTGCATATCCATCAGGAAGATTTCCAGCCCGAAATGTTCATGGGCGTACTTTATGTTAATGGGGAGCAAGTCTATTCCTTCCACATCGTAGCCACGTTCAATAAGCTCTCTCATGTCCACTCCAGCCCCGGCTCCGACTTCCAAGATTCTAGGGTACTCTTGGGAAGGCAGATACTCCATGAACTTGTTGAGGATGTCGTAGTTCGGGTCATGATTTTCCAATTTACCGTGTTGAAGGGTAAGATCCAAGTATTGAAGCCACTTTTCATATTTCATGTTAACATCCCCTTTGACATGAAATTGAACGGGCAAGATCTAAGGAACTTGTCATAATTGAACTTTATGCCAGGATACGTTAATTCCACTTTAACATTCTCTGAACAATCTATTGGAGGGGTCAAAGGTCTATTGACCGATAGGAAATAATCGTGAAATTTCCATGAGAATTGTTTCATATCCTCATGGTGAACGAAGTGGGCGAAGACATTGGGTATGCCAAGGGCATCGGCGAGCATCAGTGCATGCAATGAAGACGAGATCACATAGGTGCATTTGTTAATAGCTCGAATTACCGATTCGAATCCAGAGGTTATATCTATCAAAATATACCTGTTGTTAAATTGGGCATAAAATGGATTTCCTGGTTTTATGATTTCATTGTACTCCGTTCCATGCGGCACTATTCCAATAAATTCTCTTGTATCCACTGGTATCTTAAATAGCGTGGGTATGAGCAGACATGGGTCACCGTAGATTTCAGGCACATCTTGACCAAACTTCTTCACTAACAGGTCACGGGTTAACGGCCCACGCACCGCACAGAACTTCACTCCATCTGGGACACTTTTCAGGTTATCTGGTATAACCACGCCGCTTCCCCACACGATGTCTCCTTTCTTCAAAGCTGGAAGAACACTTCCTGAGCACAAGTATCGCCCTCCTCTGTCTAAAACGTTTACTGGCTCCATTCCCGAGAGCCTTCTTACTATGTGGGGGGTTATAGTATCGCCGAAGTTCTGCACATTTGAGTCTGCCGCCCACCAATAGCAGTCTATAGTGTTCCTTTTCATGATCCATTCCAGCAGAGACCCATATAATAGCACGGGAAGGTTAAGGCTATAAACTGTTCGTTGCGTTGACTGAATAGGTGAACTTCAGTGAAGTATTTGGAGAGTTGCTCCTGAAGGAACTCGGAGGTGAAACACCATTTGTGGTCTCCATGGGGGGTATGGACTAATTGTGGGCTTGAGGGGGTTGAAAAGAGGAACCCACCCCCATCCTTGAGAACTCTCCTCACTTGATAAAGGTAAGCATCATTATCGTACACGTGCTCTATTCCTTCCATGGAAACAACTAAATCAAAGCTTTCATCTGGGAAGGTGAGTCTTGTGGCATCCATAACCCTACAATCCACCCAAGGATAATGCCTGTTGGCCCATCCTATGGCACCTTTATTATAATCCA
>Ga0315310_10002655_pt1 | contig 11159 bp, 1 predicted proteins | sample TDP5_MG_FD_203630 | JGI IMG/M metagenome (GOLD analysis project Ga0315310, IMG submission 203630) | Freshwater sediment microbial communities from Lake Towuti, South Sulawesi, Indonesia - TDP5 | ecosystem: Environmental > Aquatic > Freshwater > Lake > Sediment | place: Indonesia: South Sulawesi... | reverse complement strand
TTTTGAATAAGTTGATGTCTCACATCGAGAGCTAAAGTCAACCCCGGAACAAATCTATATCCTAATCCCATAGTTAAGGTCAAAGGAAGAGAATAGGGGTCACTAATGAATTTCATTTTCGGCCCAAGATTCTGCAAAGTAAAGCCAAGACTCAATCCTTTCACTGGCATCTTATAGATACCACCCAAATCAAAAGCTATGCCATAGGCATCCTCGTCCTCTATCTTTTGCTGGATGAATCTTAGATTTACTCCCAGATTCATCGTCTGACTCAATGCTCTACTATAGGATAACGCTACAGCCAGGTCGTAGGCAGTAAATCCTCCGCTTAACTTTTCTCTATTTTCTCCTCTCCTTTCCATCTTTCCCATACTGAGATAGCTAAAACTTCCGGCAAAAGTTCCCAGGTTACCCGTTGGATGAACATAGCCCAGAAAATCGTAGCGAATATCTGTTATCCATTCTGTATGCATTGCTGAAATTTCTCTCTTTTCCAGTCCAGCCAGCCCGGCGGGATTCCAATAGATAGCGTTAGCGTCGTCAGCCACTGCCACAAAAGCACTGCCCATACCAATCGGTCTTGCTCCCACGCCGAGTTTCAGGAAGGCTGCTCCGGTGCTACCCCCATAGGCAAAGGCAAAACCTAAAAGTTGCAAACTGAGAAACAGAACCAATAACTTAAAACATCTATTCATTTTCGCCACTTCTTTTTTCCTTGTATTTAGCAATTACACTTTTCTCTATTATCTTTCTGAACGCACTATTAATAATTCTGAAATTCTCTGGCCACAAGACCCAAGGGCCTTTCTCTCCTTCCATAATCTGACATTCTATAAAGAGAGAATCATTAAACACTACCCTGGCTGCAGAATACCCCTCATTACAAATGAGCTCATCCACTTTGTAACTGACACTTCTTGTCTTCTCTTCAGAAGGTTCTCCAGACTCTATAGCACTGATGATGGATTCTTCAAGATATTTATCTTTGACTTCTATTCCCAAAGGAAGGTTCAGTTCAGTCCCGCTACTAGTAACTACCAATTCGATACCCTTTATTTCAATAGAATCGTTCAAAACAATCTGAGCTATACCTTCTTTTATTTCTATTTCTGTAACAGAGAATCTATTTTTCGTCTCCCCATTTACTGAAGATGCAAGAGAAAAGACAGATATTAAAGCTACCAACAAACTTGTCTTTATTAACTTTTCCACCTTTTATCACCTCTCACTTAACAACCGCAAGCTTTTTGACTACCTTAATTTCTTTCTCTCCCGATTTTCTCGCCCGGATTAAATAGACGTAAACTCCGCTGGCGACACTGCAGACATTCCAGCGATATTCGTAAGCATACTTGTTATCTATGACTTCAGGCTTATCTGTTATTCCCCAGGAATGGACTAATTCTCCTGCGATGTCATAAATATTTATCTCCACTCTATCCGCAATACCTGATTCAAAATGTATCGTTGGCCATTTCCCTCTTTTAGCGGGATTAGGAAAACTATATACCTCACCAAGTTTAAAAGTCGGGTCGGGACCAGAAACATCTGCCGCCACTCGTGAAAGACTCCTGACTACGTCCTGCGTGGCTTCTTCTCGAGGAAGTCCAAATACCTGAACCCGTCCGTTACCTCTATCAACTACATGCACATTCCCATCACTACCAAAGGCTATTCCCCCGGTACTATCGAACTCTCCTCCAGGAATTTCTCCCTTCCAGCGACCCCTATGTCTCTCTTTTCCTTTTCCCCATTCCATTATTAAGTTTCCATACCTATCAAATTTCTGAATGCGATTATTCCCCTGGTCTGTAATATAGATATAACCTTCTTGAGTTACGATTATTCCATCGGGGTTGAGAAACTGTCCCGGTTTACTCCCTTCACCAGTTCCTACCACCATCATTAGCTCACCCTGCGGGCTAAATTTCAGCACCTGCTCATGGAACTGGTCAGCTACATATGTATTTCCATCTCCATCCACAGCAATACCTCCTGGTTTATAGAATGGCTTTTGATTCCACCAATCCCAGTGGTCTCTCCAGTGGCGATGGTCCTTATCAAATATGCCCGTGTGAATTGTCGCATCTTCTATCAGTTCACCTTCAGCAGTAAACTTCTGTATCCTGTTATTGAACCTATCAGCCACATACACATTCTCCTCTCCATCCAGCGCCACGCCCACAGGCCAGTTAAATGTAAACTCCCGATGTCCAGCTTTCCCATCGGGTTTGGACCACTGCCGATGGGAACCATCCCACCTGCCAAAACCTTCGCCACCAATCTGCAATAACAGGTTCCCCTGAGGGTCAAGTTTCACTACCCGATTATGCAATCGGTCAGCGACCCACATATTCCCTCCGCTATCAACTGCAATCCCTTCTGGTATAGCCAGTGGCACATTGTTATGCCAGTCTCCTCTTGCGCCAGCACGTAATCCCTTTTCACCACGACCGGGTCTGCCAAATACGTCCATAACGTTGCCATCAGAATCAAACTTTACTACCATTCCAGCAAGCTTATGGTTGGTAACATAACTGTAATTCTCTTCATCAATAGCTATGTATGCCGGCTCAAACTCAGGAGTATATGTATAGGCGAACAGAAATTCGGGCTCACCCACAAAAACCGCTACTGTGCACATTTCCAGGTTTTCTACCTTATCCCATGCGCTCAATTTCAGAGTATAGTATCCCTGCTCCAATCCCGTGGTATTCCAGGGACCAAGTTCACTTTCGGTTACAGGATTTGTGCTTTCTTTTATCGTTATGAAATTAAACGGAGCCACTGTTCCCGTAGCATATGCTAATTCATATCCATCAAATTGCTCACCCTCTGCAGTGCCAATTACAGGGAAGATACCACTAAAGATTTTGCAAACTCCCTCACTATCAGGAGAAGGAGAGATAAGAACTGTTTCTGGCGGGGTATTATCCAGTTTAACAGCAAGAGATTTTATCTCCTCTTTATTATCCATATTGTCAATACTATAATATTCAATTACATAATCTCCATCTTCACCAAATATAGAGAATGAACTGGTATATACTTTCCAATCGGATGGTGTTAAAGTACTTACATTTATTCTATAATATGTATTAGCCACACCTGAAGCAAATGCGTCCACTTCCGGGTCAACTGCAGTTATAGTAAATGTCGTCCTGGAAGAGACATAGGTATGAGTGGTAATAGCATCTACATACTGAGGTCCATCCATATGTATCTCACTCACAGGAGGAGTAGCGTCAGGAAGCACTACATCAAACCCTTCTGCGCCAGAGACAAGTACAAGCTCCTGCCCTCCGTCCACAGGTTTGGAGATAGCATAAACCAACCGGGCAACTCCCTTCTCAGTAGCGAGCATCTCTCCTTCTATCTCCACAGTACTTTCTCCTTGTTTTAAAGCACCCGTAGATTCAAAACAGTCAAAATTATCTCCTCCCGACAAAACCCATCCCTGGAAAGAAGCCAGCTTGATATCCCTATTGGAGTCTATCCTTAGTCTGAGCTGCATCCTTTCACCATTCAGGTATCTCTCTTTATCCAGATTCGCCTCCAGTATCCTCACCGAGTAACCAATCATGTCGAAACGATGAGAACCTTCTGTATCTGCCAGACCATAATCTATTGAATATGTCCCCGAGACCACCTCTTCAGGAAGGTTCCATGAAAGATTGAACTGTTCAGTTGTAGACAAAGCCAGACCCGTCACACAATTGGGAGCAGAAATCTCAAAGTAACCAGTAGTCGCAGGCATAATAGTAACATTAATCGGCTCTCCCATATTATAGACCTGCTTATCCGTTAATAGTGATACAACCTCACCTTTCTCATAAATATAGATTGAATTCAGATAGAGCGCCCTGCCCGATTCCGTATAGATTCCATAAGATATCTTCTGCTCGCTAAAATGAACAGGAACATCAAACTCCAGTGAACTCGCTGTTTCCAGAACAAATGGCGCTGTCGTTTGAGAAAAACTATTAAATATTACCCTGGCAAAAATTGTAGGAGTAAAAAACTGAGGATTCCCATTGGTAATGTTGAGCGTTAGTTTTGCTGTCTCGGCCTCAGTATATAAATCCTTATCCAGACTGGCAGAGACACTCACATTGTAGCCGTTAATATGGAGAGGTATTTCACTAACCTGGCTCATTCCACTCTCCAGATTTCGCAAGCCTACCATAGCAGTGTAGTCTCTCTCCCACAGGTCATCTGCAATGGTGAAACTGTAACTCAGCTCCCTCTCTTCTCCAGAATCAAGCCACATAGTCTTGGTCTGGTCAACAATATCTCCGCAGGAGAGCCTCACTTCTGCCGTTCCTCCCACAGCTCCTCTATTCTTTACAGTCATAGTCACATTTGCTAATTGACCAACATTAAAGGATAGAGCAGAAGGCACCGAAACCAAAGAAAAATCGGGCATTAACACAAATGACTCTGTAGCTTTGGCAATCACATTTCCATTATGGAATACCTGAGCAATTGCCTCATATCCACCTGAAGCCACGCCCACGCCAACATTAAAGTTAACAGTCTTTGTCTCTCCTATATTCAAATTCAAGTCCTTATCCTCTTTATAGAATCCAGTATCCAATCTCAACGAACCCACAAAATCATTCGCGCCCACATTCTGCACCGTTATCTCTACCGGTATCTTCCCGTCTATGAGCTGTGAACTAGTAACTATTATCTCTTCTATCTCCACTACATTAAACTTAGCCACCCTGATAAGCGCGCTCCCGCTCACCAACCCCTTATACTCAAGCACATAACTCCCTTCATCCATCTTCTCATAAATCAGACTATCAAACACTCCACCCCAAGCAGACAAATAGTAGGGGCGACACTCCGTGGTCGCCCAAGTAACTGTCCCCTTCATCAAAGTAAAAGCAAAATCCAACTCCATATCCACGCTACCAGAATTGGTAATTGTGAAAGGCACTTCCACCGTCCCCTCTGGATATACTTCCTCCGGTTCAAGCGACAACATAATTTCACCACCAAATTTAACCACCTTACTCACCGATTTCTCCACATCACCCGAGAGATTAATCTGAAAAGTTGTATCTTGACTTATAACAAAACTCCTCTGGAAAAGCCGCGACTCACCAACCGTAAGCGTCATCGTAGATATCTCACCCGCAAAATCGAGACTCAAATCAACATTATGCTTCCCTATATTGTTAAGCAATATTGACAGTTCAAAAGGTTCCTGACTAACTACATCCGGCCCTACCACTCTCATTTCCACACTGGCAAACTCAACAGGAACATAATCAGAGATTTTCATATTTCCAACCATGCCTTCCAGAACAAAAGAATCATTAGCCGTGGTGGTTGCCACAAATGTCCTTTTCTCTTTTGGCTGTAAATCGAAAGTCTCACTATATATTTGTTCTCCATTACTTTTCCTCAATACAAGCCTCAAACCAATTTCTGCAAGGTCTCCTCCATTTGCCACCTCGCCAGTAATAGTAACCGTTTCTCCTGGTTTATATACTCTTTTATCTGTATCAAAGGTTAAATAAATAGCCGAAGTAGTAAGGTAGAAGGAGTTACTTGCCCTGGCAATTTCCTGTCCCATACTTGAAGTAAGTGTTCCTTCTAGATAAAATTTCCCTACGCCATTTATAACTCCGATATCACAAGTGAGATTAATTTGCCCACTGCCACTTACTGGAATATCCTCTTCCCAAACAACTGCTCCTAATTTCTGGTACCTGCTTGCACCCTCTCCTCGCGTTCCGAACCAAGCATATATACCATCAACAGCAATCGAAGTAACCCACATACTGGCTAATCCATCGTTGGTTGTAAATGTCTGCCAAGTATCGCTCACTTTATTATACCTACTCACTCCTTCACGTTCCGTGCCAAACCAGACAAAGTCCCCATCTATACCGATCGAGGTTATACGATTACTTGCCAACCCATCGGCGGTTGTAAAAGTCCGCCAGATATTGCTTGGCTTATGGTATCTGCTTACGCCCCTACCTGTCCCAAACCAGACATACTCTCCGTCTATAGCAATAGAGATAACAGTGTTGTTTACCAAACCGTCAGTTGTAGTATAAGTTTTCCAGGTTCCATTCATTTTATCATATCTGCTAACCCCACCTCGCGTGCCAAACCAGACATAACTACCATCTACAACTATAGAAAACACATAATTGCTTGCTAACCCGTCAGCTATAGTGTAGGTTTTCCATGTCCCTTCTACTTTGTCATATCTCTTTGCACCATAACCATAGTATGTCCCAAACCAGACACAGTTTCCATCAACTGCAATAGCCCCAATTGTGTAACCTTCCAAATAGCCGTTCCATTCACCCATCACCTTATCATACCTGCTTACCCCTCCATAGGTGCCAAACCAAACATAATCACCATCGACGGCTATGTCGTACACCCATTCGTGTATTAAGCCATCGGCGGCGGTATGGCTTTGCCAGTTATCGTTTATCTTATCATAGCTGCTTACTCCAACCCTTGTCCCAAACCAGATATAGTCCCGGTCAGCCACTATCGAATTTACACCATTGTCAACAAGTTCATCAGTAGCTATAAATGTTCGCCACGCGGCGTTCTTTTCGTACCTGCTTATTCCCTCCCACATCCCAAACCAAACATATTTCCCGTCGATACCAACTGAGGTAACATCATTACTCAATAATCCATCCGCTGTTGTGAAAGTCTCCCATGTACCCCTCCCCTTGTCATATCTACTAACTCCCTCCCATGTCCCAAACCAGATACAGTCTCTGTCGGCAGCGATCGAGCTTATATAATTGCACGCTAATCCATCGGCGGTCGTAAAGTTCCGCCAGGTATCGCTTGCCTTATCATATCTACTCACGCCTTTCCATGTCCCAAACCAAACGAGATCCCCATTCACTGCTATTGACCTGATATTATTATCCACCAATCCATTTTCAATAGTAAACGTCTGCCAGGTGTTGTTCACCTTGTCATATCTACTAACTCCAGCCCTTGTCCCAATCCAAACATAATCGCCGTCAACTGCTATACAATTAACCCAGTCATCCACCAGTCCGTCAACTTCAGCATAACGTTCCCATTTGCCGCTTACTTTATCATATCTACTCACGCCTTCGCCGGATAAACCGAACCAGACATAGTTCCCGTCGACAGCAATGGAATCGATATAATTACTCGCTAAACCATCAGCAGTGGTAAACTTCTTCCAAATATCATTAACCTTGTCGTATCTTGCCACACCGAAGCCAAATCCGTCGTCGCCAAACCAGACGTAGTCACCGTCAGCTGCCACGCAGTAAATCCAATTGCTCGTCAAACCATCGGCGGTCGTGTAGCTTCTCCAGGTCCCATGTACTTTATCATATCTCTTCACTCCGCCCCCGTCTGTTCCAAACCAAACATAGTTTCCATCAACTGCTATGTATTGAATGTGATTAGTATTTGTATAATTTGTCCATCCCACTCCAGCACTATACGCCTTTATATTCAGACTTGCTCCGCTTAATGGCTGACCCAAGTTTTCCAAACTTGCCATTCCTGTAATATTTTCGCTGCTAAAATAGACCTTCTTATCCGTACAAACTTCTAATGCCACGCTCAATCCACTTACTTCAAAATACTTCTCTATGCTTGTCTGTTTACCTGTCTGTAAATTTTCAAAAAGCATCCAGAGACTATACCACCCGCTCACCAGCTGATCAGGCACGGTAAAACTAATTAATTCCGAATTCCCCGCCTCAATAGTAGATAGAGTCCCTTTCTTTTCCCAACAGGGAATATTATCTCGGTCTACGATTTTCAAAGTATAATCATATCCGGCATCAACCCCACCCGTATTTTCCACCTTCACGCTGCCACCTTCACCGGCAGAGTAACTCAACTTATCTAAGCTAAGTTCAGGTTTGGCCGAAGGAATAAAAAAGGCGTAGTTTTCACTTAAAACAGAATTGGCAAGATACAGACTTATATTTACATTATGTGAGCCGTCTCCGGTTATTGGAGGAATGGTCAGGCTGTAATTAATTGTTGTTTTCTCACCGGGAGAAAGTCCGGTATTTCTTCCTTCGCTAAAACTACAATCTGGTATCTCAGCAACCACTTTTAGTTCCTGTTTAAACTTCCCGGTGTTAACCAGCTCTAAAGTCGCACTTAATTCTTCTCTTACTCGGTATGATGTTTTGTCAAAACCTAACCTCATAGCCACATTGCAGGGAATTTCAGTCACGCCATTCATTATCTTGGACCCGTATAATAAGGTGTATTCCAATCGGTAGTTCCCAAATTTTATTTGTTCCAAAAGCAAGGAAAAACCGATAGTCGTACTGGAATCCGTTGAGAGATTTGTGAATCCTTTAGTGTCCGCCCAAACAATATACTTATCCGGATCATAAAGCCTCACTGTTAGTTGTCCTTCAGGAACACCGGCCATTCCCACATTCTCTATATCAAAGGAGATAGGATTAATCGAGTTAGGGATGAAGACATCTGGAAGTTTCACATTGAGGCGTAGAAACGCTGATGCTACTTCAAAAAATGCAGAACCAAATCCAACCATCTCTGTGCCATGGTAGACCCCGACCTGCACCGTATAGCTGCCTTCCATAGCATCCGCAGGCAATGTGAAGTTCACTCTCTCTTCGCTCGAGCCATCAGATGGAATACTAACTAAGTGGCTTTCCTCAAAGACCTTAAGATTGACAGGGTCCTTGACTATCGTCTTTACTATAACATCATAGGATGCCTCCTTGCGATTCCTTAATCCAACAACAATGCCAACTTCCTCTCCTTTCTGGTAAATTTTTTTATCTGCCGTGACATCCGTATCAACTTGGGGCTGAATTGCCCATACTCCCTTTTGGGCATAAGCGACAGCATAATTTGTCCAGTTCCATAGGATTGCCTCGTAATCCTGGCGCTCGTCAAACAGGCCAAAATAGAAACTTGCTGAGAGATTTACTGTAGTGGAAAATACAAATTGCTGTTGGGTATGAGATAAGACAGAAATATCCAAAATACTTCCATAATATGCCCACCATCTTCCACCTTCTGCCCTTGCCTCGTGAGCATAAACCGCAATATCTCCTGTAAAATCTGTATCTTTATCATTCTTAAAATATATTGTGAAAGGAACTTCTGTTCCTGCAACAACCTTTTCAGCTGGAGACACTGCCCATATCTGGTATCCCTCGTCTATCTTCCCACCCACATAATGGTAACTGACCTGGAACCTTTCTCCTTCTGTCTCTGGCTGGATAGTATTTCCACTGGCATCTTGCAAACTATAATTTACACACCATATTCCTAAAGGTAAACTAACAGTACTAGAGAATGGAATCTCGGCTGACTGACCAGGCAATAAGGAATATATAACTTCAGTCGTCTCAATTACATTCCTGTTGGGATCTAAAAGTGTCAGGATAACACTATCAGATGGACTATCACTATGATTGGTAACTGGTACATTAATGCTCACCATTTCTCCTGGCCTATATTCCTTGATTTCTCCCTCTGGATTTTTTGCCCAGGAGATTAAGTCCCGGATTAAGTTTATCTCATCCTGAGTCCATCCGCCATGACCGTAATTCCAATCAGTGAAGAAAGTTAAGATTACTACCTCGCCTTGCCCATAATCATACTTGACCATTGCTGGCATCTGGTTTTTCGTTCTTCTAAGAAGTATAGTGGCATCATCTGGCCATTGAGTAAGGTATCCATCAACCGAGGTATCCAAGGTAGGACTATCTTGGCCTGAAAATATAGGGTGATATGAGTCAATATAAACAGCATTGGTATGGCACGACTGGTCCTCACTCCAGCCGTAGCCTGAGGGAGAACCGGGTAGAGCGTTTAATTCATACCCATACTGGGAAGTCAAGCATATAATCACCCCTCCCTGACTGGTAAATCCTGCTAACTTACTTCTGAATGTGGAGGAGTTATCTAAGCCTGTGAGACCGCCAGTGCCTATAAGCAGAACATCTAAGTCATTCAGGCTTCTCTCAGGCTCTCCTACTATGGTTAAATCTGGCTTAACCCCAACTGTTTCTACATTCCATCTCCCCAAAAGATGGCCCAATCCATTCCCCCATCCTGATAATAATATCCCTATTTTAGACTCAGTATCTATCTTCCAGGGAGTTGGATAAATCGTACTGGAAATCTCATAGGTCTCATCAGGATGTTCATAGGGATTATATGGTTCTGCCGACCAGTCATATACTTCCTGGCTCTTTGTCTCTGCCATAGCAAGTAAATCTACATCAATATCTACGTCTCCATAACCACCGCTATTGGCTACCTGGAAGGAATAAGAAGTCTCACCCCCTGGCACAAGAGAGAAACTTGCACTTAATCCAGATACGCTCCAACCCGGAGCAGATCCATAAGCACTCAAACTGAAGGACTCTGTGATAGGAACATAATTATTCTTAACCCTAACTGTATGAGTGACAGTCTCTCCCTTGGATACCTCAGCAAATGGTGGGTTGACGGATAATATAAAAGGTGGACCAACTGTAAATGACCTTTCAGCTGGCGTTGCGTCTTCATTTGCCATTCTATCCATAGCTTTCACATAGAATGTATGTTCACCTTCCTTTAGATTTGACAAGGAACAAGTCGTCTCCTTTGTATATTCTGACCAATCTCCACCATCCAACTTATATGAATAAACCAATGCGGCAGTTGGAGCCCTGTCGTCCGCACCACTCCAACCAAAAGATACATCACAAGTATCCACATATTCACCAGGACCTTCTTCTATCGTGGTTTCCGGAGGAGTGCTGTCCAAGCAAAGATACACCATAAATTCTCCTGCAAACTCAGTCAGAGAAGCGTGTTTCCTATCATCAGTATGGCAGTTTATGTAGACATCATTTCCAATTCGATCTACTACAAATAATGTATGCCAGGCTTCTCCATTAACAAGGAAAACTATATCACCAATAGTAAGAGCATCAGGAAGAAAACCGGATTCTAATGCATCGTGATTTGTTCTTAGGCTCTGTCTGAGCGTCTCCGCACCAGGAATACACCCTTTATCATCAATATAGCCAATAGAGTTAAGCGTTACTCCACCTGCTATCAGGCACTGTGAACCAAAATTAGCACAATCACCAGCAGCACTTCCCAAAGGATTCCTCTCAGGTATAGAATAA
>Ga0315310_10002654_pt1 | contig 11159 bp, 10 predicted proteins | sample TDP5_MG_FD_203630 | JGI IMG/M metagenome (GOLD analysis project Ga0315310, IMG submission 203630) | Freshwater sediment microbial communities from Lake Towuti, South Sulawesi, Indonesia - TDP5 | ecosystem: Environmental > Aquatic > Freshwater > Lake > Sediment | place: Indonesia: South Sulawesi... | reverse complement strand
ATCAAACTTCTTTGAAGAAGCGTTTTCCCCGGTTTGGAGGTCAGACCTAACCGAAGTTATCATTATTTTATGTTCCTTAGCCTCCAGCTCCTTAGCCAAGTGCGGAAACATCCTCTTGAACCGCTCTTTTTCGATCTCCATCTTCGCTCACGTACTCCACGCGTGTGCACTGTTTCCTTCTTGAGCCTCCAATGTTTCTATGAAACAACATCTATTTAAGCCGATGTGAAACATGGCTCAAAAAAGATGGGGAACGTATGAGAGCCCTAGACTTAAAATTGGTTGACGTCAAAGACCCCTGGCGTATTCTAGTGAGGAGGAAATAAAGAGGGGCAATCAGATCTCGTGGGCTTTATAACGTAAAAGCTAAGCGGATGCAACAGAGACATCTTAGCGTCGCTCGCACAAACGAAGGTTTACCTCATCTGGAAAAACTCGGCATATTTGGATCCAAATAAAACCTAGGGGACCTTATCTACGATGAGTGCAGAGCTGTAAATATGAAAAGAAGACAAACCTAAAGCGTGAGCCCATTATCCCTGTTTTGGCATAAACTTTTGAAGCGGGTTTTCTTCCAGTACCCTCCGAAGCTGAGGATAGCCTAAGCCAGTCACCAGGTCGCCATATATTTCACATTTATCGAATAGACCCATTTTTTCTGGGCTGCGAACCACGACTTCCGCCTCATCGCCGGAGGGAAGAGCGAGGTGAATGTGAAACGATGATTCCCTTTTACCCCGCTTTGTCACCGCGCTCCACTCAGCTCTCGCGACTCTGAAGTTGCTTTTTTGAAGTTGAGCCAGCACAACCGTTGGATCTGAGGAAAACGTGAGGATGTCTATGTCGCTGTTTTGATGGGCGGTTCCTCGCCAAACACTTCCCACCAGTCTAGGGTGGAAATCCCTTAAGGACTCCATTATGTGGAGAGCTTCTCTCCGCATCCGAAGCAGCCGTTCCTGTCTTGACGGTCCCTCCGTCTCTTCAGCAATTTTGTCCAGCTCCTCCGCCACCTCCAGGTTGCTGGGAAGAACTCTCACGCCCAGCGTTTGTGTCGCTCTTTTCTTTGCTTGTTTATACTCTTTCTCCTGTGAGGTGTAAAGCAGGACGGCGGCTTCCCTTGCGACTCGCTTCCTTAAACCCATTAGGTGGGTTCTCAAATTTTTCCCTCTAAAGGTGCAGTGATCTTAGAGTAAAACTGGAACGTGGTCATGCAGCGATCATAGGCTGGGAGGTAAGCTTGGACTTTCTTATGCCTATGTGACGCATGGGCGCTATCTTCTTCGCCTCGTTATAAATGTCGGAAGCGATTTTTCCAAGGACTGTTTCTTGAACAAACTGATCGAACGTGAGGGAACTTGCCTTCTCCTCCACGAGCTTTTTCATGACGTTACGTATCGCTTGCTCTTGTGAGGTCTTGATACGGGCGAGGGTGAAGGCGCAAACCGCCAACCTAAGTCGGTAGCCATCTTTTGTCGTAACGTTGATAATCGCATCAACTCGGGTGGTTCTTCTTCGAACGAGGCTTCTTAGGTAGTCTCGGGAGTACTCGTGCCCCTTGAAGATGGTTTGAGCAGTTTTCCCCTCTATGCCGGTAACTTGAAAGTACATTTTTAAATATTGATGGGCGAAGTCATTGGTGATATCGTAAAGTGTAGCGTCTATTACCCTTCCCACCAGTTTTTGCGGGTCCTCCGAAGGAACAGTTCCTAGCTCAACTCCGCCAAAGTAGGAGGGAGACATCACTACGTACCAGTCCTTGCCCCGCCACTTATCCCGTACACGCCTCTTCGAAGACACAGCAAACCTCCGCCACGACTGGAGAATTTTCGCATGGTAATATTAAAACCTTTATTATAAACATAAAAAACTTTAATTCTAGACTCCTTCGGGCGTTCTTAATCTTTCAGCTGTTTCCCACATTTCTTCAAAAAATTGTTTCAATTTTGTATTGTTACTCCATTCGTAGTACTGATTCCTGCCTCATATTTTCCTTCTTGGGAATCTTTAGTCAAATCAGCAGTTGAAACTAGAGTTTCTTTGTCAGATATTAACAATCTTGCATGAAGCTTCGTTAATATTCTGACGTTCTCAAGGTATTCTTTTGTTAGTATCTTCGTAAAGATCACATACTCATCCGAAGGAGATTTTCCTTTTTCAGGAGGAGGTGGTCTGTGTGTTATTATTCTAAACTTAACTTTTTTCTTTTCCAAGGACTTCATAAACGGGATTGCAAATGCCCCTATCCATCCCGCTATTAAAATTTCTTCTCCTTTCTCAGCCTTATCAAAGATTTCCTCGATTTTTGTCCTTAACACTCTTTCATCTAAAGTGTTATACACAAAATCAAATTTGGGTACAATTGACGGAGGTACAGCTTTACCTTCCAGAACTACTGTACTGTCTCTTTCGCTTGCTACAAACGAGTAATGAAACGGGTAAAGGTGTGAAGAAAAATTTTGGACTATCTACAGGAGGTCTCTAGGAAGAGTTAGAACGGGGTTTGTGGGTTTTTCTGGTTTTGGAAAGGAGTTTGATTTAGCTCGGTTTGAAAGGACTAAAATCTAACGGCATGGCGCTTTAACTCCATCGAGTTACAGTAACTATTTATTTTTACAGTCCCTATGTCCATTGATGGTTCATGGAGAGCGTCGTCGAGAAACTACGGAGAATTGGACTTACGGAATATGAAGCCAAAGCATATCTCAGCTTGCTAAAAGACCATTTGAACAGTGCAGCAAGGCTTTCTGAAAAGTCTGGTGTTCCGAGGACAAAGATTTATCAGGTTTTGGAGTCGCTGGCACTCAAAGGTTGGATACGAATCTATTCAGGAATGCCGCTATTGTTCAAGGCTGTTGACCCTCGTGACATCTTCGCCAAAGTCAAAAGGGACTACGACGAGTTTTTAGAGTCTATTCAGACGACGCTCGATAAGGAGGTGATGGAAGTGAAGGAGAAGTTCATGATCTTGAAGTTTGATGTTGGGCTTCAAAGCCTAAAAGAAGAGATGAGGAAGGCCAAGACCATATGGATAAACAATGCGACAACAGATTTCCTCAAAAAAGTGAAGGACACGTTTAGTGAGGACGCAGAGGTTAGGGTTCTCCTCTTCCCTGGTGAAAAGAAAATCGGTGACAAAAATGTGCAATTTAGAGAGGCTGGAGTCAAGATTGTTTGCATGGTCCGTAATAAAGAGGTGCCATCGATGTCAATCACTCTCGACGAGAGCAGGACATTTACCGTGTTTGAAGATCCAGTGAATCATCAGTATGTTGTAGACGAAATGTTGTACGATGAGTGTGCCAAATGCTTCTTGGAATGGAACAGTCTTGGCTGGAGCGCGGCAAAAGAGGTGTGAGGTGAAACAATGCCGATCGTGGAAGGGAGATATGAGTCCAAACTCTCAACAACTTTTAGCACCGTTGAAGAAGGAATAGAAGAAATTAAGAAGAAGATTCAGAAATCGAGGAGAATAAGGATCAACAACATTCCTATGAGGTTGCTTGACGAAATTAAGCCGCTGCTAACAGGCAAAGACTTGAAGATAATCTTACCAATCGGCGAAAAACCCACGGAAGAATTAAGAAAACTAGGCGAGATCGCAACGACAAAAGCAAGGATCTACGTCGACTTCAAGGGCAAAGAAGCGAACACTGGTTCCGTAGGCTTTTCAGACGTGATCTTCAGCGTCATATGGCTGAGTAATGAAATATTCGATGTTTCCTCCATGGAGTACAGTACATGTGTCAAATGTCTTTTAAAAACCTTTGAGATGGGTTGGAGATATTCGCAGAAATGGTAGAGCCTAACACAGTTGTTGTGAAGCTCCCCTAAAGCTCTTCCATTTAGCTCAAGGTTTTACTATTATGTCCAACACTATTTGAAACCAGTTCGGTCCTACCCCTCTAACAATCCGCCCAAACGGCACTTCAAAGTTAACATTGAACTCTTGTAGTTTCTTACATACCTTCGACTCAGTTTTTTCGATGGGGTTTTCACCCTTCTTGGCGTGTTCAAAGTCGTAGTAGTGAATTGATCCTCCGACTGGCTTTAGCGCCAACACGGCGTAGTCAAGGTACTCGTACGCCCTTTCAGGTAATGGCATGAGAACTCGATCAGCGACACTTTTTAATTTTTCTTCGATAACCCTTTTCGCGTCTCCATGAACGGAGACGACTCGTTCCTCCACTTTGTTGAGCCTAACGTTTTCTTGCATATACTGGACAGCGACTGGGTTAATGTCTATGGAGTAGATTTTCTGCGCTTCTGAATGCTTCGCGATGATGACGGAGTAGCAACCCACACCAGCAAACATGTTTACGACAACTTCGTCGGGTTGAGTTAGTCTGGCAATCCGCATCCTCTCATACGACAACCTAGGCGAAAAATAGCACGCTTCCAAATCAACTTTGAAGACACAGCTATACTCCTTATGAATGGTTTCGGTTTTCTTCTCACCCGCAACCCACTCCAGTTTACGCAACCGAAAATCACCTGAAATTGGACCAGTTTGACACAACACCGTTTTTACCCGCTTGTGAGTCTGCATGATCGCTTCAGCGATGACCTCCCTCCGATGTTGAAGAGAATCCGGAACTCGAATAACGGCGATGTCACCGACAACATCGTAGGACGCATAAAGAAGTTTTAGTTCCCAAAGTTCCAGTTTGCCAACCAGAAGGGTCCTGAGGCTTCCCATGTTAAGCCCTCACCTAACATCATTCAGCGACCGCCACACGACTTAGCCAAACAGCCACCCGCTTCAACCAGCTAGGAAGATATTCGTGAACCAGTTCTACATCATGCTTTTTGACGGCTTTTAGGCCGACCAGAGAAAGGAAGTAGGCCGAGAAGCCGACGATCACGTAGAGGGGAAGAAAATACAGATGGAAAAGGAGCACTTCCACGAGCACGACCACGGTTGTCATGATGATGGACGACAGAGAAGCTTTCCACAAGGACTCTTTGTCAAAAGCAACCTTGATAACCCTCCTTAAAGCGTATACGCCCAGCCCAAACCCGGCGAAGGAGGAAAAAACTCTCGCCCAAGCCACTCCAAACATGCCCATGTTGAGGTAGGCCAAGGCAATATAACACATAACCGTGTTAGAAAGTATGGAGACCACCGTGACCATCGACGCAGTTTTAGTGCGTTCCAGCGTTAGCAGCGCTGGGACGATCGCGATTCCTAGCGCTCCTGGAAGCGCAGCCAAACAAAGGACGGTTAGGGGAAGAGCGGCTTCAGCATATTCCATCCCGGCAAACAGAATCAAAAGAGGATACGCCAAGGCTGCAAGCCCAAGGATCATGGGAAAACTGACCAGCACCGTGTAGCGTGTTGAAACTTGAAAAGAGTCCCTTAACCCATCTGCCCCCTGCTGAGCATACAACTCCGAGAGCTGTGGGAAGAGAGCAGCTACAATCGAGCTTGAAACTAGGCCGGGAACCACCGCGGCTCGAATCGCCACGTGATACATGCCTAGGTAGGCCGCGCCCATGTAGGGCAGGATGAAAAGCTGGTCCACCCAGCCCGCGGCAAAGCCGAGAATTCCAGAGACGTAAAGAGGATAGGAGAAGGCAACGAGAGGCTTTGCTGGATGAGGCTTTTCAAGTATACCGAGAAGCTTAGCAGTGAGGACCAAGCCCACAAGAGAGGAGACGATGAGCCCCACTAACCAGCCATAAACGACGCCAAGAAGACCCCAACCCGCATAAAGAAGATAAACGGCTAGAAACTTCTCCACCACAGCATAGGTCAACTGGACCGCAGCCACCTCCCGCATTCTCTGCAACCCCTGCAAAAAACTCCCCGCCTGGATTTGGAGGACCGTGAAGAATGAGGCGAAGGCGAGGGCCTGAAAGACCCAGACAGACGTACCCGATAGCAGTATAGACAACGGGCCCGAAGAGGCAAAGAGCAAGACGGACAAAAGCGCAGAGGCCAAGACGGAAACCTGCAACACACGAGCAACCACCGACCTAGCTTCCTTCAGTTTCCCTTGAGCCATATACTGAGCAATGTACTTGACCGCGGCCGAGGGTAAAGCCAAAGTGCCCAACACCTGAACCAACGCAAGAAGGAAGGTGAGAACAGCGTACACACCCATTTCTTCAGGGGTGAGCAAGCGAACAAGAACCACGAAGTAAACAACGCCGATAACACTACAAACCAACCCCTGAAAAAACAGGTAGGTGGCACCACGCGCCACCCGAGCCACCGGACGCGGACGCGCAAACGACACCGAACACTCCACTCCAATAAAATCATGTTATTAATTCATCTTGGTTAAATTTTTATGTGCCAGTCTTATGTAGTTTTAGCGTTTAATGGTCCTTCCAAGTTTTGAAAAGTGCTTTTTAACAGTTACACCTTTATCACACCAGCGTGGAGATATTCCCCGTAAATCCCTCCCTTTCTGTTTGTAATGTTAACTTGAGAGCCCCGTTTAGGCTGGGTAGGACAAAATCATGTTAGAGTGAAGAGCCAGAAATTTTCTGTTAACATACTTTCCTCATCACAAAACGTAGGATTCAGCTGGTCATTGTAGTAAAGTTTACATAGTGAAGCAACTTATCTTCGATAATCGGTGTCGAGATTTTCAAGATCCGACTGACCGACTAATTTTGAAGCTACGTCATTGCATGATATGAATGATACGCGGAAAAAACCACCCTATAAGCTGTAGCCTTAGGTTTGGCTTCTCATTCTAATCTAGCTTATGGAAGATTTTGGAGTTTTCCATCCCTCATGTAGATGATGTTTCCCACCTGCTTGGCTATTAGTGGGTCATGGGTTGAAAGGATGATGGTGGCCCCCTGGCTATTCGCCTGCTTCAGGAGATCGAGCATTGCTGAGGCAGTCTTGGTGTCTAGGTTGCTTGTGGGTTCGTCGGCGAAGAGTATCTCCGGTCTCTTAGCTAAGCATCTAGCCAGCGATATTCTTCGTCTCTCTCCTCCACTAACCTCCATGGGCCTCCTGGTTTTCATGTCCTTCAGGCCCACGGCTTCTAGGGCTCTCTCGACAAACTCTACCCTCCGCCTCCTTGGGTAGCCTTCGATGATTAAGGGGAGCTCTACGTTCTCCCTGACGCTTAACGTGTCTATTAGGAGGTCTTCCTGAAACATGAAGGCTGTGAGGTTCCTCCTTAGTGATAGCCTCTCCCCGAAGGTTAGCTGATAAAGCTCTTTGCCCAGAAGCATGACTCTCCCCGAGTCAGGCCTTAACAGGCCAGCTGAGACCTTAAAGAGGGTTGTTTTACCTGAGCCGCTTGGGCCCATGAGACATAGGATTTCTCCCTTCCCCACTTTAAGGTCTATGTTCTTCAAGGCTTCCACTTTTAAACCTCTCGTGTGGTAAGTTTTCGAGATATCCGCTAGTTCCAGGGCTACGTCAGTCAGTGGCGCCACCTCAGGCCTCGGCATCCATCCCCGGAGTTAACTTCGCCGCAGAGAGGAACCAAGACGCAATGCTGAGCATTAATGAGTACGTAAGGATTAGGGATGGCTCCACTTGGAGGCCGTAGCCTAGTATGGTGAATGCAAGGTTAAAGGATAGGTGTTCATGGATGGTCAATGCTAGGTATGTCGCTCCTAGGCCTAGAGCCAGGTTTAGGTCGAGGGTTTTGAACCAGACCATTCGAAGGATCTGCCCCTTCCCGGCGCCGAGCGCCCATAAAACCCTAAAGTTGTCCTCGGCGGAGCTGTAAAGGCCCTTTTGGACGGTGAAGACCGCTATGATAGATAGGACGGTGAGGCTCGTCATCAACGCCACTAAGGATGCGGTGGTTAGGCCTATCAGCGAGGAGAGGGTTGCCGCGGATGCGTCTATAGGCGTCACCGCCTTCAGCTGCTGGAACAGTCTTGGCGGTATTCTGCTCGGGTTGGATATTACTGGGAGGCTTATTGTAACGGCCTCCTGCTTCGGGACCCTGAACCGAACCTTAATTAGGTAGGGAGGTTTCGAGACTTCGGCCTCATACTCTCCATCTGGGAGGTTAAGGGTGACCAAGGGAGATAAACTCCTTATTGAGGCGAGGAGCGCTCCAGTCGCATCCCTCACCGATATGAGGTAGTCTGTTACATCGGCGCCATCCTGCCAGTTGACGCGTATCTCCACTCGAGTTGGGGCCTCCTCAACCGCGCGAGGGTTAAAGGTAGTGTCGCCTATGAGGGGGATGAGGTAGCTTGCTTCGCCAAACATTATCGTGTGTAGGCCTCGAGGAGCCTCAAAGAGCCATGCGTTGCCGATCCACCTCCCCTGAATCGAGCTGCCGTCCTCGAGCTGAAGTATAGGGGGCTCTGTCTCTGGAGCGACCGCTTTAAGCTTGAAGACTTCTTCGTCTGGTATCCTCAAAGTTGAGGCCCGGTTCTCGGTTAGGAGGATGCTCGTGAGGTTTGCGGTGAGGTAGGATTCGCTATAGACGATCGTGTAGTATCCGAAGGGAAGCTGGAGGGCCTCGGCGCCCGGCTCCTCCATAGTGAACATGGCCACTGGCGTGTTTAACGAGTCCAGCACGACGACGCGTCCTCTCCCAGCGTCGTGCTCTATAGTAAGCGTGTATAGACTCTTTATAAGCGACTCCAGTTCTCCCTTCTCGATCCCGTCCACCTGTATGGCTGACGCCACTCCTCCTGGAAGCCCGGCGAGCTCCGCGCCTATCTCGTAGGGTACGACCGCTTCGTAGTCCCTTAGGTCTCCAAGCCTATAGGTTCCCGCTACGTGAAGAGCTACGATGCTTGGCGATAGAGGGCTCCCCGCGACCGCTATATCGCCCAGCTCCAGGCCGAGCCTTTCGGAAGCCTTCTCGCCGAGGAGCACCCACAGGTCCTCTTCAGTGGGAAGCGATCCCTTAACAATTTTGTCCGCGTAATCGTTAAGCGTATCTACCCCACGGAACACGATGGGCTTTCCACCCAGGGTCAGGGGTGTCAGCGTTACTGCGTGGGCTTCCACGGCCGGGAGCCTGCACAGGCTTTTGGCTAGGGATAGGGGAACCCTACTAGTGTGGATACTCTTCGCGCCCTCCTGAAGTATCACTATGCCTCCACCAAGCCCGCCAAAGGAGTGGGTTAGACTTATGGTGAAGCCGTAAAAGAGGGTGAACACCAGGTTGGCTGTGGTTAGTGAGATGAGCATCGCTAGGCTGAAGCCGAGTAGCGCCTTAGGCCTAAGGATCTTAGTTGCCATCAACGCTCGAATAACCTCTCACAAGGCCCGAGGCTAAGGCTATGGAAGACGTGGCGAACGCCAAGCACAGACAGTAGATGAGGTGCAGGCTCGCAATGGGCTTGATGTAGGGAAGCCCCAGCGTTACGGATATGATGGAAGAGGCGAAGGCCGAGGCTGTTATCCCCAACGCGTAGCCGAGTGCCACACTTCCACCGCTCATCGCAAGGGATGCCACGCAAAGTGATGTAGTCATTCTCCCACGTGGGGCGCCAAGATCCGAGAATATCTCGAGGACCCTTCTGCTCTCATGAACCACGTTATAGCCCTGAATCATGCATGTTAATGCAAGTATGGCGTAGAGAAGAAGAGTGGAGAGTGTGAGGGTGTTCAACACCTCCTCGGTTACGGTTCGAACAAGGCTTGCGGATGACGGAGCCTCAGTCAAGCCCATCCCAGGACCTTCAGCCTCCTCATAGTAGAGGGTAGTGGTCTCGACTCCTAGGGTTTTCATAGTCTCCGGGGTTAGAAGGATGACTGAGGAGAGGTGTATAGGTGCGAGGATGAACCCTGAGACGTTTAAGGGCTTCCCTTGAACAGTCAGGCCAGCGCCTTGAAGCAGGGGCTTAAGCCTCTCTCCCACAAGGATTTCTCCCTTTCCCGGGTACTCATCATCCACCCTTGATCCATGCAGGGCGATGTATCGCTCCACGTCTTCCGGAGCGACCAATATTACGATGTGGCCGTTCAGCCTTACAGCCGCTACCTCCACCCTTAGGGACGCTCCCGTCCTAGGTTTATGGCTGACCGCTAGCTTGGGGCTTCGGCTTATCTCCTTAAGTATGAGCGCTTCATTCGCGTAGGAGTACGATATACTCTGAACCGCCACTATTAGTCCCGTGAAGAGCGATATGGTGAGCAGTATGAAGCTAACCTTCAGCCCCCCTCTGGCGGCTATGGAGAGGAGGGACATGACTAGACTCATGCCGATGCCTCAAAGCCAAGCTTGAAGATAGGTGGAGTCATACACTCGCCCCCGCTTTAACAGCTGTTCATCAGGTGCTATGGTCTCCTTCGCCACCCAGTCGTAGTCGTATAGGAAGCCCTGCTCCCAGTTTGGCTTGAGGAGGATGATTAGGGAGCTATGCTCCATGTCTCGTAAGGGCTTCAGCCCTGAGATGGTGAGCCCAGAGGCGTATGGGAAAAGGTAGCTTACGCGCGTGTCCCCATACACTCTAATCCCTGGGGAGATGGAAGGAAAGCTACGCATGGCTTCAACCTCGCCCCTGCTGTATGCTCCTAAACCGTTCAGCGCCAAAGTTGTCCCTTCTAAGGAGGCGTAGACAAGGAACAGGAGGATGGCAACCATTAGGATCCTGCCCAGGTTGCCCCTACGTAACAATGCAGCTGCTGTGAAGCCTGCGCCAACGGCTAGCAACGGACCGAAGTAGTGTAGCGATTTGATGAGGAGCACGAACCCAAGTTGGGTGTAGCCCCAGAGGAAGGCAAGGAGGAGCATGCTCACAGCCGCACTCGCGTAAGCCTTTAAACACTGGTTTTTCAAGCCTATTGATAGGCTTGAGAGGCTGAAGCCAGCCGCGACCAGGTAGTTTCTAGCCTCCCAGATGCTGATGGGCTCCACGGGCTGGGCTAGGATGTAGAGGCCACCCCTCAACCCCATAACCGCGATGAGGAAGGCTAAGGGGGCGAGCCAGGGCCTCTTACTGGAGAAGGGCCCTCCGTTGCTGAGCAGGGAAGTCCACGCCACGATGAAGATGGCCAGGAGAAGTAGGCCGTCTGCGGCGTTGAAAATGGGGAAGTAGGCGCCCAATGCCAAGTAGTTGAGCAGGTTCCAAGCGGAAAATGGGATGGTGAAGCCGAAGGCCGTGGAGAGAACGCTGTGGAGCCTGAGGCTCTCCCCCCTCAGCCTGCCGATAAGCTCATAGCCTGCCAGAGCCCAGAGAAACAGGAGGATCACTAAGCCCGCGTAGTGGTG
>Ga0315310_10002652_pt1 | contig 11166 bp, 11 predicted proteins | sample TDP5_MG_FD_203630 | JGI IMG/M metagenome (GOLD analysis project Ga0315310, IMG submission 203630) | Freshwater sediment microbial communities from Lake Towuti, South Sulawesi, Indonesia - TDP5 | ecosystem: Environmental > Aquatic > Freshwater > Lake > Sediment | place: Indonesia: South Sulawesi... | reverse complement strand
ATGAAGCCCTTCCAAGAACTGATGCATCGAAGACGAAAATATGGAATCAAAAAAGCCATGGAGGAGTACCCCGTTTCCCTGTTCATGTTCGACGCGCTTCAGGTTGATGGAAAGGACCTAACCTTAGAGCCGTATCCTGTTAGACATCAACATCTCGAGAAGGTCATCGAGCCCAGCGACCGTGTCCGAGTGGCGGAGTACCTCATCACCGACAACGTAAACGAGTTAGAGAGGTTCTTCGAGAAGGCGGTGGAGAGTGGATGCGAGGGGGTGATTTGCAAATCCATAGGAGAAGACGCAGTCTATCAAGCAGGTGCCAGAGGATGGCTCTGGATCAAGTACAAACGCGACTACAGGAGCGAGATGACCGACACCGTGGACCTCGTCGTGGTGGGAGCGTTCCACGGCAGGGGAAAACGAGCTGGAACCTACGGCGCCCTACTTCTAGCCGCATACGACCCAGATGAGGACGTTTTCAAAACAGTTACCAAGTGCGGGACAGGGTTCACCGACGAGGACCTCCAGAAGATACCTAAGATGATGGAGGAGCATCGGATATCCCACCGAAGCGCCAGAGTCAACTCAACACTGGAGGCAGACGTGTGGTTCGAGCCCAAAGTAGTCGTCGAAATCCTCGGCGCCGAGATAACCCTCAGCCCCATCCACACCTGCGCCATGGACGTCATCCGGAAGGGAAGCGGACTAGCCATACGGTTTCCCCGCTTCACCGGAAACTATCGACTAGACAAGTCCGCCGAAGACGCCACCACCATAAAGGAAACCATTGAAATGTACCAAAGCCAGCTGAAGAAAGTAAGCTAAAAACCTTCACTTCTCACGTTCACCTCTATCACAAACAGTGACTATTTTCAGTCTCCTCGTACATCGCATGAAGTGAAGCCGAGGAAAATGATGGAAAAGCATAATTGAGTTAGTTATTTTTATTAATGAGTAAGCTGTGCTTCGAGGAGAACCGACCGTTGGTGGAAGTTGACCTTTCTGGAAAGGACTTGATAACGACGCAAGAATGGACGATAGAGGAGATAGAAGCCGCCCTAAACTTGGCTAGGGAGTTCAAAACCAAATATGTTAAGAGGGAGCTCCCTGAGCTGCTTAAGCGGAAAACGTTCTTCATGCTTTTTTACGCCCCTTCCACGAGGACGAGAGCAGCCTTCGAGTCAGCTATGACCCTTCTTGGAGGTCATGCCCAGTTTATTGACGTTTCCACAACTAGGCTGGAGGAGGGGGAAGCCGTCAAGGATGTGGCGAAGATGTATGAGAAGTATGGACACGGGTTAGGAGTAAGAATCCTCGATCAAGCCATAGATTTTGTTTACGGTAAGGGAAACTGGGTGGTGCGGGAATATGCTAAGCATGCAGAAGTCCCTATTATTAACATGGCTTGCTGCTCCTTTCATCCCACACAGGGGTTAGCAGACTTGATGACGGTTCAAGAGAAACTGGGCAACATTCGAGGAAAAAAGTACGTGATCATGTGGGGATACTCCAGAAAGTTTCGGGGCCGATGCAGCATTCAAGAGGAGATGCTCGTCATGACCAGATTTGGAATGGACGTGACCGTGGCTCATCCGCCAGGGTTTGAGTTAGACCCAAAACTGATAGATGTGGCGAAGGAAAATGCTGCCAACAGCAGGGGAAGCTTTGAAGTTAGCCACGACTACAAGTCGGCTTTACATGAAGCACATGTGGTATTTCCTAGAAACTGGGCTAGTGCGGCGCTGCTCAAGGTGGGCGCAAGCGAGTTCGGAAGAGAGAACGAGTCGAGGCTTCACGAAAAATATAGAGACTGGACACTAACGCAAGAGCTGGTAGAACTCATGGACAAAGGGGCGATCATCACCCATGTTTTGCCCGTGCTTCGTGGAGAAGAAGCCGAAGACAAGGCGATGGACAGCGCCCACTCCGTAATATACGACCAGGCGGAAAACGGCCTATACACAAAGATGGCAGTTTTGGCGTTAACGATGAAAGAAAAACGATTCCTTTAACTGTGTTCCACTAGTTTTTCAAATTCTTCGAGGCTGGGCTTGACTGTAGGAACTTCTTTAAACGTTTTTGTCACTACTTCGGGGTCCTTCAATCCGCTTCCAGTGATCAACACGACGGTGGTTTCGTCTTTCCCCACGATGCCTTCATCAAGAAGTTTAATCAACCCCGCGAGTGAGGCGACCCCAGATGGCTCGGCAAAAATCCCTTCCGTGGAGGCAAGAAGCTTCTGAGCCCTAAGTATATCCCCGTCGGAAACCCCCTCAGCTGTTCCTCCAGTTTCCCTTAATGCTGTTAGGCCGGCGTCTCCGTCCCATGGAAACACGTCAGCTAGCCCCCCAGCGATGGTGTCAGGATGTCCCCACGACTTGATTTCAAATGGACCCTTTCCCTCCTTAAAGGCCCTCACTAGGGGAGCGCAACCGACTGGTTGTATGGCTGCAATTTTTGGCATAGATTCAACGAAGCCAAGATGGTAAAAGTCGTTGAACCCCTTCCAAACTCCAGTGAGGAGGCAGGCTGAACCAGTGGGAACCATGATCCAATCTGGCACCTTCCAGCCCAGCTGCTCCACTACCTCATACGACATGGTCTTGGGTCCCTCAACTTGATAGGGGTTGAAGGGTCCAAAGCTGGGGCAGGGATACCAACCATACTTTTCGACTACCATGCGCAACATTTTCACCGTGGGGTCCACGCCCTTCTCCACTGCCCTCACCTTCATAACACGTGCTCCATACAGATGAATCTGAGCGATCTTAGCGAGGGACGCAAACTCTAAAACGAAGGCATAGCACTTCAGTCCAGCTTTCGCGGAATATGCCGCGAGAGAAGCCGCAGCGTTACCGCTAGAAGCTATCACCACGTTTCGGGCGTTAACTTCCAGTGCTTTAGAGATTCCCACCGACATGGAACGATCTTTAAAGGACCCCGTTGGGTTCCTGGTTTCATCCTTTAAGTAGAGGTTTTTTAACCCTATTTTCTTAGAAAGGTTGTCCGCTTTAAGGAGGGGAGTGGCACCCTCCCCAAACGTAACAATGTTCTTTTCATCTAGGATTGGAAGGAGTTCACGATATCTCCATACGCTGAGAGGACGCTCAACAAAGGTTTTTTTCGTCACTTTTTTCGCTAGCGCTGTGTAGTCGTAGTGAATGTCGAGGCGTCCGTCGTCTTTACGAGTGCACATGCAGATTTTTGTTTCTGGAGAATACTCTGCCCCACAACGAGCGCATCTTAACCCGCTGACAAAGGACACGATATTTCACCTACCCTACTGAGTTTTGGCTACACATTTCCATAACATACATAGCTTAAAATTAAAGAATTGTCACTTTTCCGTCCTTCAGCGTAACTTTAATTAAAGTTTTTACAACGTGCCCTGTTTCTCTCTTCACAAAAGAAACTCCGTTAAATTCGGGTCGCTCAATGACCGCAACAAGGTCCTGAACAATCACGCCGTGTTGCTTAAGGGCCTTAACGATGGAGGCGAACGTTCCGCCGGTGGCGATGATAGAATCCACGAGAACTATTGTTTCTTCAGGCTTTACCTCGTTAATGTATATCTTAGTCTCTTCATAACCGGTCCGTTTCACTACCTCAATCTCATCGGGCAGCCCATATTTGCGCTTACGAATTACGTTCATGGGGATTCCAGTAACCATGGACAAGGCCGCTGCCAGATGAATCCCCATGGCTTCAGGAGTGAGAATCTTGTCCACCCCTTCGAGATCTATTGTTTGTGCGATTTCGAAGGTGCACCCCCAAAGCATTTTAGACGATATGCTGGGGAAACCCGTGGACAGCGAATTAACGATATAATCATACTCAACCCCATCTGGAAGGCGTAGCTTCACAATCTTAGCGCTTCGCAGATCCTCCTTAACTTCCCTCAGCCAGTCCAACATCTTCTCCTCAGAATCTTATTTGAACGATTGAGCATAAAACCATGACTAACTTTAAACCCATAAGTGACGGAAGATAGTGCGTTAGAGAGACCATTTCGATTTTATTGTTATATTTGCTCTTCTTGTGACAGCCAATCCTCGTTCCTCCGCCTCCTCTAACACCTGTTGTTCGTCTATGGTTTTTACTTCTCGGTTTTCCATGAGGACCTTGCCATCTACGATGACGGTGTGAACATCGCTGCCGTTGGCGGCGTACACCATGTGGGAGACGGGGTTATGCAGCGGCGTTAGGTGGGGCTTCTTAAAATCTATGAGTATGATGTCAGCCTTTTTCCCCGGCATGATGGCTCCGATCTCTTTGCTTAAGCCTATTGCCTCGCTCCCGTTGACCGTGGCCATTTCAATAACCGACTCCGCGGGCATGACCATTGGGTCTAGGGAATGAACCTTGTGAAGTAGTGCGGTGAGCTTCATTTCCCGAATCATATCGTAGCAGTTGTTGCTGGGACCTCCGTCGCACCCGAGAGAAACTGTCACGCCGGCTTTCAACATCTCAGGAACCTTAGCTACTCCCGAGGCCAGCTTCATGTTGGAGGCGGGACAGTGACAAACCTTTGTTTTTGATTCTGCCAGCATGCGAATTTCTTTAGATGTCAACCAAACCGCGTGTGCCAGAAGGACGTTTGGACCTAAAAGATCCACGCTTTTCGCAAACTCTACAGGGAGCAGGTTGAACTCCTTCTTGGTGTATTGGACGTCCTCCTTCACCTCTGCTAGGTGCATCGTAACGCCAGTGTGGTATTCCTTGGCAAGTTGACTAACTTCTCGATATAGTTCCGGGGAGCAGGCTCCAGGGGTTCTGGGGCCAAACCAGACATGAATTCGCCCACGTGCCTTTCCGTCCCATTTTCGGATCACTCGAACCGCCTCGTCGAGAGACTGCTCCTTGGTTTCTATCATTCCTTCGTGCATGATGCCCCGCTGCGTTCCATATCCCGCGATGTCCATGACCGTTTTGGATAGGATTGCTCTCATCCCAGACTTCTCAACTGCTTCCGCGATGCCGTCGAACCCGTATCGTGTATGGAGCATCGATTCCACGAAGCAGGTGGTGCCCGACTTGATCATTTCGAGCATGCAGAGAAGAGCACTTATCTTACCGTCTTCCCTTGTATAGTGCCCTTGAAGCGGCCACACCCTTTCCTTAAGCCACTCCACCAACGAAACGTCGTCAGCGCACCCTCGAATCAACGCTTGGGCTAGATGAACATGACAGTCTACCAGCCCCGGCAAGACCACCATTCTAGACGCGTCAAGAACTCTCTCCGCAGAATACTCCCTTTTTAGTTCCTCAGTTTTTCCCACAGCCACAACTCTATCAGCTTCGATGGCAACGGCTCCATCCTCGATCACACGCCGCTGAGGATCCATTGTTATCACGGTTCCGTGTTCGATAAGAAAATCGACCAAGATAAGTGCCTCCTAGACCCTAGGAAAAATCAACGTAGTTCTCTAAAAGTTTTGCGAACAAAAGGCTATTAACACGTTTAATATATTTTGTGAAGAAGCAGCGGTTGAGGGGTATGCACGTCAAGGTAAGAACGATCGGATCCTTTATTGAACGCTTTGGCTTCAAGGAAAGGGAAGTTTCCTTTCAAGGAAACACCGTAGAAGACTTGATGAGATTTTTGAAAGGAACTGTTGGGACGACGTTTGAGGAAAACGTCTTGGAACCTGATGAAAAGTTGAAACCCTTTATCAAGGTGTTAGTGAACGGGCTGGGAATCGAAACGCTTAGAGGTTTGTCCACCGAGTTAAACGATGGGGATGTGGTGGCGATTTTCCCACCAGTGGGTGGAGGCTAGGATTCCCTCCGTTTTTCTAGAAATCCGATTCCCCCCAAAATAATAGTATTTGGTCAAATGGATTTGACAACATTTAAGTAAGGCTCAATGGAATCTCCTTACGTGGAGATTAGATTTGGGGAGACCTACTCATTTGCGTTTAGAGATGTGCCCAAAGTGCAAAGGAAGATTCTATGACTTGACAACTGGTAGATGTTATGCTTGCGGATTTAAGGGATGGGGCTTTATTCGCCCTGAGGAAGCTTCAAAATGGAGTGAGGAAGAAGCCAAAAGAAAGAAACTCATACTTCTCGGAATCACTTTAGTCCTTATTATTCTCTTTCTCATTTTTTTCATTCTTTCACTCCTCTTATGAGGCATGTAAATACAGGTTGTCAGATGCCTAATGTTGATTTGTCAAGTTTTCATGGAAAATGTGGTTTCTAGAATTTTCACGGCCTCAAGAGCGATCTTAATCTCCTGATCGATGGCCTTCTGCACCCTTTCATCTTGTTCTCCAGCTTTTTCACCCGGCCCAAACGCGCCCTTCTTCAGTCCCCTCAACAGGTTTCCGTCCACGGCTAAGATGGCACCCGACCTTAGTCCCCTCAGTGAAGAGATCGTGAAGATGGCGGAACACTCCATCTCAACGGATAGGACTCGGGCCTTGCTCCACAAGTTCACCCATTCCTTCTTTTCAGAGTAAAAGGCATCTGAGGTCCAAACTACCCCCACGTGAGGTTTGACTCCAAGCTTGTTTGCTGCCTCGATTAACGCAAGAACAACGTTCACGTCGGCTGCGGCAGGGTATTCGATCGGAACGTAGGCTTTCGTGGTTCCGTCAGCCCTCACCGCAGCAGTAGCAACGATAATATCGCCTATGTTTATGTGCCTCTGCAGGGCGCCCGTCGTTCCTACCCTGATAAAGACCTCGGCACCTATATTGGCCAGTTCTTCCACCGCTATGGCAGCGGATGGACACCCAATGCCCGTAGAAGTGACAGACACGGGAATGTTGTCTATTCTGCCGGAGTAAGTGACATACTCCCGAAACTCCGCCACCTTACGACACTCGTCAAAGAAGGAAGCGATCTTCTCCGACCTCTTTGGGTCCCCTGGAAGGAACACATATTTCGCGACGTCGTGAACTCCGCACATGATATGCGGTTGAATTCTTTTCTTCAAGATAGTCGCCTGTTAAAGAGCACCCAGTTTTTCCCACAGCACTTTCGCAGCTGACTGGGCGGTTTCCACGATTTTTTCCTCATCAACTGTTTTAACCTGACGCTCCTCCATGAGGACCTTGCCATCCGCGATCACAGTTTCCACATCGCAACCACTGACTGTGTTTACTAAGTGGCCGTAAACGCTTTCAGAGACAACTGGTGTTGGGCTTCGCTTTGGGCTTATGATAATTAAATCCGCTTTTTTCCCTGGTTCCAGCGACCCAAGTTCCTTCTCTAAGCCGTACAGCTCTGCACCCTTCAAAGTAGCCATTTCCAAGACCGCTTCTGGAGTAATCACTCTTGGGTCTCTATGGTACATCTTATGCAGAAGGTAGGCGGCTCGAATGTTTTCGAAGCCGTCGAAGGTGTATCCGTCGTTGCCTAACCCGACGGGGATGCCTTCTCGAAGCATCTTGACGATGGGTGCCACTCCTACGGCGTTCAGCATGTTACTCATGGGGTTGTGGGCCACCTTCGCTCCCGACTCTCTTATGAGGCGAATCTCATCGTCATCCACATGGACACAATGGGCGAGTACAACATCGGGTCCTAACAATCCAATATCGTGGAGGCGGTTAACGGTTCTTTTGCCATACCTCTCCAAGTTGTGGTAAACGTCCACTAATCCCTCTGAGGTGTGTATCGTTACCGGAACCTTGTATTGAGACGCTAATGAGCGCACCCTTTTCATCATGTTGTCTGAGCAGGTGAAGGAGGCATGAATGCTGAACATGCCACTCACCTTCGACTCCTTCCTTTCCGCAACCTTTTCGATGAACCTCACGTTTTCACGAATACCTTTCTCTCCTTCCTCCACACTATGTCGTTCCGTAGCTTCGAAAGCGATGATTCCACGTGTTCCCACCTCTTCAACAGCCTTTGCAATGTTATCGAGGCTCAGATGAATCGAGTTAGGTCCCGAATACGTGTCTGCGAAGCAGGTGGTTCCTGTCTTAATAAACTCGAGACTGGCGATGGCAGCGCTCGCGTATGCATCGTGCTGAGTCATGGCCTCGTCCATAGGCCACCATACCCTTTGAAGTATCTGAGCGAAGTCGGAAGGGGGGCTAATTTTTAAGGGTGCGCCGCGAAGAAGCATGCCATAAAGATGGGTGTGTGCGCAAATCAGCCCCGGCAGGACAATTCTCTTCGACGCGTCGATCACTTGCTCCGCGGAATACTGCTTTTCAAGCTCAGAAGTTTTTCCAACAGCTACGATTCTCCTGTTTTTAAGCACGACAGCGCCTTTATCGAATACTTGCCGCTGAGGGTTCATCGTGACTACGAGCCCGTTTTTAATCAAGATGTCTGCGTGTTCCTTCATCCTAATCCCCTGTTGATTATTTTTTCATCCTTATATTAATTGATGCGAAGGTTAATTCTCCTCCTTATAAGATCAGCGGCTACGTCGCCCAGCCCCAAATCTTCCAGCTTCTTTCTTGTGGGTAAGCCTGTTTTTGCATCCCACCCTCTATGAGCGTAGTATTCATCGAGCATTCGATTCAATTCAACGACTTGTCCCTTTGCTGGTCCGCGAGGAGCAGGAACCTTCGTGAGTCTATCGGGTAACACGTCGTCCCTTCGGGTGACCCCTTCTCTAGCGTTGAAGGCTCTGTTCAAGTTTACTATGCGCTCGCCGATGGTTCTCAAATCCCTCTCGTCGAGGTTCATACCCGTTGTTGCACGCAAGGCTTTGGCGATGTCTTCATAGTAGAAGACGGGTGGAATTTGGGTTCCGTACTTGCAGATACCCACCGACTCCACGATGACCATGAAGTCCTCGCACTCCTTCACCATAAACCCCTTATACTTTGGATTCAGCCTGTCCGCTATTTCCGGCAAGTATTTCTCTCCAAACCTTTCTCGTATCGTTTCTTCAAAACCCACCTCGTCAAGGACTGGAAATCCGTATAAGTGATCAGCGCCTCTAGCTGCAGTGGCAGCTGCAAGTCCCATCGACTTTTGAGCACGAGGCTCTTGAGCCGCTATCTCTTGCCTCTTAACATGCATCACGTACTTCTCTGCGCCTCCACCAACTTTCTTAGCAGCCCTATAACTTCCCTCAGCCAGTAAGTTGCCGAAACCCTCTCGCTTAGCAACCATGGGAATTAATTCAATCAACGCCTCATGGTTGCCCCAAGACAAGTCGATGCCGTCCGTGTCCTTCTTCGTGAGAATGCCCAACTCATAGCACTCCATGGCCCACGAGAGGACAGCTCCCATCGATATTCCATCCATCCCGTACGCATTGCAGAGATAGTGCGCATACAACAACGCTTCAGCATGGGATATGCCGCATCTAGACCCTAAGGAACACTGGGTTTCATACTCTGGGCTGCCGGCCACGTACGCGTAAGGACCGCTCTTCACAGAAGTATATCGTCCGCACCGCTGCAGGCACGAGAAGTCAGCCCTCGCCTTAACTAAGTAGTTTTTACGAATGGTTTCACCGCTGATCTTTTCATACTCGTCAAAAACTCCCTCTCGCATGTTGTATGACGGCAAGCGTCCGATCTCCTGCATGAGCTCCACTAGGTTGGTGGTGCCATACTTTGCTCGGTTCTCGGTGAAGGGGTGAGCCATCATCTTCCTATGCAACTCAAAAATTAGGTCCAGATAGTGTTTTGGGTCAGCGACCTTAATGTCGTTGCTTCCCCTAACAGCTATCGCCTTCAGTCGTTTCGACCCCATGACGGCTCCCATGCCGGTCCTAGCGGCGCAACGATCCCGATCGTTCATGATGCAGGCGAATCGCACCATGCTCTCTCCGGCGGGTCCGATGGATGCCACCTTAACCTCTTGATCGCCCAGCTCTTCTTTTAACGCGTCATCAGTTTCGTAGCAGGTTTTTCCCCATAGATGTCCCGCGTCCCTAACCTCAACGCAGTCATCGTCAACCCATAAGTACACCGGTCTCTTTGACCGCCCAAAAACAATGATTCCGTCGTAGCCCGCAAACTTTAGTTCAGGTCCCCAGTGGCCCGCTGCGTGCGACTCCCCCCATATCTCTGTTAGTGGAGATTTTGCTGCAACCACATAACGTGATGCTTGAGGAAACAGGGTGCCTGTTAATGGACCAGTTGCAAACATTAACACATTCTCAGGACCTAATGGATCGATTCCTGGCCGAATCTTCTCATACAAAATTCTGGAGCAAAAGCCCGCGCCCCCCAGGTACTGTTGAGCCAAACTTTCATCGAGGGGGATTTTTTCCAGTTTTTTGTGGGTCAAGTCTATGTGGAGAAGGGCTCCGGCATATCCCTTAAACTTGAAGACCAACTATTTTCTCTCCCCAACTATTTTTAAACACTGCACCGGGCAGTGCTTAACACACATGCCGCACAGCGTACACTTCACGGCTACTTGTTCGTCGGGGTGAAGGAATATCGCTCCGTATGGGCAAGCCTCTGCACATAATCGACATCCAACGCACTTCCGCTCATTGATGAACGACATTCCGGTTTTTCTAACCACCCTGATGGCTTCAACTGGGCATGCTTCAACACATCTTGGTTTTTCACAATGCCTACACGCGATAGGCGTGTCGATGCCTGGCTCTAACCGTACCACCCTCAATCTTGCCTTCTTCGGGTTCAAAACACGTTCATGATAGAATGAGCAGAGAAGTTCGCAGATTCTGCACCCAGTACATTCCAGCGGGTCCGCATAAAGGTAGGGCACTCATAATCCTCCATAAGTCATACATTTGGCTTCTGGTATCTTGACCACTGGTTTCTAAACCACGCGTTTTCTTGAGAGCTTACCCACGGCTTCGAGTTCGCCAGCCTCTCGATGTAAGCCCAGTTTTTCTAAAGTTTCCCTCTTTGGGATGCCGCTTTCTAGGCTCCAACCGCGAAGCTCGTAGTATTCATCTAACATAAGTTTAAGGTTTACCACTTGTCCCTTTCCAGGCCCATCGGGCATGGGTTCCTTGAGAAAACGCTCTGGAAGCGAGTCGTCTTTTCGAGTTATCCCCTCTCGAGCGTTGAAGCAGCGTTCAAGGTTCACGATTCGGCTTCCAATCAGAAGGAGCTCATCGATTTTACCAAACGCTGGCTCACCTGTGGCAGCGGGCAAGATGTTTGCAAAGTCCTCGATCCAAAGGACTGGCGGCCAACTTACACAGTACCAACACTGGACGAGGCAGTCACGCACCGCGTACACGTCCTCGGTGGTTTTAACCAC
>Ga0315310_10002651_pt1 | contig 11167 bp, 21 predicted proteins | sample TDP5_MG_FD_203630 | JGI IMG/M metagenome (GOLD analysis project Ga0315310, IMG submission 203630) | Freshwater sediment microbial communities from Lake Towuti, South Sulawesi, Indonesia - TDP5 | ecosystem: Environmental > Aquatic > Freshwater > Lake > Sediment | place: Indonesia: South Sulawesi... | reverse complement strand
CAAAGCGAATTGAATTTTTGGAGCAAATTTTCGCAAATTCTTATTCTGGATAAATGTACTCTGCAAATCCACAAGTGTGGCAATAACTGTTGTTTAGTTATTAGTTACGGCCATATCAGCAATCAGTTTGTTTGTATTGTTTGCACAGGGCTTTTGCTAATGTTATATCAGTTGAGAATGTTGTATCAAAGTGATTTTTTGGTAAAAATCACTTGACATAGCGGTTTGTTGTGTGATAAGATTCAGGGGTAGGGTAGTAGTCCTTATGATATGATTACAGGTAACTTTTTTTGAAAGGGGTAAAAAATGGCCCGTTTAACTGCTGCTGAATTTCAGGAAAAACACGCTCGCCGGTTAAGTGCTGCTGTTGAGGATGTTCGCAAGGGTATTGACCGTGTTACTACTAATCCGTGTGAACAAGCTGCTGCAAAGCAAGAGAAAATGCTTGCAAATTTGACGGCTGCTGTGATAGATGGTAGATGGTCGGCCGGTCTAAAGCGTATATCGCTTGAAGCGTGGAAGGACAAGGCGAAAAACATAGGTGTTGGACGTATTGCTTCGGGTATTGCTGCTGCAAAGCAGAAGGTACTCGATTTTGCCGAACAGTTACTGCCCCATATTGATAGAGGGCTTGAGAAGATTAAGGGTATGAGCGATATTACACTTGAAGATAATATCAACAGGTGTAATACGTTTATTCGTCATATGGCCGATTTCAAACGGACAAAGTAAATCTCTTTTCGCCTGTTTTAACAACACACACTAACTCTATTTATGAGAGGTGACGTTATGTTACTACAAGCAAATATGATTAAGAGGATAACGGCTTCTGGTGGTGGTGACTTAGAAGCTAAAGTAGGTGAAAGCCTACTGGTCAAGCGTATTGAGGTGATACCCTCAGCTAACGATACGTACTTGACCGCAAGTGTTGACCGAGTAACGGTGGCCTTTTACCGGATTAAGGGCAAGAGCGGGAATCACTTAGGTTGTCAACGGTATAACTATTTGTATCGAAATCTTATGGCGTTTCTGGCCGACAATGGTATAATCGTTTCGATACCTGTTGCAGAGGGGCAGGTATTGACGTTGAAACGGTATGCCGAGGTAGGTAACGTCATATTGATTTATGACCGTTATACAGCTGGTGATATTCACCAAGCTATGCCTAACGGTAGTGGTGCAAAGGTTTACACGTTTGTACAGTATGCGAAGGTGGGCACAGCCCCGACAGCCAGTGGTGACGCTAAGATAGACACAAGTCTAACTCCAGCTGAGTTTATTGACTTTCCGTGCGGTAAGGTAGTACCCGCGTTACATACTGTAGACCTTTTGGGTATTGTTGGCTGTCCGTTTGTTGACGGTGCGGCGGGTCCGGTTTCGTTTGCTACAAGTTTTCTGAAGCTCGTAAAAGACCGCGAGGTTTTGTTTGATCCGGACCGTAACGGCATACCATTTGACGGGCAGGACGCAGCGGCAACGGCGTTAGCGTACAAGGCTAACTTTACGTTAATAGCTCCGTGTACAGAGGTTTTACTTGACAGTGGTGTGATAACGCCAGGTGAACCTTTGTTGTTCAAGCCTTCGATTAAGTTTGAATCAGGTCAAGAGCTTAACGCCTACTTAACGGTAGTGAAGACCGGAGCGGCTACGTGGACGGACAATGTTGACGACCAGGCATTTATCTTGCGTGTTACACGGTAGTCAACGTCTTGGGTAGTGTTGTAATCGGATAAACTAACTCTTTATTTTGGAGATTTTCCGATGTTAAAGTACAAACGTATAACAACAGCGACACTTACTAACGGTGTTGAAACGATAGCGGAGATACTCTCCGGCACAAAGGGCAGGAGGCGTAAAGTAGTAACGATAGCTACTGCTGCTCTGGCAAATATGTATCTGCGTGCATACAAAAATGCCGAGCAGATAGTTGATTGTGCCTCTACCGATATGACATCTGCTTCACCGTTATTGCCGATGGATTGCGACATCGAAGAAGGTGACGTGCTTAAGGTGGGCTTTTTCAACAATGGTGCTGCCACTACTGCTAAGGAAATCACGATAGGGTATCAAGAGTAACCCTATCTATTATTACTAATACCTTTTGTTGTTTAGTATAATTGAAGGGTATTACTATGCCTCGTATTAAACAGCCTTTGTCTATACCTGAGCTTGATTTAGAGCCTGAGTACGCAAGTCCTGTTAAACTTGACGATGATATGGGACAAGTTTTAGCTCTATTGACAGGTTTTTGGCGGAATAAGCGAACGTTATTGAAGTCATCACCGTCTGGCATGTTATTTGTCGTAGACCCACAGTTAAAAGATATATATCATGTTACTGCAACAGAAAATAATTATACAGAACAAGGTGCTGATATTGCTTGTACAGGGATATTAGTAATGGCTCATCCGTCTAACACAGGTAAAGTGTGGGCAAGACCTCATTTAACCGCAACCATAAATAACGCAATACCCTTATCAGCCGGTGATAGTATTGGTTTTAGTTTGACCAATCTCAATATGTTGCATTTACTTATCGAAAATGACACTGAAAAGGCTATTGTAATATACACGGAGTAGTATTATGTTTTTACAAACTATGCGTGGTATTCGTTTTATCCACAGAGGCGACGTTGGTGCGTGTGATTTTACGGTAGGAAATTTTATCTGTGATGCTGCTTGGCACGACCTTGATTTATCATCTATTTGTCCTAAAAATACTAAAATGGTTTTGTTAGGAATTTTCCTAAATGCATCAGAACTGGGTAGGCGGGCCAAATTCAGAACAAAAGGGTACGTTAATGAAATAAATATAGTTACCGTAGTTACGCAAACCGCATACAATGATTATCCTCAAGATTTTTGGGTAGTACCCGATATTAACTGTAAAATTCAATATTGGTTGTCAAATGTCACGTGGACTGATATAGACCTGGTAGTGCGAGGTTGGATTACGGGATAAGTAAATACTAACTAAAAAGGAGTAATTTAATATGTTTACTTGGATTAGACACAATCAAGGAATGTTTGTTGCGTTGTTACTTTCTGGAATTCTTTTAGTTTGGACGTATGGTTGTAATTCTACAGTAACATCGCTAATCAAACCCGAAACTAAGGTAACACGATCTGAGCTTGCGTTTGAGCTTGACCAAGAGGCTCGACGATTAGAGGCAGAGCTTGACGCCTTACAAAAGTCGGCTGCCCTAAAATTCGCCGACCTTGACCGGCAGGACGAAATCAAACGTAAGCTTTTTGAGTTTGCCGCTGTAACATCAAAAAGTGCTGACTTTAACCCTGCCGGTCTATTTACATTAGTTGGCAGTATTTTGGGTCTTGGTGCGGTTATTGATAACCGTATCAAAGACAAAGTGATTAAGAATCGGCCCTTACCTACAACGGAGAAAAGCTAATGGATAACGGAGAAAAGGTAACTCAGTTAGTGCAGGTGTGTCGCATTATAGTAACTTTCCCCGTACAAACGGACGAACAAGCCTTAGCGGTAAAACGGCAAATTGCGGACACAATATCTGAATTACCTGACGGCCAGATACAGTTTACGCTAATGACACTACCACCTAACGTTATGCCACCTTCAAAATAATATGCCCGAACCACTAACTACTTACATTACGTTATGGCACAACGCTATTGCTTCGTTCAAAGCTGATTTTTACAATGCGACAAATGCTATTTATGATTGTCACTTACAAGCTGAGGCCCATAACTGGGAGGGACTTGCTAATAGTTTAGAAGTAGCAGCTAACGCTATGTATGATGCAGCTGCTCATATTGCCACGGGTGTAGGTAGTATATATTATCACATGTGGTCGTCTATGACTTGGATAGACCTTAACTGGCCCTCTGCCCCTACTGTTACAATGGCGTCTATTATTAACGCTATGCTTTTAGCTAAGTTTGATGAATTACAAAAATTTATTGGCATAGAGGACGCTTATAGGTGTGCGTTGTGGGATGCTCCGTTTAATACTGATTTTTACGCAGCGTTAGCAAGAGGATTCAAAAAATGGTGAATCAGGGTATAATTTATGAGCTTAGAATCACCACAAACTTACGCTGAATGGTACTGGGGGGCGGGATTAGATGCTGCATTTGCAGAAAAGGAATCCTACGAAGAAGAACTAACACCTGCGTTAAATGCTCTTTTTGATAGACTACTTTCCGTACCTGATTTACCCTCTTATTTAGGTTCTGTAATTGCATCTATGAAATCTCCTGGGCATCCTGCCTGGGCAGATGTTATAGCTCGGTTTTCGGCCGAAATTATTGGGGGCTTAGGCCAACGTATTCTCGGCCATGAATTCAGAGATTTTGATTACAGCCTTAATAGAATCTTGCAGAACGCTCTTATACCACCTGAGATAGCTAATACGCTTATGATGCGTAAAAAGATAACATCTGATTTATGGCTTGCACGTCAAAACACAGGGGCTTTCAAAGAAGTAGAGGCAACAGCACTTTATGAATCTCAAAAACCATATCCGACAATTCCAGAAATTATCTCTTATGCTCGGTATCACACAGACCCCGATAACCCAAAAGATTTAGCGTGGAAATTGTTTGATATATCACCCGACGACTGGGACTTGTGGGACTGGCTTTCATATCAGAAACTATCTACTGAGCAAGTGCAAACACTTTATAAACGTAAGGTTTTGGATGAATATAATGCAAGTGTAGAATTAGCCCGTTTAGGTTGGCACGCAGTAGACCGGCGAAATGTACTGGATTTATCCTATTCTTTACCCAATGCTATGTTGCTTTTGCAAGGTTATCTACAACAAGAAAAGGATATTTCCGAGATAATTAAGGGTATTAGCGAAGCCGATATACATCCTGAATATGTTTCTGCTTATATGGATGGTGTATTGACAAAACCATCCACTACCGACATTATTGCTTTTGAATTACGCCACGACCCGTCATTATCTAATCTTGACCAATACCTACGTAAAATAGGAATACATCCTGAGTATTGGCGAATATATAAAGAGCTTGCCTATCCGATACCCCCTGTTGCAGATATTATTACAATGGCTGTGCGTGAAGCATTTACGCCTGAAATTGCTACACGGTTCGGCCAATATGAAGGGCTACCTTCACAGTTTGTTGAATGGGTAGGCAAAAAAGGACTATCTAAAGAATGGGCAGAGCGTTACTGGGCAGCCCACTGGTCGTTACCGTCACCAACACAAGGCTTTGAAATGTTACATAGGGGGATAATCACACGTGATGAATTACTATTGCTTTTGCGTGCCCTTGATATTATGCCATTTTGGCGTGATAAACTTATAGAAATGGCTTACCGGCCACTTAACCGTATTGATATACGGCGTATGTATCAATTAGGTGTGTTATCTGAAAGTGAAACAAAAGAGAGATACAAACACTTAGGATATGATGACAAAAATGCTGGACTTATGACAGAATTTACCATAAAACAAGTCCGGTCTACTTTATCCAGATTTACCAGTAACGATGTTATCAGAGCGTTTGTCAAACGCTTTATTGAGGCAGGACAAGCAAGAGCTTTGCTACGCGAAATCGGTATTAAGGATACCGAAATAGACCATATCGTCAATACTGCTATGTATAAACGTGAATGGAGCGAAAAACAAGAGCGTATTGATGCTATTGAGAATCTATACAAAAAAGGTAAATATACTGAACAACAGGCCCGTGGTGAATTAAGTAGAATAGGCTTGCCAAGTGACCATATTCAACTATTGATAGAACAGTGGCAGTTAAAAGTTAAAGCTGAGGTAGCGGCCACGTGGACGGCAACACAAACGCTTAGTTTTTTACGAAACGGACTTATTACAACAGCACGAGCAACACAAGAATTTATTGCTTTAGGATATGACGCCGAACATATTAGCGTTTACCTTGCCTCTGTAAAACCGAAAGCATAACTTTCCGGTAACGCTCTACCCACTTTTCTATCACACTGTAAGGTTTACGTGACGTTTCTAACATCCTATACTCATAGTTAGATACCATAGTGTTTAGTTTGTTCTTTTGTTTTGCTGTTAGCATATAAAATCCCTTAACTAAATACGAACGGTGTAACAATACCTTTTTCATCTACAATTCCCTTAGTATATTCCCGCGACAAGTGTTTAACTACGTTTAATACCGTGTAGGTATTTACATCGTTAGACTTTAATAACCCTTTGAATGTTGGCCATAATTGTTGTTCATAAATTGTGTCTGATACCTGAATGGCGTTTTTACGTATTCCCTTGATAACCTTTTTTGTGTCTGTGGTATAGTCCTTTAACCCTCTTATTACTAAGTGTGAACCCTTCTCTTGTATCTTTAGTTTGCCTAATTCTGTATCATTGAGAAGGTGTCGCAAATTAAGTAACCCTGTCTCATTTACAATCAAGCTATCAGTATCACAATAAAAATAATTCCCTCCCCCCGCTATTTGCATTAACTGCCATAAGTATAAACGTCCGTATGCTGTAACGTGGGCAGCAATAGCCGGAAAAGAATCAAACGCCTCTGAGTATCCTTTTAACTCAAACAATTCACCTAATAAATAACGTATTCTCATTACACGGTATGGATTACTATAAAAAATCAATTCTTCTCTATCCGGTTCGTCCGGTGCGTCACCTATCTTTTGCCAATTCTCAGCCTTTTGGCCAAATTTACCGTATAAACTGTTAAGTAATACCTTACATAGTTTTTCATATTCGCCTATGTTAGCCGCCTTGAATTGTTGACGTAATTTATACAATGTATCTACATAACTTGTAAAAATGCTGGCTTGTTCGTATGTTACTACGTTAAGAATTTCTTTAATATGGTTGTGTTCTAACGCATACTTTATTTCCGGTGTTGTAAGCGTTGTCTCAAACTTACCTACCGGAAATATAGTACGGTCGTGCTTTAGTGCATAAACTGGCTCGTCTGTCTCTATTTTAACATTAGCAACAACAGCAGCATCAATATACAAAACTTCAAGCTGTCGTAAACTAACATTATGTTGAATTGACTTGTAACGTATAGGATAATTATGGTTACGCATAACAAAAGGATACAGAGAATTAACATCCAAAATATAATAGTTTTCATTTCCTAAATCCCCTACATAAAAACATTCACAACGACCCCCTTTATAACTATCACGCTCTAACTTTATCGCCTCTGCGTTGTTGTGTATGTAAATTGGTACATGATAATGACGAAATAAGTACGCAGCCATAGCAGTAGACGCTTTGGTATAACATAAACGCGATATAGCGTTTGTTTCCAAAAACGATATAAACTTACGGAAATTCTCAAACTCAATAAGTACATCATTACGACAATACTTACTTAACTCCTGCTGTGTGCAAGTATCAAAATCAATAAACAGTTTTGCTATTCCGATACGCTTGCCAGTTTCAGCCAGACTTTCGGTAAACCAATTCATACTATCAAGAAATACAATAGATTTATTACCCTTAGCTACTGTTATTATCACAGACGTACCGTTATTATGAAAGAATTTTAGCTTATAATTTTCTCTATGTAAAAACCTAAAGCCTTCGACAACTGTAAAGTCAAACGCAACATTACGACTGATAACCCAGAGTCGTTGTTTTGGGTATATATGTTGATATACAAATTGCCAATAGGCAAGGGCACTGTCAAAGTAAAACCATTCAATTTGCTCTCTGTGTCTGCCGTAAACTCTTTGATAGTAACATGCCCAACCCAATCTAAGCGATTGTGATATTGATTTATCTGGATTGACATTATGCGTTGTCTCCGTATCAAAAAAGATAAAATGCCTCGGTATTGTAAGCGTTTTTTCACGCTTCAATACGTGTGCCGGACGATTTATGCTACTCATTTACTCAGCCTCAATCTCTATTTCGTGTGTAACGTGATAAGCCGTCCAGGCTTGTACCTCTTTTAATGCCATAGCTGAGTATTTTTCCCATTCCCCCCAACGTAACCAAATTTGCTGTTCTATCTCAGAAGGAGTTAAATTTTTATCACTCCATAAATTGACCGTCTGCTGAGTTTCAGCCGCACCAGGCGTTGCCTGAACCCACACTTTAACTCTATACATATAATCATAATTAGTTTTCCAGTTTACATCAGCCATAGACGTAGTAGGGATAGGTATATTTCTACGCTCATATTTTAATAGGCCCTCCACTTTAGTTATACCCAAAACACTACGCCAATCTGCCAAAAAAAGAGTACGCCTGTATCCTAAACCCTGACGTTTAAGATATTCCAAGAATCCCGATGCAGAAAATCCGGCTTTTATAGCACCAGGAATCATCTGCAAGGCAAGAGTACGAGCTATTCCGCCTACACGCTTAGCCATAAGTATACCCCTTATACGTTATAGCTTTGCGTAAATCTGCATAGCCAAATCGTCAAGTACCTGTATACCCTCGCCAAGAGATTTTATACCCTTAAATAAAGAATGAGACTCAACAATCTCTTGTATCTGTTCCTGACTATATCCCTCTGGTTTGTCGGGCAACGCTGATTGTACTTGCGTGGCTATAAGATTAAGTGATGTTTGTATATGGTGCAAACACCAATCAAAATTCCGGTGTATACCCTCAAAATGCTCCTTAAGCTTTCCGCGTGTGTTTCCGGCCATAGCTTAGAATCCTTTCAAAAGCAGGACACAGCCTGCCCATGTAGAACAGGCTGTGCCCGCCGGAGGAGGGGTGTGTGTCTAACTACCTAAAGTGTCCATCGCCTCTGCAACAGCTTCGGCTATCATATCCGGCTTAAAATCAGCCTTACGTATAGCGTCAAGCCGTGCAAACGTCTCTGGTTCTGGTAACACCTTAACATCATATTTGGTGTCTGTGTCACCTACTGCCCCGTGACGTACCACCATAAGGGCTGAGATAGCAAACAAAGACTCATGCTTGCTGAGCTTACGAGCAAGCCGCTTGCCACCTATGAGCAAACAGAACCCGTCATCGGTAACAATCGGACAGCCTATACGCTCCTGCTCTTTGCCCTTGTATGTACTTTTGAGCAGTACCGGCTCGCCGACAACGATAAATGTTAGGGCTTCGCCGTCCTCTGAGAGAAAGGTAAAATTCCCACCACCAAATTCTTTCATCTTTTCCTTCCAGGACATACTAATCTCCTACTTTACCATACCTACGCTTGAGTTTGACTAACCACGCAGTAACACACCGCGTCAATTCCGTTTGTAATTCTCCCCTGTCCTCTCTTGATACTTTAGTTAAGATATTCGACTCTTCAGACTCAATATATACATTATATCGAATATCATTAACTAATAGCTGAATCAACATTGTTTCTGCCCCACTTTCGATATGATAAATTCTTTCGCTCTGTACAACGCTCTAAATTTGTTCGCCTGTTGTTCAAAGTGTTAGCGTCTTTATGGTGCACTTGTTCGCCATCCTTTGCGTTAGCTATCACACGATGCATCCAGACCCGCCTTTGCTTGCCTCGTTTACCTACTTTACGACAAGCATAATAATTATAACTCGATTTGTGTGCGTACCACTTGTAAGAGAGTATCATCGGTGCGTCTATCGCGTCTATCATAGCTACCTTGTGCTGAGTAAGCCGAACAAAAAATACATCGTCCACAGTAACTTAACCCTACTCATCTGGTGACATTAACACAAAGAACAAAAGCAAAGCAACGCAAGTAAGTATAAGTAATACGCCGTCCGCCATTCGTTCATCATACCCCCTTTCAACTAAGTATCACAACATAATAATTTATACCATCATTTACCATCCGCCAATGATTTTGAGCGAAATCACGTATATCACCCAAACCCTCCGGTAAACCGGACATAACCTTCATAAATTGCCATACCTTGCAAAACATTACTACACACTTTTCGGAATTAGACTCAAGCCACGACTCAACTTGTTCTATAGACAATGCACTAATCAGATAAGAAGGTTCACAATCACCTATCCGATATACTGCATACCATCGCCTAATAGACTTGACAGACATTTACCCTACCCCCTACATCGTCTTTATACGTACCCTACCTATTGGGTCGAAAATCTCATAAATATCGTAGGTAAGATTACCCCTGTGTACAAGCATTACCCGCTTTGACTCAAAGTGCTTACAAGCCGCCTCCAAAGCTAATATCTCAGCCTCCGGCAAACTATCAACTGAGACAGTTTGCAACTTGATAAAGGGCTTCGCTTTATCTACCTGTAAAGCTATCGAGAACACTTTAAGATTCTACCTATCTGACGATCAATATAAACACAATCCGCATGAAGCCAAATCCTAAGACCTAAATCACTTTTGATATGTATGCAAGCCTTTGTACCTATCGGCTTACGACACTCGCAACATAACTGCTTTAGGTCTACCTTAGGTGACTCAAGAAAAACATCTATCTCTAACATAAAAACTCCAAAAGGGCCTCCGTGCCCTAAACATCGTCCATATGTTGCACCAGACTAAGCCGGTAACTTGAAAGCTGGCACGTCCTTCTTAGTACCGGCTAAAGCATTGTCAACACCTGTTACCGCCTTACTCAAGGCCGATACAATCGTCCGGCGTTGGTCGTCTGTATGTATGTAATTAGACGACCCTAAGTACTCAAGGTGTGCGATAGCTTTCAACGCCTTTACCGTCCGCTTCTCTGCTAAGTCCACAAACTTAGCCCGCTTCGCAGCGTCCCGCTTGGCCTTCTCCACGTCCGACAATACCTTCTTTTGACCCTTTGCCATCTACTTTTCCCCCTTAACCAGTTTGTCAATTTCACCAGCTGGCCGGTTAATCCAGCCCCGCACTACTCGGTCAATAGCACAACGGATAACAGCCTGCGGGGTAACGTCGTTATCCATCGCTACTCTACACAGAGCAGCTAACTCGTTATCGTCTAAAATAATCGTAAAACTCTTGTGGGTCCAATCACTAATCACCATCTTATTACCCTCTTTGTCTTACCCCCTTACTCTATACAAAGTATAACCTATAAACTGCCCCTTGTCAAGAGCAAATCTCATATTTTCGTAAAATTCTTTTATGGGACTAACCTACGCAAGTAACCGTGATTTCAAGACTGGCAGTATCCAAAATAATGGCGATGTAGTTTGTCCGAAACGCCGGCTGTACCCCCTGAACACGGACACAGCCGTAGTTGTGCCCGCAGGCGTATCAT
>Ga0315310_10002648_pt1 | contig 11169 bp, 11 predicted proteins | sample TDP5_MG_FD_203630 | JGI IMG/M metagenome (GOLD analysis project Ga0315310, IMG submission 203630) | Freshwater sediment microbial communities from Lake Towuti, South Sulawesi, Indonesia - TDP5 | ecosystem: Environmental > Aquatic > Freshwater > Lake > Sediment | place: Indonesia: South Sulawesi... | reverse complement strand
TGGGTGGGACTGTTTTGAAGAGTTTGAGTCTTTGGATGGCTTTTTCGATGGCGTCTTGGACGTTTTTTCGTGTTGTTTTGGATTTGATGTTTGATGCTGTTCCGTATTCTTCGCGGAGGTAGTTGGTTACGTCTGAGATGGGTTTTCCGGGCGGTATGTAGACTGAGATTAGCTCTGTTCCTCTGCCTACTTTTTTGTCGAGTTCTTGAACAGTTTTTCTGAATCGGTATCGTGTTACGGAGTCGCTTCTTTCTAGAGTCAAGATGATCTCACGTCCCCGGCCCTAAGCTTGTTGTCATGTTCTCCGCAGTGGGCTTCGCCCTCTTGTTTGTTCCTTGCGGCCCTTGTTTATAGGTTTGTGGCTGGGTTCGCCTTGTACTCGTTGTGGGCGGTCTCTGGACCCCCTGCTTTTGCTGGGTGGCTGGGTGGATTGGTGGATCGGATCGAATTGAAACCATTGTATTCCGACACTCCTACACGTCGATCGACCCACCGCCGCCATCGCCTTGCCCATTCATTCTGAAAGACGACGCTCTCACACATCGATCGATGTGTCTTATCGGTTGAGCTGGTGTGCGAATCAGACTAGTTCTATTACTTGTCTGGTGCTCCAGACTTTCACTGTTGTCTGCCTCTTCAAGTCTTTATCGTCGCTCCAAATACCATCACATGGTGTGCTTAAAGCAGCGGCTAGGAAAGGAACATCACCTCTGTCGATCGGCCCTATGATGTTTTCAGCTTCATTCCAGCTAGCCAAGATATTCTCTGAAGGAATGACCCGTATGTTGGTTAGTAGAACGCTCAACGCAAGCTTGATCTCTTCTTCCGAGAGGCCTGTCTTCTCCATTGTGAGAGTTAGGTGCTTCTCGGTCTCCTCCACGGCATACTCAGGAACGTAGAACTGGTGGTTGGGGCTTAGGAGAATGGCTCTGACCTTCGAGCTCTTGATGAGGGCTTTAAGGACGATGTTCGTGTTCACGATGAGCTTCAAGTGTTTCTTCCTTCGGCCTTCCTTCCATACCTCTCCGCCATTCCTCTTTTAACTACCTTCCCAATTTCAAGAGCATCCTTCTGGGATAGCTTGCTCTTGCTCGCAACCTTGTCGAGGAGCTCGAGCTTTCTTGCGTACTCCCACATCGCCTGTCTTGCCACCTCGCTCCACTTTATCTCGGGGTGCCTCTTCATTATTCTGTGAAGCTCCTCCGGCACCGCTAAGGTTACGTTCACCAAGTCTGTCGCCTATGTGCAGTAAGTAAATGCACATATTATTAAAGTTGCGCCCTTCGATCTGACGATGGTTTCGAGGTGAGGGCGAACGAGGGGAAACATTTCAAAAGTACATAGGCTTCTCGATAACGCGCAAGCAACGGAGACTAGCCGGGGCAACCAAGAAATAACCAACCCTCCTCCCCTTTTTCTTCCATAACGTGGAGGCATAGAGTCCATCGGGGCAAAGCGTGTTGTCAAGGCGTGCCCTGGCTGTGCTCTCGCGTTTAGGGGAGAAGATGTAGAGATACCGGGAATTGAGCCCAGACTTGATCCGCCAGCCAGGTGCAAGCCCACATTCTTAAGAGGTGAGTCAGCAAGGCTTAAAATATGAATCTCAACAACTCTATTGGCGTGCTACGGACTTCAAATTCTGTACTTCACTTGGGGGGACATCTGATTTCAGCGAGGGGAATCCAAGCCGGTCGTATGAAAGAGTATGCGGAGATCTTCACCAGGATCAATAAGTCGGGGACCGGTCTCATCGTTGTCACCGGTGGTGGGGACGTAGCCAGGGAATACCGCGACGCAGCTGTGGAGCTGGGAGGAAGTCAAGTCTTCCGCGATGAGCTCGGGGTTATGGTGACCAGGATCAACGCTCACCTCTTGATATGCGCTCTGGGTGAACGGGCTTATCCGGCTGTGCCCACCTCCACGCAGCAGATCCGAGAGTTTGCCTCGAGCGGAAAGATAGTGGTTTCAGGGGGTCTGCAGCCTGCGCAGTCAACCGTGGCCGTCTCAGCTCTCGCCGCGGAATCCGTCGGCGCCGAGAAACTTGTGCTAGCCACCGATGTCGAGGGCGTCTACTCAAGGGACCCGAAGAAGTATCCCGACGCCCGCCTCTTGGAGGAGGTGACGTTGAAGCAGCTGGAGAAGATGATCCTGGCGCAGCCACAGCTCCCCGGAGAATACGAGCTCTTCGACCTTCTCTCGGTGAGGATTCTTCAGAGGTCCAAGATCCCCTGCTCCGTCGTGGACGGGCGCGTGCCATCGAACCTTGAGAAGGCGTTGACCGGTAAGAAGGTGGGGACGATCATCAAGCCTTGAGGAGGGATCAAAGCAGTGGATCTGACAGCTGTGTTCGGAAGCAAGGCTCAAACAAAGTTTGTCCAGTACCTCTTGGAACACCCGACCAAGGCTACAACTCAGGGCTTCGTCGCCCGGATGCTTCATGTTTCCCCCTCCACGGTGGCTCGGGTCATCGAACCCCTACAGAAGGAGGGCATCATACTGTTGGATGAGGTGAAGCAGATGAAGGTCATCTTCCTTAACACAGAGAGCGAGAAGGTTAAGGCACTTCTAGGCTTCTACCAGCAAGTGAAGCGACTGTAAATCCCCTGAGGGATATCTAGAGGTAGCTGATCCTTCATCTTGAACAGGTAGCTTCTAGGTTGCTTTGGTGACAACGCCCGGAACCGTGTCTTGTGAGAACGATCCTCGCAACTGGAGAATGGCTCGTTCTTCCGAATTCCATCATGTCGATCGAAAAGACTATAAGAACTGGGATGATCGATCAACCTGAAGCGGGAGTTCCCAAGCCAGGTCTAAGGGGGAGGACGAGGCCCTCTGTGAGGCTTCGGCCCAAACTCAAGATCCTCTGGCGTAGGCCTTCGTGGGTTCAAAAGCGCGGTAACGCGCTGAAACTCCCACCTCCCGCACTTCAGTACTAATTTAGATGGTAGTCCAAGCAATCGATGACCGAAATCGATCGCGAGCACCGTGGACCTGCGGTACACTGGAATTGGGGCTATCGGCCTCTGTTGCATTCAGCCTTAGAAGAACTCCTGATCATATCGAATTGCACTTGGACAACCGAACGGACCTGCCTGTCGATCGATCAGGCTTCTTCTCACTGGGTTAACTTTCCAGCTTTTCGGAAGAACTCGAATATTTCGGAGTTATTTCTTGGGTCTATGCCTTTGAAAAACTCTGAAGAGGGGTAACCAGCTTCTATTCTTATAGTGTTGTCTTGAACGAAGGTGTCTATCACTATGCCGGATGCAGACACAGAGGAGATGGGGCTCCAGAACGATCCGTTGTAGATCCCTCTGCCGTCCAGTTTTATCACAAAAGGCTTCCCGTACATAGGAACTCCAAATGACAGCGCTTCGATCTTCCTAACGCCTTCTTCAGTCAGTCTGATTTCATGAGAAGTCTTGTTATACGATATGATTTCTTTGTCTGATATCACTAGTTCGCCGCTCTCCAGAATATAGATCCCAAACCATTTGCTTGAAGGTTGCAGCTGATTGCTTAGGAGAAGCCATCCCCCAACCATAGCAACACCGACAAATAAAGCAACCAACCCGATCTTGGTTTTCTTTTTCATATCTACATCAGGAACCTCCACAAAGTACGCATGAATCCCCTCGCTCAATCATGGGTCTAGTCACCTCTGCTTTGAATCACTTTGGCAAGCGCTTCTATACTGCAGGGTATCGCTGGAGGAGTCTCCGTTCGTTTCAACACTATGTCCGTGTCCTTGAGCCCTGACCCTGTTATGAGGAGCAGGACTCGTTCATCCCGAGACACAACCCCTTTCCGGTGAAGCGCAGCCAGCCCGGCGAGGGCTGTCACGCCGGAGGGTTCAGCGAAGATCCCCTCCGTCCTCGCAAGGAGGGTCTGCGCCTCGAGGATCTGTTCGTCCGTTACTGCAACGGCTTCACCCCTGGACTGCTCGAGGGCTTTGAGGGCAGCGTCTCCGTCCCAGGGATATGGGTCCGCCAAGCCTCCGGCGACTGTCTTAGGGTTGGGCCACGTTGGTATGCTGTGGGGATCTGTTCTCTCCAGGAAGGCCTTGACCACGGGTGCGCAGCCCGTGGATTGAACAGCCGCCATACGCGGTAACTTGTCTAAGAGCCCCAGTTTTTGGAGCTCGAAGAATCCCTTCCAGCAACCAGCGAGCAAGCCTCCGGACCCAACCGGGGCGAGCACCCAGTCAGGGCTTTGCCACTCGAATTGTTCTGCGGCCTCGAAGGCGATTGTTTTCGGTCCTTCAGCCTGGTATGCGTTGATCGGCCCGAAGCTCGGGCACGGATACCAGCCATATTTCTTTGATGCTGCCTTGAGAAGCCTGACCGTTGGGTCGCCACCCTCTTCGTCCGACTTCACCCGAATCACGGTGGCGCCGAGTAGGATGAGCTGAGCGATCTTGGCCCTGGGCGCATCTTCCGGTACGAAGGTGTAGGTCTTCAACCCGGACTTGGCCGCGTAGGCGGATAGAGAGGCTGCGGCGTTTCCGCTTGAAGCCGAGGCCACGATTCTCTCCCCTAACTCCAGGGCCTTGGCTACGCCCACGACCATGCAGCGGTCCTTGAAGGAAGCCGTCGGGTTTCTAGTCTCATCCTTGATGTAGACCTCCTTCAACCCGAGTTTCTTGCCTAGGTTAGGTGCGGGGAGAAGGGGAGTGTTTCCCTCTCCAAGCGTCAGCTGCGGTGTATCGTCTCTCACAGGCAGCAGTTCCCTATACTTCCAAATCCAGGGGCGCCGCTGGGCTAATGTCTCTCTGCTGATGTGCCGTGCAGCCTCGTCGTAGTCATAGAAGATGTCTAGCCGACCATCTCCTCTGGGACAGGCATACAGCTTTTCCTCTGGAGAGTGCTCCGACCCACACGCCACACAGCGCATCTTCTTGAAGAACATTCGGCCTGACACTTGTTCGGCGAAGCGCCTCAACTACGTAGGTGACACATGGATTAAGCGGTTTCCTATCCATCGATTGCAGACGTAAAGCAAGACGATCGATTGATGCCTGAATCTAGGCGCAGTCTGTTAGGGGTCCGGCTACGGAGGATCGGAAACCCTCAAATGCCTCAGTTTCCGCTCGCAGGGCATCGACATGAAGGGAATCCGTGAGAAGATCGAGGAGATGGAGAAGGCGGAGCTTCATCTACATCTCGACGGTTCGCTAAGACTGGGAACTATGATTGACATCGCTAGGAAAGAGGGTGTACGACTACCTTTCGGCGATAGGGAACGGCTGGGGAGATCTATCAGATTTCGAAGGGGGATGACGCTCAGCGAGTGCCTCGACCGATTCAAGGTGACGCTGAGCGTGATGCAGTGGGACTACGCGTTGGAGAGGGTTGCGCGGGAGCTGTGCGAAGATCTGAGCCGTGAAAACGTCACGTACGCGGAGATAAGATACTGCCCAACCTTGCACCTCGACGCCGGTCTCTCGGTTGAGGGGGTCGTTGAAGCTGTGGCGAGGGGGCTCGAAGCCGGCAAAGACACCGGGGTTAGGGCATACCAGATCTTCTGTTGTCTGAGTGAGCAGGGCCCTGAGAGATCTGTCGAGATGGTGAAGCTGGCTTTGAAGCACAGGCGCCTAGGTGTCGTCGGTGTGGATTTGGCTGATGATGAACCCAGCCACCCCCTGCAGGAGCACAAGCAAGCGTTCGACCTGGCGAGGAGGAACGGCATGAAGAGAACGGTGCACGCGGGAGAGGTCTTGGAACGGCCGGAGAATGTGGAGATCGCTTTCCGCGAGCTACACGCGGACAGGCTGGGACACGCGGTGGCTTTGAGAAGTAACCCGGGCCTGATGGGAGATATTAAAGACGCGGCGATCACACTAGAACTCTGCCCCACAAGCAATCTGCACACCGGAGCTGTTGACAGCTACGCAGACCATCCACTCGGGGAGTTCTTGAAATACGGCCTTAGGGTTTCCGTCAACTCAGACAACATGATGTTCTCGAACACAACCGTTACTGATGAACTGACGCGGATTGCGGTAGCCCAGGGCCTGTCCTTGGACGACGTGAAGCAGATAGTCGAGAACTCGTTTGAGGGAAGGTTCGGTGTATAGCTGGGATCGATCGAGGAAAAATGGGAAATATGTGTTTTGCAGCTCTTCTTACTGGCTGTGCGGAGGACCGTCGAAGTATACGAAGGCAACGCAGCCTTCGGGCGCGTGATCAATTGATCGATTGAAATCGAAGGCTTTTAAGCGCAGCAGACAAGACGCAAGACAAGCAATTAAGGAATCAAGCGGACGGGCTGCAAAAAGCCATGTCAGAGATGATCGGCGGGGGAGCTAGTGAATGGTTTCAATGAAGAGAGGCGGTCTTAGCGGAAGAGACCTCATAACCACCCAAGACTGGTCGATCCAAGAGCTGGAAGAGACGCTGCGCCTCGCCACAGACTTCAAGACGAAGTACCGCAGGAAGAAGCCTCTGCCCAAGGTGCTGGAGGGAAAGATCTTCTTCATGGTTTTCTACGCAACCTCAACGAGGACCCGAGCAGCCTTCGAAGCCGGAGCAGAACTCCTGGGAGGACACGCCCCCTTCATCGACGCGGGCACCACGAGGATCACAGCCGGCGAAGCCATCAAGGACGTCGCCAAAATGTACGAAAAATACGGGCATGGCATTGGCCTGCGCATACTCGATAACGCGATAGACTATCGATATGGGCTTGGGAACGGGCTTGTGAAGGAGTACGCACGGTACTCTGAGGTGCCGGTCATCAACATGGCTTGCTGCACGTATCATCCGACGCAGGGGTTGGCTGACTTGATGACTGTGAGGGAGAAGCTCGGGAAGATCCGGGGAAAGAAGAGCGTGATAATGTGGGGGTATTCGAAACAGTTCAGGGGGCGCTGCAGTATCCAGGAGGAGGCCCTGGTAATGACGCGGTTCGGCATGGACGTGGTGCTTGCACATCCCCCTGGGTTCGATGTGGACCCCAAGATCTTGGAGGACGCCAAGAGGAACGCCAATGAGAGCGGTGGAAGCTTCGAGGTAAGCCACGACTACGCATCAGCGCTTGAAGGAGCCTACGTTGTCTTCCCTCGAAACTGGGCTAGCTCTGCGCTCCTTGAGGTCGGAGCATCAAACTTCGATCTGAAGAAAGAGACCTTGCTGCACGAGGAGCACCGCGACTGGATGCTCACCGAGCAGCTGGTGGATCTCATGGATGAACGATCCATCGTCACTCACGTTCTCCCAGTCCTCCGCGGGGAGGAGGCGACCGACGAGGTCATGGATGGCCCTCACTCGGTGATCTATGATCAAGCAGAGAACGGCCTCTACACGAAGATGGCTGTTCTAGCCCTGACCATGGGCGAAGGGGTGCCGTCCCCCTACTCTATCCTCTGAACTTGATCGATCGATCACTCATTCTTCCTTCAAAAGGGGGTCCTGCGGCTTTGCTCTGTGAGCCGCATAACTTAATATGTCATGACGGTTTTTTTCGTGGCTCGAGGCGAGCTGACCGCCGTGTCGAGGAAGCTTCTCACCGTGGTTCCAGAAAGGTGTACAGGATGTCTGGTCTGCGAGCTTGTCTGCAGCTTCTATCATACCAAGGAATTCAATCCGGAGAGATCTCGGATCGACATCCTGAGAGATGAGGAGAACGGCATCAACATCCCCGTCATATGCCGTCAATGTGCAAGACCCCTCTGTCAAGAGGCTTGTCCCAGCGATGCCATACACAGAGATGAAGAAACCGGGGCCATGTCGGTTGACGGGAGCAAATGCATAGGCTGTCGTCTGTGCATAGCTGCTTGCCCGTTCGGAGCACCGTCGGTTGATCCGACCACGATGTTGACCACTATCTGCGATCTCTGCAGAGGCGACCCGAGATGCGTTAGGTATTGTCCGCGGGACGCCGTACTGTATGTGAGGCCCGACAGGATAAGCCTCGTCCGAAGACGGGAGGGTGTGAAGAAGATGGCGAGGCTCGCATCCTAGAGGATGGTTTCAATGTCTGAGTATGGTGGTTATGCCGGTCGATACCTTCGCGTGGACCTCTCAGGCAGCAAGATCACCGTCCACAAACTGGAAAAGGAGTTGCCGAGACACTATATCGGTGGAGTTGGTTTCTGTGCCAGGATTCTGTGGGACGAGGTTGGCCCAGCGACCGAGCCCCTAGGCCCCGAGAACGTGCTCGTGTTCGCCACAGGACCTGTAACCGGGACCTTCTTTCCCTCGGCCGGCAGGTATGTCATCGCAGCCAAGTCCCCCCTAACAGGAACCTGGGGCCAGGCATCCGCAGGCGGCCACTTCGGCCCCGAGCTGAAGTATGCTGGATACGATATGGCGGTTCTTGAGGGGAGGGCAACCAACCCCGTCTACCTCTACGTGGACGATGACTTTCTTGAACTTAGGGACGCGGCTCATCTGTGGGGTCGAGACATCAGTGAAACCACGAAAGCCATCCGTGAGGAACTCGGCGACCCAACGGTCAAGGTTGCGTGCATAGGGCAGGCTGGAGAGAGGCTCGTTAGGTACGCATGCATCATCAGCGATTTCTACAGGGCGGCCGGGAGAACCGGGATGGGCGCGGTCATGGGGTCCAAGAACCTGAAGGCGATCGCTGTCAGGGGGTCCAAGAGTATCTCGGCCACGAGCTCCATGAAATACATGGATGCAGCTACAGAGGCTTTCAGAAAAGTAACGGAGGAATGGGGGGAAGCATGCGAATCGTCTCTAGGAAGATACGGCACGCCCAACCTCGTTGAAGTGGAGGCCTCGATAGGAAGGCTGCCGACCAAGAATCACATCTTCGGGGTGTATGACCGCGCCGACGACATCGGATCCGAGGTGTTGAATGAGAAGTATCGAGCAAGGAGGGAGTCGTGCTTCGCATGTGGAATACAGTGCAAGTTCATCTCTGAGGTCCGCTCAGGGCCCTACGCAGGGACCACAACATCCGGCCCTGAGTACGAGACGATCATGGCCTTCGGCTCGAACTGCTTGAACAACAACATAGAATCGATAATACATGCCAACCTGCTCTGCAACCTGTACGGACTCGACACGATATCAACAGGCAAGGTCATATCGTTCGCCATGGAATGCTATGAAAAAGGAATCATACCGAGCACAGATGCCGATGACCTAGACCTCTCCTGGGGAAACCATGATGTTATCGTCAAACTCGTGCACAGAATAGCGAGGAGGCAGGGATTGGGAGATATCTTGGCTGAGGGATCCAGAATGGCGGCGCGCAGACTTGGCAGGGGCGCGGAGCAATTCGCCATTCAGGTCAAGGGAATGGAGGTTTCGGGGCAGGACGGGAGGGCCCATCAGTCCTCCGGTTTGACGCATGCAACGGCGGCTAGGGGCGCTGACCACTTGACGTCGCTTTCGTGTCTTGAGGAGAAAGGATACGAAGAGACGGCGGGAACAAGGTATGGAAGGGAGAGGGCCAAAGACCTTTGCAACCCGCTGTCAACCACGTATCGAGGAAACCTGGTAAGAGACCTGGAGGACCTCTTCGCCTTGACCGACTCCCTAGTCATATGCAAGTACGGGGTCATGTGGCCGCCCATATTCTATTTCGATGACTTCGCCAGAGCAATCCCGCCTTTGACTGGGATCACTGAATACGGAGATGTCCGCGAGGTCAGGCTGACGGCTGAGAGGATCTGCAACCTAAGAAAGGCGTTCAATGCAAGGGAGGGATTGATGAGAAAGGACGACACACTGCCGAAAAGGTTCCTCAGAGAACCGATGCCTTCCGGGCCTGGCGCTGGACACGTCTGCCAACTCGACCCCATGCTCGACGAATACTACGAGGCGAGGGGCTGGGACAAGGGAAGCGGCCTGCCGGTCAGGAAGACCTTAATGAGGGTGGGCCTGGATGACGTCGCGGATGACCTCGAAGCGCTAGGCAGGCTTGGAGGGTGAGACGATCGATGACCGATATCTCCGTAGAAATTGCCGGCATCAAGCTGAGGAACCCCGTCATGACGGCTGCCGGCCCAACCTCCAGAGACGCCGAGGCCTTGATTGAGGCTGCGAGAAACGGTGTCGGAGGGCTGGTTGCGAAGACGATAGGGATCAAGCCAGCAGAGGTTCCGAGGCCCTGTATGGCTACCGTCGACAGGGGTGAGACCACTTCCCTATTCCTGGCTACAATAAACAAGAGGATAGTCAGGTCTTCAAGAGCCAAGCTAATCCTGCCTCGCGGCCTACTGAACACGGAACTTTGGTCAGACATACCTTACCAACAATGGATTGAGAGAGAGTACGCGATGGCTAAACGAACCGGTTTGCCGGTCATAGCCAGCATGGGGTACTCTTCGGATGATCTCAGGAAGCTCGGGCCCATGGTCGAAAAAGCCGGTGTCGATGGAATCGAGTTCTCGCTGCACTACCTTGGCGTTGACTTCAGACCGATACTGGAGGTAGCAAAGGCCTTGAGGGAGTCCGTTGAGGTCCCGATATTCGCCAAGGTCAGCCCCCACATAATGAATCTCGCAGAGTTTGCGAAGGCCCTGGAGGCGGTTGGTGTGGACGGCATAGTCGCCGTGAACTCATTGGGGCCATGCCTGTATATCGACGTGGAGACAGGTAGACCGCTCCTGGGTGGAGAGAACGGCTACGGCTGGCTCTCGGGACCCGCGATAAAGCCGCTTGCCATCCGCTGCGTCGCGGAAATCGCGAGGACGGTGAGGATACCCGTCATCGGCTGCGGCGGGGTAACCGATGGCGTTGACGCTATCGAACACTTCATGGCGGGCGCCTCGGCTGTCCAGGTCTGTACCGGCGCGATCCTGCAGGGACCCAGCATATACGGCAGGATCGTCAAGGAAATCATGGAGTTCATGCGTCAACACGGCTACGCCTCGGTCGAGGACATGCGCGGCATCGCTCTGGACCGCTTGCCGAAGATGCCACTGAGGGTGAAGGGTGTGCCTCCCAAGGTGCACGCAGAGCTCTGTAGGAGCTGTGGGCTCTGCGAGAGGTCTTGTGTGTACGACGCCATAGAGGTCAGGGATGAGGCTGGATCCGGAGCCCGGGCCGCGGTCGACGAAGACAAGTGCTATGGCTGCGGTCTCTGCGTCAGCGTGTGTCCCACGAGAGCGCTCGAGATGGAGGTTTGAACGAGGATGGATGGAAAAGCCTTGATGATCCTTCCTGAGATATGCACGGGGTGCAGGCTCTGCGAGCT
>Ga0315310_10002647_pt1 | contig 11172 bp, 8 predicted proteins | sample TDP5_MG_FD_203630 | JGI IMG/M metagenome (GOLD analysis project Ga0315310, IMG submission 203630) | Freshwater sediment microbial communities from Lake Towuti, South Sulawesi, Indonesia - TDP5 | ecosystem: Environmental > Aquatic > Freshwater > Lake > Sediment | place: Indonesia: South Sulawesi... | reverse complement strand
TAAAAACCAAATTATAGATGATACAAAGGAAGTTCTCGACAAACTTTTAAGTAAGCAATATCCTAATGGGGCCTTTCCCCTTTCCATTGGCTTCGAAGACCTTTGGTATAAGAAAAGGTTACCCTCTAGGCCTGATATAAGGCGATGGCGGGACGTACTACCAACTCCTGGCCTAAATTCATGGATTTTTTGGGGATTATCTGATTTATTAACTTCTGATACATCATTACCCAATGTTAAAATCGATTTTCCTATTATTTATATCACAGATCAAGAGGAATGGGAAGGACCTTATAAAATAACAGAACATGAAAACCACATTATGTTTGAAACCTATATAGGGAATCGAGTTGTCGGTATATTCGAAAAGAGGGCTGAACTCGCTAATATCTGCCAGATAAAAGAGCGTGGTGATTACTGGACGACAATAGATTCTATAATGAGGTATCCGGAACCCCTTCGAAGAATTATCCTTGGCATTCCTAATATATTTTATAAATAATTCATTTTTTATTACTTGTTTGCTTGAATATTTTGAGAATTATATTCTTAAATGGTATGCTTGATTCATTTATTAACTTTATATCTTCAACACTAATCGCGTGTGTAATTTTAAGTCCAAATAGATATAATAAGAATCCGCTAATCACAATCAACAATAATGATATAGGGTTTTCTATTTCATAATTGCTTATTATTAGAAAAATGAATATTGTCATAAAGGAAGATGCCAAGATATATCTAACAATCTCATTGACTGGCCAGAAATTACCGAGTCGTAGTCGAAACATAGATTCGTAGCTATATACAGCTCCAGTCAAGAGGAGAGTTATAAAATTAGCTAAAATGGCTCCAGTTATTCCGAATGTCGGAATCATTAGTAAATCAAGAATTAAAAGAACTATAGCACCTATAATGCGCCACACAAGTAGATAGGATATTTTTTCATAAGTCCTAAGGATCACATCATTGATATAAAGAAGGTTGTTCAAGCAGAATAGAATCATAAATGCTTGAAAGGGGACAGCTGCTGGTGACATTTGGTTCCCATAGAAGACTACCATTATAGGCTTCGCTAAAAGAATACCTCCTATACTCATAGGTATGACATATAAAGATATTAATTTTACGTATTGCCTAATTGCTAACTTTATCTTGTCAAGATTCATCGTACTTATCTCAACCAGTGATATCAAACCTAGGCTGCCAATTACGGACTGTATCTCAACTAGAACTGTTTGTGCGAATGTATAGGATACATCATAATATGTTACTTCTTCGAGTTTCCTGAAAATACCCAAGAAAATGTTTTCCGATGGCTTTGATATAAATTGAGAAGCTAAACTAAAAAACAAACTCGTTATGCTATATCGCATAACCCTATGCTTAAGCTCTTTACCAAGCATCTCATTATCACCTTTAAGTAAAGTCGGAAATTTTTTCATAATCCAATATAAACAAATGCAACTTCCTAAAATAGCCTCGATAATCCCAACAAAGATATATCCTGAAAGACCTAAATTAGCTAATATTACAAATACGATCATCGCAATAAAGTTTAATAAAAGAAGTCCAATACCTAAAATATTTATGAACTTTTGTTCATACGATGCATCTAATATATTACGAAATACACCATATAAAACACCCGGAATTATTCCTAAGGCCATCAGTCTTACATAGAAAGCCATGTCAGGATGTCCTAATAAATTAGCTAATTGATCTGCAAATGGGAACATTATTATAAACATAACGAGTGAAGACGTAAAAATCACTCTTTTACATATACTAAGCAACCTCCTCAATCGCAAGTAATCTTTCTGTACTACCAGTTCGGGAACGAACCGCAAGATGGTCTGCATGATTCCTAGATTCCTTATTGTACCCATTGTTGAAAAGATACTACTTAAAAAAGCATAGCTACCAAAATTTTCAACTTGAAGCTGGCGAACAACAATTATACTGTAGATAGGATTTATCACAATCGACGCTATAACTCTAAGTAGATTGTATGTCATACCTTTCGTAATTTTTTTGACAATTGTTGACTCGCCCAATCTCAATCCACCTTTGAAAACCTTCTACTCCATTTCAGCTGAAATCTGATGTATTTCAATCAATATTAACCTACCTGCCAAGTCATTGCTTGATTATCATCACTAACATCGTTATGAATACATAATATGTTTAAAGCTTCAAGATACAAGATTTTAATTACTTCTTTAATACTATTCACTTATAAAGGTTGGCCTTGGGCAGACCTAGAAGAAGGCTAAGGTACCTATATGCAGAAAGAGACATAATCCAAAAGATCTTTGACTGACCAATTATTGACATGACAAAGAGATGATCCACACCTGTGAGGAAGGGCTGAGGAGGAAGAGCTAACGGAATATCATTCGTTTCCTAATATGCCTTATGAGTTTCGACCCTGACATTTAGTCCATTAGAAGTCCTAGCTCTCTGGATATATTACATATGTAGATTCAAAGCGAAACTTTTATCTATTGAGTATTCTATTAATACAACCTATGTCGATAATCGAAGACAATGCTTTACCATTTATTTCAGTTATTATATTGACTTTTAATGCAGGTCAAACTTTAAGATCCTGCCTGAAATCGATATTCGATCAAGAATATCGTAAGGATCTGTTAGAGGTCTTATTAGTTGATGGAGGATCTACTGATAACACTATTGGGATTGCTAAAGAGTTTCCTACACGTATAATCCAGATGAAAGCAAGTCGTGGTCAGTCACGAAACATAGCCGTCCAGAATGCCAAGGGCGATGTAGTGGCAATGGTAGATGCTGATGTAGTTATACCTGGGGATTGGCTCAAGAAAATGGCAAAGATCTTCAAAGATCCAAAAATTAACGTCGTTTCAGTTCCTTACATAACTCCTATGCCCCATTTGGACTTCGTAGGGCAAGTGATCTATTACATAACAAGCGGATGGCAAGCCCATTACCGCAAGGCGGATGGTTAATAGACATGGCGATAGCCTTTAGGAGGCAAGATGTGGAACACTGGAAAGATGTGCAATACTTCGAATGGTATAGGCCTTCTAGGGATACTGAAGAAAAACATGTGCACATGATGATTCCTGACTTAAAGGTCACACACTTAGAGAGCTCAGGACGATTCACTATGAGTGGCTTTTTAAGAAGGAAGTATACTCAGGGTTATTGGTGGCATATTGTAACTGCTCGAACTCACTTATCAGCTTGGCCACTGAAGATACTGACCCTTTCAATCCTACTCGTTCTTTCTCTTATTAACTTTATTTCTATACCTATTCTTGCTTTCTGTTCTGTATCCTGGGTTGTGTTTCGAGTCTATTCAAGAAAGGGAAGGACTCGCTTCTGTATAAGTAAGTTTCAGACAAAGGTGAAGAAAGCATTAGCTTTATGTGTGATAATCATGCTCTTCATCCTTGAAGATCTCTGTCTTGAGCTGGGCAAGATTCACTCAATTCTCAATAAAGCAAGAGGTAAGGAGAATATAGACATTCGTTAAAAAGGTAGATAGACCAAAAATGGTCTCTTTCGCCGGTAAGGATATAGATTATTAATACTATCTATAAATTCTCAATACTAAAGCCTTAAAAAGGTGAAAAGTTCAAAATTATTCATGCTAGGCAGTAGGACATTAGTGCTAGTTATGCTAGCCATCTGTTTAATGTTTAATACAGTGGCCTTTGCATACATCCTAGGTGAACCAAAGATATACGTTCAACCTGAACATATACCGGTAAATGGTATAGTCAATGTTCACCTCACGATAGATACTACTAAAGGTCCACCTGAAAGTGACTTTCTATATGCCATTATAGATCAATTAGCTGTGGATTATCCTTCATGGGATATCGGGCCGACTGAGCATTCGTTCATGCTCGGTACTGCGACAGCAGGAAGCATTGCTGGACAACCAATCACAGTCCACATCGGTGATGATTTTGTAATTCCCTTCGGGCCTGGTGTAGGTGCCATAATCATCGACGGACAAGAATATTGGTGGTGGTATAATAATGAAGATAAGAGACTTGATGACTGGGGTCAGTCACCCACTCAATGGAAAGGCAAATATCTTGTCGATATGGCTGGATTAGCATATTATTTACAATATCCCGGGGGTCAACAAATCACAAAGGTATTCTTCTTTGACACTTGGGTCTCTTTCACTGTACCAGAATTGGGAATAGTAATAGCAGTTTTACTGGGATACTCCATTATATCAATGAAGAAAAAGGCTAATAAGAATCAATAAGCTTTAGAGATATTGTTATGTAAGCACCAGGCGTTCCCTTTATCCATAATACGCTGTGAGAATGTAGTCCTTATCGATTAGAAGTGAAATATCTGTACTATAGATATGCTCTGGAGTCTCCCCTCCTTCTACCAACCAGTATTGGAACGTCACGTCTTTACCAGATACTTGATCAAAAACACTTGCCTCTGTTTGGAACGTCCAACTCTCCTCAGAGCACCATCCCCAAAACGGTTTAGTCGGTTCGCACCAATTCGTTGGGTCTACGCCGCTCCAAGATGGACCATATGCGCTAGGTCCAAACCCAATCATCGTCTTCACATTAGTCCTGATGTCCACTCTATGTATTTTAGGAGTGACTATGATAAATTCAATTGGGAATGAATAACCTTCCATCTCTGTATCAGTTGGCGGGACGCGGACGACTGCTGCATAACGTCCGGTTTCTAATGGAGCGTTTAAACTGAATGCTCCCCATCCATCACTCCCTGTAATTACGGTACCGATAAAAATCATGTTTTCCCATAGATCTTTAGTTATGGGGTAGACAGACCAAGGTTCGGGACCCTTATAAGTCTGTTTAACCAAATATATCTCCATCGCTCTGTTGCCTAGCGGTTGGCCAGTCCAGAGATTTTCAGCATGCACTGCTCCTTCGAAAGTCCCTCCTGCCTGAACTTGAAAAGGAGGTAAGTTCTGGCGCGCATTAACATAGAAAACGGAGGATGGGTAAGGTGGGAATTGCGTAGGCGGAGATGCGGTGGGGGATGTCCTGACAGGTATAGGTGGCGTCTGGGAAGTCCTGAGATTAAATTCTTGTGCTATCGAGGTCCACCATTCTAGGAATGGACAAGGAACCTGACCGGGCACATCATTGAAGGTTTCGGCCAATACCTCTAATAGCACCGATCGTGGATAGGAGCCATTTGACGCATCAAATCTATCCACTGCCCCTCTAATAAACTCATGGAACTTGTCATAACATAAATAATATGGCGCCACGCCGACCATATTCGCCTGTATGTCCCACATCGTGAAGGCTTCCAATAGCACATCGTTCGGTCGCTCCCACCAGTTCGCACTGGCGTAACTTTCCTCTGCCCCTTTAGCGCATTCTTGATTATGTGAAACCGTCCCTGACCTACACCTAGGACACCAACTATATATTTCGTCCCAGTATGTCTTTGGGATGTTGGCAAGGTATTTACCTTCCCCACCCCAAGCTATTTGGTAGCCATAACTGGCGATTATATCCCTCGCCCTAAAGAAGTCGGACCTTAATTCATCCATGGTTGGTGGCATTATATTCTTATAGGTATATTCGCCGCCCAAGATGATGAAACGCATACTCGGTCTGTTCGGTCCAATACCCTCAAGAAGAGCATAGAGATACTGTTCCCATGTTCCAGGCCAGCCTAAATCCATCCCGAAGATGCCTATACTGATTTCGCAACGCCCATTGTCAGCGTCAGCAGAATCCAAGACCCCACTGAGAAACTCCCTTTGTTGAGGCGTAAGTATTAATCCCCAAGCTATTTGTATGTGCGCAAAGAATCCCGGTCCTTTAGTCATATAATTGTAGAATGTCTTTCCCCCTATATAGCTGAAGTCTATGTCAACACCGTGTTGCTCTCCTAATTGCATGATGGCGGAAGAAGGGATATCTATTCCCAGCCTGAATCTTGTTCCAGTAGACGCACTAAATGGCGTTGTCGTTTGTACGTCACTTGAATTAGGCGAGGAATTTATTTCAGAGTCAGAGTCATGCGTTATCGAACTTTGTGATCCTCCATCGGGGATTACCATTGTAGCTTGGAATTTATGTCCATGTCTTGTTGAAATAGTTACTCTCAGTGTAACACCGATTGTAAGCCTATTACCATTTCGATCCGTTGCGCCATCTATAAAACTGATTGTGCCTTCTTTGGGAACTCCTATTTCACAGGCCGAGGGGAGTGAGCCCATGTCCCCACCCAGTTTTGGTGTTGGCGTATATTCTGAGTATGGTACATCATTTATTAGAACGTCCTCCACACTGGTTTCAGTAGATCCTACATTCTCATATTGCACTGTCACCGTATGTTCGCCATCGTGACTAGTAATGTTCGCATTCTTGACCTCGACATTCTCATAACGTGTAAAGATTGTGGAGAGCCCACCTGACCAGAGAGATGCACTAATAACAATGGCTAGGGTTATTACAACGATGATAACAGTAGCCATCAGCGTACTTAATCCAGTCCTGCCCGTCCTAATTTTTTTCAACCGCATCAAGTCCATTTTGATGATATTTAATATATACCCCTTTCATTCTATAATCATTGAATGTGCAATTACTATAATCAAGAGTTATAATATTAGTTGAGTGCTTATATTCGTCTTATATGTGTTCGACAAATGCTATAACGACTTGCGTCTACATGATAAACGTCGTTAACATTACCTTTTGTGTATGCGATATGTGGGCATTAATACTAAAGATGAAGACATATTTTAGAAGATATCGGGAACTTCTAATATAAGCCTATATAGTATATCGGGATATTTATTCAATGACCCTTTTATCCTCCAACTCTCATTTCTCTCTGTGATTTTACAAAGGGAAGCGACCTCATCCTTTTTATTGAAGATGCCAAGGGGTTCCTCGTCCTTTGAGTAGAAAACGACATTATCGACGTTTTCTACTATCCGGTATGGGCCCTCATCTTCTTCAGCATCGGTCTCAAGCGTTAAAGGGAACTTGATGGTTGGACCATTTACATGTGTCTTTTCCGGGAGCAACTCACTGAGGGTCCAGAAGTTCCATGAATTCCAGTTTGGAGTTGCGAGTAAATCCCGCCATCGTCTTAACAGGGGTCTTGATGGAAGTCTCTTCTTATGCCAAATGTCTTCAAAGCCTAGTGAGAGTGGAAAACCCCCAGTCTTGTACTGTCTTGATAGCACCCTACTCAATAATTCACCATCATCGACAGCAACATCGATATCCTGATCCTCTCTTCTGATTATATTCAAGTTTAAAAAGAATAGCATTGTATCCGGAATCCATTGAGGATAACCATTTCTATGATAATGACACACGAGCCCTGTTTCAGGATCTATGAATTTGGCGATATGACGGACAGCAAGCTCAATACTAGAAAGGAGATTCGAATCCATTGTTTTCCCATATAGGAGGGAGAGTCCCAAGCATGTAATCAGAGAATATAACGTTATATAATTCTGAACGCCATCCCTGTAGGGATAAGCACCTTTCAATGTTCCCTTTTTAACTTGACAGGCTATGATATATTTACCGATTTTCTGCGCATATTCCTCAATGTATCTTCTATCATCTTCAAGTTCAGCAAGAGCAATCAAGGACATAATAGTTATACTATTCATATTATGGATATGTTGTTGAGCATCGTGAGCCGGACTAAGGAGGGCATCGACAGAATCATCCCATAGACGTGACAACAAGTTCAAAATGTTGTCTCTAGCAATGTTGTGATATCCCTTCCAATCAGATCCCATCTTCTTTTTCTCCTTTGCTACCTCAAGCAAGGCATAAGATGAGATGGCATTGTCTATTAGCCCAAATTGTCCTAAAGGCTTATTCTCATGATTGGAATTCCTATAAACATGAAGAGGATGAATGTAGGAGTTAACGAGGAAATCACATAATTTAGAGGATATCCCGAGCCACCTTTCATATCCGGTCTTCTGGTAGATCCTCAGTAAGCCAAGAATGCAAGGAGCCTGTGTCCAGGTATCCGGTGAAAGCATCCTCAGATTGTCACGATGGTGATGAACTATATACCCATGAACTCCTCCCTTTTCATCGAGCCAAGTCTGAAGCCAAGCCCACAGATTGCTGACGGTCTCGGGGAGGGTTTCCATTTATGGCAACGCCACTAAACGTGTATAATGATGATTTAAAGGGCCTAATATGCTTAGTCTCTATAACATGGGGGGCCCTGTTTTATAGTTTATGGGAACTAACACCCTCATGGGGTGGAATTGGGCTACTCCTTATATCCAGAAACCTATTTCTACAAGTCCTTCTCCACCTTAGCTTAGTGCCGGCCTTGGCTCCGGATTGGCTTAAAGAGACAACTATGCTGGTGTTGATCTTCTGCAGTATAGATATCGCGATTACTTGGCTTGGTGTAATTTTAGTGCCGCCAACCGAGGCGCAGGGCGTGCTCCGTCCCATATCCGCAATCCCCCTTAAAGTGCTCCTCCTGCTCATGCTTGGCTTGTCGCTGGGGGCTTCAGCCTCTATTGCGACCCGTCAGTTCAATCCGAGCTTAATCGTTAGTGGGGGAGCCTTAACACTTCTACTGGACCTCGATCATATTCCCTCCATGTTCAATATCCCTCAGCCCATACGTCCAGCCCATTCGATCATCTTCCTCATTGCCGTCTCGGCACTGGTATATCTTACCACACGGAGAGCATCGCTTACGGTCCTAACATGTTCTGCCTTCTTTGCACATCTAGGTTCGGATAAGGCGTTCTTCCCGCTCCTCTCCCCCTTCATATTCGACATAACTGAATTCGGTCCCGAAGTCTCTTATTCACTCATCTTAGTGGCTTTTGTTCTTGCCTATGTGGCTGGACTACTGAAAAGGAGGCAGAATAACCTTAAGGCTGATGTGGTCGAGTCACATTGATGTTCTTTCTGGTCACCTTTGACTTCCCACCGAGCATAGGGGGCATTCAAACTCGGGTTAATAACTACGTGCATAATTTAGTGAAGATGGGGCACGATGTAGTTCTGGCTCACATGATCGAACCAGAGGAATGGGAAAGGTACTTCAGCAGGTTTGGGAACGACCTCATCGTGGATAGTTCACACGGAGCCACTGTATTTAGGCTCAGGTATGATGTCGGGAACACGATGAAGATCTTCCTCACGATCCTGAGATACCTTCGGGATAAGAGACCGGACGTAGTCCATGTCATCAGCGGCATCAACCTGGCCATAGGGAACCTGTTCCTCCTCTACGGCATCCTGAGGGGGTGCAAGGTTGGCGTCTCGCTGTTCGGAAAGGACTTCCTAGCCTCTCGTCCCAATCCCGTCTACTTCATGCCCCTGATCTTCTCGCTCTCCCTGGCCCAAAGGATAGGCGTCAACTCCAAGGCCACGCTTGGGCTCATCCCCTCGACGCTCAGACGTAAGGGCAGGATCCTCTATCCTGGTGTTGACATCGAGGAATTAAAAGGGGTAGAAGAGGTTGGGCCAAGCCACGACGGTGTGAAGCGGATTCTATACGTGGGCAGACTCGTGAGGAGGAAGGGGCCAGACACATTGGTGAGGGCCTTCAAGAGGTTACTCGATATACACCCGAACGCCAAACTCGTCATAGTCGGAGACGGCCCATATGCGGGTCAGTTAAAGGAATTAGTTGAGGAACTCGGGTTGGGGGACAAGGTGGAATTCACCGGGATCCTTAGAGGAAGATCCCTCTACTTGAAGTACGCGGAATGCGACGTATTCGCCATGCCATCGAGGCAGACCAAAACGGACATGGAGGGCTTCGGCATGGTGTTCCTTGAGGCTGGGTTCTTCAGGAAGCCCAGCATAGGTACGCCGACCGGGGGGATTCCGGAGGCGGTGTTGGATGGGGAGACCGGATTGCTGGTCCCCCAAGGCGACGAAATGGCCCTTCGAGACGCCATGGATCGCCTCTTGGTAGACGAGGTATTCGCCAGGAGGCTCGGGGAGAGGGCACATGAGAGGGTCATCTCGGAGTTCACCTGGGAAAAAGCAACACATCGTTTTTTTGAAATGTATAAATAATAATGATCAGGCATTAGGGTAATTCAAATACGATCGTCGGATTCGAATGATATCTGGTAATAGTCTTTTGTAAGTGAAACAATTCAATGAAGCATTTCGATTAGCTTAAATAGATTCATCAAAAGATCATCATGGAAGAGAGGTTTGCTCTCAAGGGTCCTATGGTACTGCTATGAGCTCTCTAGGAACCAGCGTCTCAGACCCAACGAACTGAAGGAGATCCAGGAGAAGCGACTGAAGGCCATTATCAGGCATGCCTACGAGCACGTTCCGCTTTACCATAGGCAATTCGAATCCGTAGGCCTGAGGCCCGAGGATATACGGACCGTTGAAGACTTAACCAAACTCCCCTTCACGACGAAGCGACAGATATGGGACGGCCTTCCTGACCGGAGCATAGCCAGAGGGTACGATATTAATGGCTGCGTGAAGATGCCCACCTCAGGAACGAGTGGCGGGCCGATGCCCGCCTACCGCGACAAGAGGTTCTGGGACTACTGTGTCGCCTATAGATATTATGTTAGGCCGAGAACCCTCGGAGTCAACCCCTGGGACAAGATCCTTGAGATTTATTATAGCAGACCAGATGCAACTCATGTTAAAAGGGATGACGGGAGGGATACAAAAGGGGGGTCTCGTGGGAGAGAGGCCCTGGGGCCATCTTTCTCCCTGTTCAAGCGTTGGATAAAGGCAGTCTATATCGCATATAGCGGCGATGAGATCATGGATGACATACTCGAGTATAAACCGGGCGTGATCTACGCAAACGCCTCATACCTTAGGCTCCTAGCGGAAACCGTAGCCGAGAGGGGAATAGAGGGCGTTAAACCGAAATGCCTGATCTCATGGGGAGAAGTCCTAGACGAACCCACCCGCGAGTTCCTGGAGTCGTCCTTTGGATGTGAAGCATTCAACTATTATGGTGCTTATGAAGTCGGCCCCATAGCCTGTGAGTGCAGGAACAGGGGCGGCATTCACACGCTCGCCGATTTCGTGGTACTTGAGATCGTGCGAGATGGTGAACCGGTAAAACCAGGTGAACGGGGTGAAATCGTCGTCACCGGGCTGTTGAACTACGCCATGCCAATGATAAGGTATCGAGTTGGAGATATCGGCA
>Ga0315310_10002644_pt1 | contig 11177 bp, 10 predicted proteins | sample TDP5_MG_FD_203630 | JGI IMG/M metagenome (GOLD analysis project Ga0315310, IMG submission 203630) | Freshwater sediment microbial communities from Lake Towuti, South Sulawesi, Indonesia - TDP5 | ecosystem: Environmental > Aquatic > Freshwater > Lake > Sediment | place: Indonesia: South Sulawesi... | reverse complement strand
TTTTGATTCTTGGCTGGCACTATACCGGCCCTCTAGCAGAGTTGAAGGTGCAAGTTACCTCAGAACCCTTTGATCGGCCAAAAACATCCATGGATGACAGTCTTGTAGTATCCTGAAAGCTCTGCAGGAAGAGAAGACAGAGGCGACCTATGCTTTCGCCAAGAGAAGAACATCCTTCGTTCCCAGAAATCGATCTGTTCAACCCCAAGTGGCAAATTAGTCTATCTGAGTTCTAGGGTTCTTGAGGATTGGCAAAGAACATGAAATAACAAAGAAATGAGTGCTCTTGTTCGTCTGTCAAAGGGAGACGAACAAAGGCTGATTACGCATTGGTGCCTCATCTCAACTGTATCGCATATGACCTCTCATGATATTGGCTTACGGCTGGACAGAGACCATGTAGAGTCTTTGTGGGCCCTCACGAAGCTTCGATGCCCTACGCATGGAGATATGGTGATGGTTCAGAGGAGAGACGGACAAGTCGTGTTCTGGTGTGGATGCGCGAGGGGTGGAGGGTCTTCCGAGAAGATTGAGACAATCGTGAAGCACAACGTTGTTGAGGTAAATCACCGGACGGCCCACTGAACCGGAAGATCCTTCTAGCGGCTCGTTGTCAGTTTGTCTGCACCTAAATCCATGACCTTTCTAATGCAGCTCGATAGGCTTGGGTTAAACCCCATCTCTGTGCATATGGCTTGTTTAATGAAATTCTCTACGACTTGTGTCCCTTCGCCAAACATGTCGCGTAGGGCTTCAATGAAGCGTTCGTGCTCCTTGGGGATCTCTGGTCTACTTAATGAGTATCTCCTGTCAAGGTTCTATTGAACTTCATTGACTAAACCGCCTGATTCCTCTTAGAGGTGACGGGTTTCGAAGGAGTCTGCATACGCAACAGCGAAACCATGATAACAGGTATGGCCACCAACAGAAGCGAGAGCACAAAGCCCTCACCGGTGAAGATCGATGCCTCAAACTGCTCAAAGCCTGTGAACGAGGTTGGCTCCGTCTTGATCAGGGCCAATAAGCTCGGCCATATCGACGATCCAATCAAGACTTTTCCCTCAAAATTCACATACACGGATTCCTAGACAAGCGGGTAAAGGATCGGCGTGTAGCTTGAGAATAAATCCATAACTGGATGGCTAAGCAAGGCCAAACACCCGACGGATACTAAGTGAAACAGCCTAGGCTTCAGTCTCTTTACCAAGCCAACCGCAACGAAGGAGGCAACGAGTAGAAGAATGAGCGAGTGGCTGACGGAATGGTGCACATGAAAGAACACATCCAGATCTGGGACGAGAGACAGCGTGGAAACAACTGTTGCCTTACGCAGGCCGAGAACCGGAGCTGCGTTAGGGCGAATGGAACAGCGAAATATAGAGGTAATTCAGGCATGCGTTGTTTCATCATCCATGTCGTGAACTCTGCTTGGGACACCCATCTTTCCTATTAGACTTTCCATTTACAACTTCACTATCGTAGAAGGACTAAGATCCAATTCCTCTTTTCAAGAATAAACCATCATTGAGATAAGTGTAAGAAACATCAAAGCCACGTAGGTTGCAAGGAAGACGTCTACAAAGATCAGAAAGTTGCGGCTCGTCAAAAGCCCGAGGAGATATTCAAACATAGGGCTCTGACTTCGCCCGATCGGAACCATACCCTTCGGAAGATAGAATGTCAAAGGTCTAAGCCCACTTCCCTGACCGCCAGACAGAACCACACCCGTAACGGCGCCCTCAAGCACACCCCATTCTGCGCATACACTCGGCTCATTCAGCAGCGCGAGTCGATCAGGATCCTTCAGGAATATCTGCACTAAACCTGAACCCCTCTCCAGAAAAGGCAGCGTCCCCGCCCTCAAAACCCGAACCCCAGGAGCCGAAGAATAGTTCAGGTTCCTCACAAGCCTGCCGCCAGTCAAAACATAGAAGGCTGCGCCTCTCCTCTCCAAATATCGATCATAGGTTTGAACACAATCGCGTGAAATCAACTGCCCCACCACCAAGCGCCTCGAAGAAGCATTGATCATAACGTGGCCTCTGCCTGGTGGAACCAGAACCTTCTCTCCCTCCTTGGCAATGAGAAGTGAGACATCAGCCACATCTCCGCCGCACTGTTTCTCCACCAAGAACATTGCCTCTCCCTCAAGAACCTCAAAGATTTCAGGATGGGAACCTGCCTCTCCGAACGGCAGATGGTAATGCCCCAAAGTCTTCACATGTTCCTCCCCAAGTAAGAGCGGAGGAATAACAGTCACATCGTATCGCAAGCCATATTTCCGAAGAAGATCTCTGGCTTCATCATCGCAACAGTCTCTATAGACCTCGTAGACAGGTAGGTTCGAGTCAAGGTGTCGAAGACATTTCGCGTCGTAGAGAACCGACTCTAACTCTCTGAGTCTGCGAACCTGACGCAGCCTAGCAGACGCTAGAACATTTAGACTCGAAGTCTCAACCATGAAGTGGATCGAAACCTCTCCGCCTAACCGCCAACAAGCCCGGGTAATCCAAGTCCAGACAGGTGTTGAGCCACTCTCGATCTATGCGCCCGATGCACGGAGGCGGTTTCGACATAGAAAACCCTGGCCTGTTTTCTAGTATCCTACGCGTTTGTAGATTTAAAACATTGGCCTTTATGGCTCAGCCAATTCAAGAACATGCTGTTGTGCCGACCTTATGTGAATCGTACGTTCAACCTTCTGATCCCCGAACTCTCCCCTGATCTTGATGACCTCCTCTCTGACGCCTATGTCCTTCGGGATGAATCTGAGCTGCCACACCTTAGTCAGCTCTCCGGGAATCTCCCACCACTGTTTCTCATCTAGGCTGTAGTAGAACTTTGGCGGAGGCTTCTCCTCCTCTCGCACCCTCAGCGAAATCTCGGGCGTCTCCCTAAGACCACCAGGCGTTTCCTCGTCCACCTTGGGCGGCGGAGCAGACACGACAGTGACCTTCTCCACCTTCTCAACACCCTGAGCCACAACCCCACCCAACGCCCGCTCCCAAGCCTCCCTTATCTCCTTCTCACCTCTACCATCCCCGTCGCTAGCAATAGTAACGAAGATCATTCTCTTGTCAGGCACACCTTCCACCAGTCCACGTGATCTAAACGGTAGCCCCAGCTAGGATCCAACGCAAACAGATAGTATCCCCCACAGGCTATTATGAATTGCGGAGAAAAGCCTACGAGCTGAGACATAGCCAAAGAGGAAAGACGACTCTTTCCTCTCGAACAACAGAGGCTTCACAACGAGTGTGTAACCAAGAGAACGAATAGGCCTCGACGAGGAAGCAAACTCCGTCGTTCGCCCCCACAGTCAGATTGGAGAGTCATACGAAACATACTTTAGCCCGATCTAGCCATCCATCCCCTCGCATAAGCCATGTCCGAGCCAGCAGTTGCAGACAAATTGCTTGAGTACGGGCTAACCGAGCCAGAAAGCAGGATCTACATTTACATAGCGAAGAGAGGGCCTTCTCCAGCGGGAGAGATAGCGAGAGCCCTCTCCATTCGAAGGGGACAGACCTACAACACCCTAAAGGCCTTGCAGGAAAAAGGCATCGTGGAGGCGGTAGCTGGCAGGCCTATAAGATTCTCGGCGATTCCACTGCCCAAAGCAATCGACGTTCTTCTCGAAGCGCATAAGCAAAGAGAACGTCTAATGGAAAAGATCAGGCCCGAACTGCTCTCAGTATGGCAGTCAGCTCTCGTCGCGAGAACGGAAGCAGTCGAAGAAGAGAAGTTTCAGTTCTTGAAAGGCATCGAAGGCATCTACCGGAAAGCCGTGGAAATAATTGACGAAGGCGAGAAGAATGTAATAATGATCGCCTCAGAACCAGCGCTCTTTCACGTTGACAGACTTGGCGTTCTTGAGAGAATGCACGAAGTCTCACGCAGAAATATTGAAGTGAGAGTCTTGGCAGAAGTGACTCCAAGAGTTCGATCGATAGTCGCACACATGGGAAAGATACCGACCAAGAGCTCCAGCGACTATCCCACACCGCACTTCTTGATTGTAGATGGAAAACAGATAATCTTCCTGACAAGGCCCATAGAGTCCGTTGACCCGAAAGAGGCCACCGCTATCTGGACGAATAGTCTCATGTTAATAAGAACGATGGAACATCTTTTCGAAAGCATGTGGTTGTCGGCAAGATTGGCGTCGGAAGTACTCGCCGCAGAAGAGTCTGAGACAAGAGGGAAAGAGCCAGCCAAGGCTAAACCTGAAGCAGTCAAAGTCCTTCAGGAAGAGTTCGGGAAGTATCTTGCGGCCTCAGGCTTCGATGTGAGGAAAGACCATATGATTGTTGGCAGCTCGGGAGTGGAACACATCTTCTGCCTGGCACTTTTCCGAAATGGCGGAAAACCTGTGGTCATAGATATTGAATCATCTAACAAGCCAATCAGCTCAGTTCAAGTCATAAGGTTCTTTGCGAAGAAACTTGACGTGAAGGGTCGTGTAGCCGACACTACACTAGTAGTCGAGCCTAACCTTGACAGAGATGCACGCAAGCTGGCAACCTTTTATCAGATCAAATTCACTGAACTCGGCTCCATAATCGGCGCGCGCAGGGACGCTACTCCTTCAGATGAGGCTCCAGAAGTAACGGCAAGAAAGTTAGTGCAGCAAGATAAACCAGATAGCTGAAACCAACCCACGCGCTCTCCATTTCCTTAGATAGCCCTATTTTGAGTTATTCCCCGATTTCTTCATACTTCTCTGGGATTTTCTCCTTCCCCAAGGCGATCATATGTCTTGACATCCTCTCAACCATTAACTCTGCAGAACTAGAGCTCCAAATACGAATTACTTCGCAAACTTTCCTATTGGCATCAGGCAAGATGTGGACCCAAGCAGCCTCACGTACGGTATGAGGTTAGTCGTGTTTGCTGTTTATCCCTAGGATGAATTTGTCGATAGGCTCGGTACATCAGGAATGCTCCAACGCCCAATATCGGTGCAGAAACTAGATAGCAGATAGGTGCCACCCAAAAGATCCAAGAAACGTACTGCATCCAATATGACAAGTCTATCGTAGCTGAGATCCTCGAAGCAATACTTGCCCCCAAGGACTGGAACATCATGCCTATGATGAGTACTATGGCTCCGGCTACCAGCACTTCGATCCCCGTGTTGTAAACCGCCAATCGGTCCTTCCCTGCGGGCTTCTCTCCACTCATGCTGATCAGCAAAGTCTAGGATTCTCGCCTTGTAATTAGGCTTTCCAGCCCACTCATGATTCAATTCAAAGATCATATGCCAATCCTTTAAGCAAGTAAAGGAGATATCCCAAGCACATTAGAGAGGAATCAAGCAAGAAACCTCACCTAGATCAGACCGGAGCCTTGGGCCATCCTATCTAACTCGATCTCCGCGCTAGGAGATCTTGCCTAGAGTTTCACAGAAGCCTTGAGCGATCTCCTCGGGCTTCTCTCCTTCAATTATCTCCAGTTTATACAGGTTCGCTAGCTTCTTCGCCGTATCACTCAAAGCTGGAACAGCTATCAGGATTGACTTGGTCGGTGAGACATCGAACGTCTTAGCGAAGACAGATATCACATGCTCCTCACCGCACACATTATCGCAAATTGCCATGTCAAGCGTAATAACGATCCTTCGGCTCCCTTGTGTCTTGGAACCCACCACATCGAAGCTATGCGATGTTCCAGAAACTCCGCGTACGACGCTTAACGCCTCCACATCGTATCCGTTCTCTTTCAGGATCTTCTTTAGCGGCGCAAGGAACAGTACTTCCCTTGCAAACTCAGTCTCAGCCATTTTGTCAAGAACATATGAATATACATCATCCAAGACACTCTCCTTGACTCCGAACTTCAAACTGCACTCTCGACAGTAATGCTTTCCCTCCGGGGCATCAAACCGTTTGCCGCAGCTTCGGCATTGAAACCAGGTGCCCACCTGCCGATAATCCAGCCCAAGCTTGCTGAGAGGCTTCCCGCACCGTGGACAGGCTGTCTTCCCACTCTTGACAAAAAGGTCATCACTATCTATCGTTCCACATTCAAGATGCTCATACAGTTTTCTCTTCTCAATCTCATGCGATCCGCAGTGGGTACAATAGTACCTGATAGTCACGTTCTTGGAGCCGCAGCTGGGACAGACCAGTATCTTCTCATGGAACTTCGGGCGTAGGATTCCGGCTCGAACAAGCTGCTCCACCAAAGCCTTAGCTCTCTGAGGATCTCCAGCCACCTCCTCCATCCTAGGATATCGGGCTCCAAGCACGGGATGAATTTCAGGCAGGAGTTCACTGAGATCCCCATCGGCAAACATTTTCAGTAGGACTCGGACCTCCGGAACCTCGTACAGTGCCGCTCTCTCAGCCCTACTCAAGACACATCCTCTCGATGGATCACTGAAACTTGAAGCCATTGTAGGAATGTCAACGTTATTTTAACACGTCGAGTCAAGTATTTAACCCCTTAACAGGACGGATGAAGTTGAGCTGGCTACGAACATGTGTCAGTGATAAAAGAGTTTGGCAGCAAGAATGTGAAGAATTGAAGTGGAAGAACTGATAGCATTCTGCAGAGAAGGAAGATGGAGTATTCGCACGGGGAACTATGAGAGAACTCATCAAGAAATGGGCTATCAATATTCGGCGCATACTTCAGAGACCTAAGCAGACTGACAGATGTCAGTAGCTAGAACGCAGGCGGATGAAGTTCTGCGCCGCGCCTATATCGGTGCCGTCTCAAGCGTGAAGTTAAGCTCTTGTTCCGTGCCGCCTGAAACCTCAATCTTGAACGGAGTCGAAGCCGTTTTGTAGCCCACAAGGGAACAGTAGACGAAACTCCTGCCGTCAGGCACGAAAACCGAGTAGGCTCCGTCCAACGTCATGGAGACCTCTCCAAGATCGCGAACCTCGATCGTCGCCCATGAAAGGCGTCGCTGGTCACTGTCACTCAACCCGTAAACAACTCCGTAGATCTTATTCAAGAGAGGAACCCGCCAGACATATCCAACACTGCTACCCAAACATTGGAAACTGAACGAAATACCGGTCTGCTCGAACTTATGGAGGTAACCAAACCTTCGCAGGTACAGCTTGAAAATGCCTTTGCCAAAGCCATAATCATAATGTCGCACACCGTCTGGTGTTACGAAGAAAAAGTGTCCCCACCCTCCGAAACCCCAACAACTAAAGGCTATGCTTGAGCTCCCTACAGTCGCGTTCCCGATCTGTCCCCCTACTAGGCTCCCGGCCTGATCGAATAGATCCGCCCTGTAACTCACATTTTCTTTCAAGCGATAGAATAACCCCGTCTGAATCAGAACTCCGGTGACATCCACATTGCATCCGATGAGCATGATGATCCTAGCTGAAACACAGTAATACTCAACGTAGACAATTGGCCACGTCGACTGAAGGTACCCATAGGTAAAAGCCTTCAAACGGTACACCCCCGACGATACGACCGTCGGGACTACGGGCGGCCGGCCGTAGATCACTTCAGCCAGATCATAGTTCATACCGGAAAAGATAGTGGTCAAAGTTGCGCTCTGAACATCCGGTTCGCCAAGTGCGATTACTCTCTCCGTGTAACCACACGAAACTCCACCCGCATCGTAATAGTATATTCTCGCCCTGTAGTGTACAGGTCCCCCAAGGAAGAGCCATTCCGCAGCCATTTGCATCCGCATTGTACATGGCCACGCAATTCCCGAAGCCAAAGTGGTCTTTATCGCGCCGCCCGCCCCCATGTCTATGGCTTTATCCTCCTGACTTGATCCCAGCCCTAGGGTCACAGTCAAGTCTGTTATCTGGACGTATCCTCTGATGTGAACCTTTACACTATACGATCCTTCGTCGAGGCCATAATCCTTCTGCCTCCACACTCCAGAGTACGTCCTGTTGTAAAACTCGTTGAAACCCAGAATGTGGAACTTGATGCTGGTCTCATCCGCGTAAAGGGTAACGCCTAGCCATGATGTTCCGTTTCTCACAAAAATCCCCTTCAATGACTGGTCTGAAGTGCGGTACGCCTTCACCAAGACATGCCCGGCGAATCGCTCACCTGTCAAGCTTCCGCAAACGCGTAACTCAGCCTGCCTAGGAGTTTCCAACACAACGGTTGGTATTCCCGGCTGTACAAATCGGATCGAACCAGATATTAGGCCACCGGTCTTCAGAACAATGTCCTGCGACCTGTCTTGGCCCTTTTGGGTGATTTGGACTATTGGCGTTACAAAATCCTTCTGGACATAGGCGAACACATATGCAGTCAGATTATATGTTCCCAATCCAATCCCGCAGAACTCCGTGCCAACAGGATCTGCGCCTACATATTTCCGGCCCTTGCCAACCAAAAGGCGGAAAGGATCGCCTGCCGGCACCGGCAGATTCAGCGTGTTCGTAAAATTGATTGCAACCAACTTCCCGTTGGTGTCGCGCGCTTCCACTGTCCAATTCAAAACTCCTTTCGCTCTATATCCCAAGCTGATCAGCCAAGGATGGTCAAGCGACCTTATCGGATTCCCTAATTGGTCTTGATACTTTATTGCCCCTGAGATCCTAGCCCCTCTGTCAACATACATGGTCATGGTAATGTTCTGCCTCCAAGTCAAGGGTATGGGATTCGGATACCATTGACTCTGGTTAGTCACTGCGTATGCGAATCCGGTCGCTGGAAAATATCCGGCGGAGGCTTCAAAGAAGTATTTTCCGGGTCGAATGCCTGTCAGGCTGAAGTTCCCTGTAGTAAAATTCACTAGTGCTCGAGCCTCCCTTTCCCGAGTCTCAACGTTGAAGGCGTAGACTACGCCCTTCGTTTTGACCACTATGCCATTCGGAAGAACAAGGGGATCAACAAGAGTCCCGTTAACCGTTGCCCAATCACGTGACCTACAAACCAGAATGGTCATGATGTCGGTAGGCGTCACAGGGAAGACAGGTTTACGCGCCGGAGAAAGCGACGTAGAGACGTAGATCGTCACGTTGTACAGCCCGGCCAGACTCGGAGCAACCATATCCTTGAACCGAACTATCTGAGGCGGAGTGAACCCAGTCAGGTTCCAGCTCCAGATTATCACATACCAAGGAGCATTCGGATCATATGGAAAATGCTCTCTAGAGTCGGTCACGTTGTAGTACCAATAGTCTTCCGTTATCGTAGACCAGACAAACGAAGTGTCATTCTCCGCGCTTACCGGCACGAACTCCCAAGGTATCTCAATCTTAACCGCAAAGCCCGCAACCGTCACGTTAAACTCAATATCCCCTTTCCTCGTCCCGACGAACACAGGCCGCTTCGACGGACGCATCACTGCTGACTGTTTCCCGTAGACAGGTCTCATATCGAATAGAAAGTACGGTAGGAGAGCCGAGCAGAATAGAAGCAACGATATGATCAGTGAGGCGCTTTTCCTTAAGTGGATCAGTCTCGGCCAACGCTTGCCCAGCATAACGCCTCACGAGTGAAGAGTGAACGTGAAGCTACGGTTATGCTGACGCAGATAATAAGAAGATTTCCAGAAAAGACTCGGATCGCAATACATGCGATGCGAACGTGACTTGACAAGGATCTGCCATGAATATGCAGTCTAGGCTGAGGGCCGCGTTCCCTCCGCGCCACTGTTCGCGCCTGAAATTACATACTTCCCTCACTTTGCTTCTGTCTGCCTGGGGACAATTCTTAAGGCATGGGAACCCTACAGTTCGCCCTAGGAGCCGACGGAGCCCTACTATGGCCCTGACAGACATCGGAAGAATCGCGGTCAGCTCACTCCTTGAAAGGTTCGGAGACGACTTGGTAGCCGTTGTCCTCTTCGGCTCATACGCCAGAGGCGAGTCCACCGCGATAAGCGACCTAGACCTCTTCGTTGTGGTCAGAGATCTCTCGGACAGCCCCGTACAGAGACGCTTCCTAGTATATGACAGCCTAACCCCCCTTAGGCGAAAGTTCAAAATTGAGATCAGCGTATTCGAGGCGGAAGCCAAAGAGATCGGTCGAACCATAACACCTCTGCTACTCAACATCGCCCATGATGGAATCGTACTATATGACAAAGAAGGAATCGTTTCTTCATTCCTCAGAGAAGTCAGAGAAGCCGCTGAGAAGGCGGGATTGGTAAGGTACAAAACCACTGACGGAAAGTATGGCTGGAAGACGCGAAGGAAGTTAGAAGTGGGCGAGCATCTCATAGTGAAGCTAGAGGCTGAAAGCGCTGGGTCTCGACTCGGAGGATGAAGCCAAATATAGGTTAGAACTCACGAAGGGCTACCTTCAAAGAGCCAAGAGAGCGCTTTCATCCAGCGACTATTCAAGAGTTGTGGAGGAGGCGCAACTGTGCATAGAGAACGCAGCAAAAGCCGTCATCTCATGCTTCCAGATACCAAGCTGGTCCCATAACCCTAGCGACGAGTTGCATGAAGTGATAGCCGAAAACAGATCCAAGATCCTTCACTTCGCAGATTCGGCTCTCATTCAACGTCTCGAAGCCCTCGCCGAAGCAGCCCACTTGGTTGCTCCTGAACACGGGCGGGCCTCATATGGAGACATTCGAGCAAGGATTCCCCCTAGCGTCTCTACTCAAAGAAGGACGGCAGGGATGCTTTCAAACGAGCTGAAGAAGCATTCTCCACATCTCGGGAATTCATCAAAGCATGGTATCGTAGAGTTCACCGGTAGCCCGTATCGCAGCTGATTCCTAGTTCTGATCAAGCGAAGACCACCGACCTCAGTACTCTAAATTCGATTGAAGGGCCCAAAGTTGCATATCGCGTAGACTGAGATCCAGAACTGCCTCAAGCATTCTTCTGAGGTAGGCCACATACAAGATGTTTACTGAAGCGCGGGATCGCAACGTTCGACATCAGCCACCTGCGTAGCCGATGTGTCCCCTGATCCAATTAGAGAAGGCGGCTGTCCGCAATTCCTGTGCTCTCAACTGGAACCTGCTTTGGCGTATCTCAGTACCGCCGCGATCCCTCCGAAGCCTTTGAGGAGTTGCTGACCCTCCTCTGTCTCTGCTGAGATTACCTCGACATCTACGCCTTTGTTCTCGCCTATTTCAGCGAACTCTTCAAGCAAGTCTCTCTTCTCAACTTGAAGTGTGGCGTTATTGCATTTCCTGCATTGAACCGACGCTGCATCCTGCTCTAACTTGGCCATCTCATGCGGAAGCACGAGCCTATCCTCCGCGAACCCGC
>Ga0315310_10002643_pt1 | contig 11179 bp, 11 predicted proteins | sample TDP5_MG_FD_203630 | JGI IMG/M metagenome (GOLD analysis project Ga0315310, IMG submission 203630) | Freshwater sediment microbial communities from Lake Towuti, South Sulawesi, Indonesia - TDP5 | ecosystem: Environmental > Aquatic > Freshwater > Lake > Sediment | place: Indonesia: South Sulawesi... | reverse complement strand
TCCTCGGAGATGACCACCAACTCCCGCCTGCCGACCTGCACCAGCTTCTCCAGGATGGGCACAATGTCGGTGGCCGCCGAAATCTTCTTGTCGTAGATGAGGATGTAAGGCTCCTCCAGAACGGCTTCCATGGCTTCGGGGTTGGTGATGAAGTAGGGCGAGATGTAGCCCCGGTCGAACTGCATCCCTTCCACGTACTCGGTCTCAAACTCCAGGCCCTTGCTCTCCTCCACGGTGATGACCCCGTCCTTGCCCACCTTGTCCATCACCTCGGCGATCAACTCGCCAATCTCCCGGTCGTTGGCCGAGACAGAGGCCACGTTGGCGATCTCCTCCTTGGTTTCCAGGTCAATGCTTTGCTCCTTGATGGCCTCGACGATGGCCTGGGTCGCCTTTTCGATGCCCCGTTTGAGGAGCATGGGATTGGCCCCGGCAGCCACGTTCTTGAGGCCCTCGGTGACGATGTTGTGAGCCAGGACAGTGGCCGTGGTCGTGCCGTCGCCGGCCACGTCGTTGGTCTTGGTGGCCGCTTCCTTGAGGAGTTGGGCGCCCATGTTCTCGTAGGGGTCTTCCAGTTCGATCTCTTTGGCCACGGTGACGCCGTCGTGGGTGATGGTGGGAGCACCCCACTTCTTGTCCAGGGCCACGTTGCGGCCTTTGGGGCCCAGGGTGGTGCCCACCGCTGCGGCCAGAGTATCAATGCCTTTTTTCAGGGAACTTCGCGCTTCTTCCGAGAATTTTAACTGCTTTGCTGCCATTTGTTCCTCCTTAGTGTAGTCAAAAAGGTACGGGCAACGAGTCTTTTTTGTTGACTTGTTGACCCGTTGACTTATTTTTCAACAATAGCCAGGATGTCACTCTCCCTCAAAATCAAAACCTTTTTTTCGGGTTCAAGTTTGACTTCGGTGCCGGCGTACTTGGCGTAGAGGACGCGGTCGCCTTCTTTGACGTCCATGGGGATCAGTTTACCCTCTTCGTCCTTGCGGCCGGGGCCAACGGCCAGCACGGTGCCTTCCTGGGGTTTCTCCTTAGCCGTCTCCGGCAGGATGATGCCGCTGGCGGTCTTTTCTTCCTGCTCAGTAGGCTCCACTACAACTCGGTCGCCCAAGGGCTTCAGCTTGATGGTCATCTTACACTACCTCCTCATTAGATTTTGTAAACACAAACGTTAGCACTCTCAGGCTCAGAGTGCTAACCAATCATACCACAATATTCTCAAAAGCGCAAATCAGGGGAAGGAATTGTTCAAGGGGATGCAGGCGTTGGGGTCGCCGTTGGGGTGGCTGTGGGCAAGGGTTCCCACTCTCCGCAGAGGACCATTCCCTGATAGGCTGGCAGGGCTGTGGGATCCATATCCCAGGCCTTCTCTAGCCAAGGGATAGCTTCCTCACATTGATCCAGGTAGACGTAAGAGAGACCCAACTCATAGTAGTACTCCGCCGAGTCCAGCCCCAGTTCAATGGCCTTTTTCAGGATGGGGATGGCTGCTTCGTAGTTGCGCTGCACATAATACGTTACGCCCAGATGACCGTAGGCGAGAGCGTACTCGGAGTCCACCTCGATGGCCGCCTCCAACTGGGTGGCAGCCAGCTCATAATCCCCTTCGGCGAAGTAGGCCCAGCCCAGCAAATCGTACCCTTCGACGTTGTCGGTGTCAACCTGGATCGCTTTCTGAAATTGTTCGATGGCTGAGTCATAGTCAGCCAGCACCAGGTAATTTCGACCCAGGCCAATGTACAGGTACCCCAGTTGGGGGTGCAGTTCGATGGCCCTCTCGTACTCGCTGATAGCGTTGCGATAGCGTCCCTGCTTCTCCAGTACGTAACCCAGATTGCGGTGAGCATCCACGCCGGTATCATCCAGACTCACGGCCAACTCTGCTTCCTCCAGGGCGCGATCCCAACTGACCAGGTCGGCATAGACCTCTGCCAGGTAGGCATGGGCTTCAGCGTACTCCGGATCCAACTGAATGGCTGTCTGGCACTTCTTGAGAGCCTCTGCATATTGGCCGTCCCAGTCCAGGGCCATACACAAGGCAGCCAGAGTCTCGGCATTCTCCGATTTACTGACAGCCTCTTGAGCTTGTTGCACCGCCTCGGCAGTGCGGTGGCGTATGGCCAGGAGCCTGGACCAGCGGACATAGATGGTGGCATTATCGGGGTCCAGCCCGGCCGCTTTCTCATAGAGATGAATGGCATCATCGAGCTTGCCCTCCCAATAAAGTGCCTCTGCTTCCTCCAGGTATGAGGCCAGGCTTCTGGTTGGAGTAGGTGTTGGCACAAAGTGACTGGTCACCAATTCCGGCCGTTGAGTAACGACATATAGCACCCCGCCGATGAGTAGCAGCAGGATCAGAACCCGCACTGGTGAGGATCGCCTCTTTCCCTCTGGCCGGTAGTAATACATTGCTAACTATTGCTCCTTATCGCTGCTTCTGCCGCCTTTCTGGCGTGGTTAATTATAACACGGTCTGCCCTAACTGACAACAAATGAACCTTGAAGGGTGTGGTCACCTGTACCGCCTGTACCGCAATAGTGGTGCAACAGTGGTAAAGGAATTGCAAACATCTCTAAAATGTGATATGATTATATGTGCAGGGTTTCACAAATGGCAGGGAAAATTTTCACAAAAAGTGAAAACGATATGACTCAGGTTAGGAGTAAGAAAATGGTTTCAGCAGATGTTCCTGACATTGTTATCGGGCGCCTGCCCATCTACCTGCGAGCTCTGAATTTTCTGCTCGAGGAGGGAAAGGAGATCACAGCCTCTCAAGAACTGGCCCATAAGCTGGGCATCAGTTCCGCCCAAATCCGCAAGGACCTCTCTCACTTTGGCGAATTTGGTAAACAGGGCACTGGCTATGAGACCAAATATCTGCGAGAGCAACTCAGGCAGATACTGAAAGTGGATAGGGATTGGGACGTCGCTCTGGTAGGGGCTGGCGATCTAGGCCACGCCATCGCCCACTATGGCAACTTTGACAGCAATGGCTTTCATATCGTCGCAGTGTTCGACCACAATCCCCGCAAAATAGGTGCCAAAATGGGGCGGTTCCAAATCCTGGACAGTGAGTCAATAGCCACAGTCATCCAGGACATGGGCATTCAGGTTGCCATCATTGCCGTGCCAGCAGATTCAGCTCAGCAAGTTGCAAATACCCTCGTTGGGGCTGGGGTTCGAGCCATCCTGAACTATGCGCCCATCACCCTGAATGTCCCCCCTGAGATTCAGGTCCAGTACATAGATCCCGTGGTTTACCTGCAAAGGATGACTTTCTACTTGTAATCACCGACCAGACCTGTACTGCCTGTACCGCCTGCACCGCAACAGTGGTGCAACAGTGGTAAAAGAAGAAACGCATGACATGCCAACCAACTGCCATGCGTTATCTTGCTTTTCCCTGTAGGCGCAAAACGTGGTGGTTAACGATAAAAGTGAGGCAGACTCTTACTTAATACGGCATAGTTCTCCAAAGCCCTGCCAGCTCCAAGAGCCACACAGGCCATAGCGTTCTCAGCCACAAAGCAAGGCACGCCCGTTTCTCTGGTTAGCAGACGATCAATGTTAGGCAGCAGCGATCCTCCGCCAGTCATGACCATCCCCCGGTCAATGATATCTGAGGCCAGTTCAGGTGGCGTTTTCTCCAGCACAGACTTGATCACGCCAACAATGGCTGCCAGAGGCTCGGCCATGGCCTCGGTCACCTCACCCGATTTGATTGGGATGGTTCTGGGCAGACCAGCCACCTGATCCCGTCCTTTGACCTCCATGGTCAGCTCTTCCTGCAAGGGCAAGGCGCTCCCGATTTGGAGTTTTATTTGCTCGGCCGTCTGTTCCCCTATCATCAGGTTATACTTTTTCCTGATGTAAGCTACGATGGCCTCGTCTATTCTCACCCCACCGACGCGTACCGAACTGGAGACTACGATACCGTTCATAGCGATCACCGCTGCTTCACTGGTCCCACCGCCGATGTCAACCACCATGTTGCCTGTCGGCGTAGCGATAGGCATTCCCGCTCCAATGGCTGCTGCCAAAGGCTCAGGAATGAGATGAGCCTCCTTGCCTCCCGCCTCGAGGGCGGCATCGTGTACGGCCCGGCTCTCCACGCTGGTTACCCCTACAGGTACACTGATCATGACCCTGGGTTTAAGGAAACGAAGTCGCCCGCACACTTTTTCGATGTAATAGCGCAGCATGGCATGGGTAACCATGTAGTCAGCGATGACACCGTCGCGCATGGGCCGTGCCACCTCGATAGTGTCTGGTGTCCGTCCCAACATGCTATAAGCTTCACTACCAATGGCCACGATTTTGTTGTCATTGGTCGAGATGGCCACGATAGAGGGTTCCTGCAAGACAATGCCCTTACCCCTTACGTGAACCAACACATTGACTGTTCCCAGATCTACACCTATCTCTTTCCGAAACATTCACCCTCCTAGACAAAGGGGCTGGCGAGGTAAAGGGGACAGGGAGCCCGTATCTCTCCCTTATCTCCCCTGTTCATTCGCCCCTTTCCGATGGATTACTCTTCTATTCTCTCTTGGGGGAGAGTCCGCCGTCGCCTTTTGCGGGCCACTTTGAGTCGAACGCGGGAACGGCGCAGTGCCCCTTCAATAGCGGCGCGGTCCATATCTGAGGGTCTCTCTTTCAAGAGTTGTTCCGCCCGCTGGCGGGCTGCCTCGGCCCGAGCCTCGTCAATTTCGTCGGCGTACTCAGCCGTGTCAGCCATAACGATCACCCTGTCCGGGCGTACCTCCATATAGCCTCCACTGACGGCAAAGTGTTCCTCCTCTCCGCCCTTTTTGAGACGCAACTCTCCCTCTTGCAGGGCGGTGATCAGGGGGGCATGTTTGGGCAAAATGCCCAGTGTGCCCATGATACCAGGAGCAACAACCATATCCACCTCATCAGAGTAGACCAGCCGCTCCACAGTGACGATGTCGCATTTTATCGTAGACATTTGCCTCCTCGCAGAAAATGGCTACCGTTGTCCGCCCCTTCACTCTCGCAACCCTTTGGCCTTCTCCATCGCATCGTCAATAGTGCCCACCATGTAGAAAGCCTGCTCAGGGATGTCGTCGTGCTTGCCGTCCAGGATCTCTCTGAAGCCGCGCACTGTCTCTCTAATGGGCACGTAAGCTCCCGGCCGCCCGGTAAAGGCCTCGGCCACGAACATGGGCTGGGAGAGGAAGCGCTGGATCTTGCGAGCGCGGGCCACTGTCAGCTTGTCCTCTTCGCTCAACTCCTCGACGCCCAGGATAGCGATGACATCTTGCAGGTCTTTATAGCGCTGCAGCACCCTCTGCACTTCGCGAGCTGTATTATAATGGTCCTCACCCACGATGCGAGGGTCCAGGATGCGGGAGGTGGAAGCCAGCGGGTCCACGGCCGGGTAGAGCCCCATCTCAGCAATAGAGCGTTCCAGGGCAATGGTGGCGTCCAGGTGGGCGAAAACAGCCACCGGAGCAGGGTCGCTGTAATCATCGGCTGGGACGTAGATAGCCTGCATAGAAGTAATGGAACCGGTTTTGGTAGAAGTGATGCGCTCCTGAAGCTCACCCATCTCCGTACTCAGAGTAGGCTGATACCCCACCGCCGAGGGCATCCGCCCCAGGAGAGCCGAAACCTCCATGCCGGCCATGGAGAAACGATAGATATTGTCAATGAAAAGCAGCACGTCTCGACCCTGGTCCCGGAAATACTCGGCTAGACAGAGTCCAGACAGGCCTACCCGCAGCCGTACGCCAGGCGGCTCGTTCATCTGGCCGAAAACCATAGCCGTCTTGTCAATGACCCCCGATTCCTTCAACTCAGTCCAGAGGTCGTTGCCCTCGCGGGACCGCTCGCCTACGCCAGCAAAGACGGAAAAGCCGCCGTGCTCGGTGGCAATGGTACGGATCAATTCCATGATGATCACCGTCTTGCCCACTCCGGCCCCACCGAAGACACCGGTCTTGCCGCCCTTGGTGAAAGGAGCTACCAGGTCAATGACTTTAATGCCTGTCTCGAAGAATTCCGGCTCGGTCACCTGCTCCTCGAAGGGCGGAGCTAGCCGATGGATGGGATAACGATCGGCAGCTTCAACAGGGCCCAGATGGTCAATGGGCTCACCCAGGACGTTGAAAATGCGCCCCAGGGTGTTCGGCCCCACGGGCATGGTGATGGGAACACCAGTGTCAATGACCTCCATGCCCCGCCGCAGGCCATCGGTAGAATCCATGGCCACGGTGCGCACCCAATCGTTGCCCAGGTGGTTCTGCACCTCGACTACCAACTTTCCCCCGTCGTGGGGAATTTCCAGGCCATTGTAGATTTCGGGAAGCTGATCGGGGAGAAACTCTACATCCACCACTGGCCCCATGACCTGTACGATTCTGCCCCGTGTACCTCTGGCCATTGTAAAACCTCCTTAAACTGTAGTCATCTAAAAAGTGCCAGCAGGGAATTCAGGAATCCCAGGACCTTATCGCCATTGAGGATGAGCAGAGCAGCCAGCAAGACGTAGAAAGTACGGTCAACGCGACGTTCCAGTCGGTGCTCGACCTCGGTTATCCTGTGCTCCAGCCTGTGTTCGACCTCGGTTATCCGCTGCCCTAGGCTAAGGTCCCCCTGTTCCAGGGCATGTTTCACCTCGAGCACGTCTTCCTTTGTAGCTGCCCTCTTCTCGACGGCTTCCTCAACGAATCGAACCAGAAGCGCCGCTTCTTCCTGACCTATTTTGGTACGCAGTTTCTCATAGACTTCTACTGCCAAGGGCATTGATTCTCCTCCCTCATTCTCATCGCGCTGCCACCCGCGCCTGGGCCAGGGCTTCGGCACCACCGGCGATGTCCATGATCTCCAGCGTGATGGCCTGCTGGCGGGCCTTGTTGAAGCTCAAAGTCAGTTCTTCCACCAACTCTGCGGCGCTCTCGGTAGCGTTGCGCATGGCCACCATGCGGGCGCTGTGTTCGCTGGCGATGGACTCCAACACCGCCTGATAGACCTGAAGCTCAGTGAAACGCGGCAATACCTCACCCAGAATGGTGCGCGGATCGGGTTCGTAGATGTACTCGCTGACCATGGTTGGTCTGACGTCTTCGACGTACTCGGCCATGGCCTGGGTCTCCAGTTCCGTGGGTCGGATGGGTAGCAACCGCTTGATGGTCGGCCGCTGAGTGAGGGTAGTGATGAAATCGGTGTAAGCCATGCACACCAGGTCAAACTGCCCCTTGAGGAAACCATCCATAGTCACCCGGGCGATAGGAGTGACGTCAATCAACCTGGGGCTGGCAGGCAGATCAGAGAACTCGGCCACGATGGGCTGGCCGAGGCGCAACATAAAGTTCCGCCCCGTGCGGCCCACGGTGATCAATTGGACCGGTGTCTCCCCTGCGGCCTCGATGTACTCCAGAGCCTGGCGGATCATGTTATGGTTAAAGGCACCGCACAATCCCCGGTCAGAAGTTATGAGCACCAAACCCATGGTGCCCACAGGGCGAACCTGAAGCAGGGGATGCATGGCCTCATCCGCCGTCCATTGGCTGGCCAGATGGGTCAGTACTTCCCAGGCCTTCTGGGCATAGGTCCTGGTGCTCAAAACCTGATCCTGGGCCCGCTTCATCTTGGAGGCAGCCACAGCCTCCATGGCGCGGGTGATCTGCCCGATGTTATCCACACTGCGGATACGCCTCTTTATCTCACGAGCAGTAGCCAATCTTTCACCTCAAGTGAAAGTCATTCTCCGGCCCATGGAGCCTGGCGCATGGATCCCTGGAACTCTTCGATAGCCGTTCGCAGGGCTACCTCGGTTTCTTCAGAGAGCTCTTTGGCCTCAGCGATGCTTTGCCCAATCTCGGGATGATGCTCAGCTATCCAGTCGTGGAAGGCGTACTCCCAGGCTTTGACCTCGGCGATGGGCACATCATCCAGGTAGCCGTTGGTGACAGCGTAGATGATCATGACCTGTTGCTCCAGGGGCATAGGTTCATACTGAGGCTGCTTGAGGACCTCAGTGATGCGCTGACCCCGCTCCAACTGGTCTCGCGTCGCTTTGTCCAGGTCGGCCCCAAACTGGGCAAAAGCAGCCAACTCCCGGAACTGAGCCATATCCAGCTTGAGTTTGCCGGCCACCTGCTTCATGGCTTTGGTCTGGGCCGCGCCCCCGACCCGGGAGACAGAGATACCGACGTTGAGAGCCGGGCGGATGCCAGCGTAGAACAGGTCGCTCTCCAGGTAAAGCTGGCCGTCGGTAATAGAGATCACGTTGGTGGGAATGTAGGTCGTGATGTCGCCCAACTGGGTCTCGATGATGGGCAGCGCGGTCAGTGAGCCACCGCCGTATTCGGGAGCCAGTTTGGCCGCCCGCTCCAACAGACGGGAGTGGAGGTAAAAGATGTCCCCCGGATAGGCTTCACGGCCCGGAGGACGCCGCAGCAGCAAGCAGACCTGGCGGTAAGCCCAGGCGTGCTTGGTCAGGTCATCGTACACAATGAGGGCCTCTTTGCCCTGCTCCATGAATTCCTCGCCCATGGCACAACCGGCGTAGGGAGCGATGTACTGCAAGGTCGCCGGGTCGGAAGCCGAGGCTACCACCACGATGGTATGCTCCATGGCCCCGTACCGCTCCAGGATAGCCACCACCTGAGCGATGTTGGACAGCTTCTGCCCAATGGCCACATAGATGCAAATGAGGTCCTTACCCTTCTGGTTGATGATGGTATCAATGGCCAGGGCCGTCTTGCCTGTCTGACGGTCACCGATGATCAGCTCCCGCTGACCCCGTCCGATGGGGAACATGGAGTCAATGGTCTTGATACCGGTCTGGACCGGGGTGTCCACGCGCTTGCGGAGCACCACACCGGGAGCGATGCGCTCGATGTTGCGGTATTTGTCGGTCTGGATGGGGCCTTTGCCATCCACGGGCTGGCCCAGGGCGTTGACCACCCGGCCGATGAGGGCCTCACCCACTGGCACAGAGATAATGCGCCCCGTGCGGTGTACAATGTCACCTTCCTCGATGTCGGTGTACTCCCCCATGATGATGACGCCCACATTGTCCGCCTCCAGGTTGAAAGCGATGCCCATAACGCTTTCTGAGCGTCCTGGTTTGGGGGGGAATTCCACCAGCTCGCTGACCATGACTCCAGGCAGGCCCGAGAGACGAGCGATCCCATCGCCTACTTCGGTCACCGTCCCCACCTCCACCGCTTTGGGTGGGGCTTCAAAAGCCTCTATCCGCTCTTTGATAAGGGCTGCAATATCTTCTCCGACCGAGGCCATGGATTCCTCCTTGTGTTCATTATCATGCTCCCAGCGCGGGGATATAATACACTAAAATCGAAATCTTGTCCAGTTTTTCACATTCTATGTAGGCGATTCTCGCTCAATGAGGACACGCGTCCCATCGGTGACCCCTCTGAAAACGGTCGGATCACCGAGCACCCGCCCAAAGACGGTGACCGGACTGGCCGGGCGGATCTCGTCGCCACGGCTCATGGGTGTGGGGCCGAAAAAGATACAGAAAGCGGTGCCGGGCGCCCAGTAGCCCAGGTCGCCCAACTCCACCGTGGCCTGGCCCTTCTCCGTCTCCAGTTGCACAGGGATAGAGAAATAGATCTCGTCGCCCCAGGTATTGGCCCGGCCCTCAATGGGCAGAGCCTCCCAGATAGCCTTGGCCGTCTCGGTCTCGTTCAACTCGGCCTGGGCTGAGACGTCACCGGCTGTGATCTTGATTTGCTTAGACACCTCTCACCTCCGCAGATTTGGTTTTGACTTCAGCGCCCAGCGAAGCTTCGCCTCAACAAACTCAGACCATATCATTCTGAGCGAGCGGAGCGAGCGAAGCCTGTCCTGAGCGCAGTCGAAGGGAATCTCGTTCCGCAAGCCAGAAACGGGATGCTTCGCTTCGCTCAGCATGACAGGCCAAATCTTGACTTGTTTGTTACGAATTTGGAGTGTCAAGGAGTTCAGCCATCGGCAGTTGAGTTGAAGCTGACCACTGAGCGCTAAGATAGTATACCATGCTTTGTTGGTAAGGGCAAGGACTCACGTGACTGTTGTCAACAAACTGAAAATCTGATATACTTTTGGAGGAGTCTCTCAAGCTAACTGACCCCTGTCCGCTGCTATCTACTAGCTGGCGTTTCATCCGCCCGCTGAGTGAGACCAGCCCGGTCTTTAGCGATCCCACAAACCCGGCGCTGGCACTGTAAAGGGTTGACTTCCGTGCCGGGTTGGGTTATACTGAATGTGCACCCTCCCCCTTCTCCCGAAATCGGGAGAAGGGGGCCGGGGGGATGAGGGCTAGAAACCCATGACCCATACCCCTTCCAACGAAGTGCCGAGCAGATACCGTGATGCCTTCGCCAAGGCTGTCCAGGAGTGGCAGGAAAGCGACCCCTCTGTGCAGGCTCAGCGCGGCGGTTGTCCACTGGAGTTTGTGGAGCCCTCAATCTGCCGGGTGACGGTCTCTTTCTACGGCACGGCCTACGTTGTCGAGCATCCCACGGCCAGGATTTGGGTCCAGGAGACGGGCAAGATGCCGTCCTACGGCTTGCAGACCCTGTTTCTGCACTACCTGCTGACCGCCGATGGCCATCCCTTGAGCGGGGAATGGGTGAGCTTCCGTGAGTTGCCTGACGGGATGTTCTACCAGCAGGCCTTTCGCCAGCGATCCCTCCTTCCATTGGAGAGCAAATTCGGTCGCAACCGGCCGGCCTTCGAGAAAGCAGCCATGGCGCTGGGAGGCGAGAAGCTGGACTTGGCCGACAGCAGTTTCCGCTTCTATGCGCTGCCCCGCGTTCCCCTGGCGGCCCTGTTGTGGACAGGAGACGAGGAATTCCCGCCCGCGGCCCAAATCCTGTTCGACGCCTCGGCTGGCGGATACCTGCCTACGGAGGACCTGGCTATGGTGGGGGGGATGCTCAGCGGATCCCTTTTGCGTTACGAGGAGAAACCATGACGAAAACCATTGCTGTTGCCGGCAAAGGCGGGACAGGCAAGACGACCGTCGCTGCCCTCCTGATCAGATACCTGGTGGAGAACAAGAAAGGCTCGGTGTTGGCCATTGACGCCGACCCCAGCACCAACTTGAACCTGGCCCTGGGCGTGCCGCTGGAGGAAACCGTGGGGGACATCCGCGAGGACACATTGCAAGAGGTAAAGGGCGGCAGCTCTCTGGGCGGGATGAGC
>Ga0315310_10002642_pt1 | contig 11179 bp, 11 predicted proteins | sample TDP5_MG_FD_203630 | JGI IMG/M metagenome (GOLD analysis project Ga0315310, IMG submission 203630) | Freshwater sediment microbial communities from Lake Towuti, South Sulawesi, Indonesia - TDP5 | ecosystem: Environmental > Aquatic > Freshwater > Lake > Sediment | place: Indonesia: South Sulawesi... | reverse complement strand
AGATTCCTTATTCTGATGGGGAGCTTTTGGAGGCTACGAGGAGGACTGTTAGGGCTAATGGTTTTGATACGAATGTGTATATTCAGCCTAGGATTTGGCCGAGAGCTGGAGCTATGGAAGGAGAGGTTCACGTTGTCATTCCAGTTTGGAAATTTGAAACTGTTCTTGGTAAGGATAACCCGAGGTTTTCTAAGAGTCGTAGGTTTATGGTTAGCTCCTGGCGGCGTATTGCCTCTGATGCTCTTCCGCCTCAGGCGAAGATGTGGGCGAATTATGGTAATTCTGCTATGGCTTTGCGTGAGGCTGTTAGGTTGGGTCGTGATGGCGCGATTTTTCTGGATAATCGGGGGTTTGTGAGTGAGGGAACTGGGGCTTGTGTAATGGCTGTGAGGAATGGAAGGGTGGTGACTCCGCCAGTGTCTGCGTCGATTCTTGAGAGTGTTACGAGGGATACGCTTCTTAGAATATTGCCTGAGGATTTGGGGGTTCCTGTTGAGGTGAGGGATATTGCCAGGGTTGAGCTTTATGCTTCTGATGAGGTCTTTCTTTGTGGAACTGGTTGGGAGATTGCTCCAATAACCAGTATAGATGACCTGCCCTTGGGCAAAGAGTATCCTGGGGTTTTGACGAGGCGTATAGCCGAATATTATGGGAACGTGGTAGCTGGAAAAATAGAGAAACACAAGAAATGGCTAACTTCAGTGTAAGCAACCAGCGTCGGCTCTTTTCTGCTTCTGGTTGAGGTTCCGTATTTGTCTGGTTTTGATCCTTTGAGGCTTGCTGAAGAGACTGAGAGGGTTGTTGTGAAGGATGGGCAGAGGAGGTACTATCGAGTTGGTCGATGCAGCAGGTGGTATGGTGGGATTGCTGAGTCTCATTGTTGTGGCTGTAATTTGAGGTGTGTGTTTTGTTGGAGTGGTCGTCCGAGGGATCATCCTGAAGCAGTAGGTGAGTTTTATAGTCCTGAGCAGGTTTTTGAGTTGACGGCTGCGGCTGCGAGAAGACGTGGGATTGGACAGTTGAGGATTACGGGGAATGAGCCGACGATTGGAAGAGACCACCTACTCGGTGTGCTTGAACTGGTTGACAAGACTGATTTTAGGTTTGTTTTGGAGACGAATGGAATATTGATCGGTGATGATCCGTCTTATGCACGGGAGCTTTCAAGATTCCGTAATGTTCACGTCAGGGTTTCGTTGAAGGCGACGAATCGAGAAGAGTTTGGCCTATTGACTGGCGCCGACCCAGACGCCTTTAATCTTCAGTTGAAGGCTTTGAGGAATCTGCTTGAAGCTGGCGTCTCATCGAACCCGGCTGTTATGACTTCGTTTACGACGGATGCCAATTTGAGAGAGTTGAGGCGCACCTTGAATAGGATTCATCCGAGCTTTGCGAGGAATCTTGAGGCTGAAAGCGTGATACTCTACCCGCCAGTGGTTGAACGCTTGAAAACAGCTGGAATACAACCGAAAACAGCCGCTGAAGCTGTCTAACCGATCGACTTTATGATGTTGCGGAAAGGTTTGGTTGAACAGGGCGCGCTAAATTCTGCAGAATGAAATATAGTTTTTTCAATGTATACAACTCTGTTGCGTGCGCCAGAGTTTGAGCTTGGGGTTTAGATTCTGATGTATGAACTTCAGAAACCTCAAAATGTGAGAGGTGTGGTAAGATTGTAGCAGAGCTTGAAGAACTGCTTGGAAAACAGGGAAGGATGATAAGATGAGCAGAGATCTAGGCGATTTGCATCTTTATCTGAAGCCTACTTTTGTGATCGATTCTGATTCAAGGGTGGTGCGGGAAAAGGTTGCCTTGCTCACGGAGAGGTGCAGCTCTCAGAAAGAGAAGGCGAAAGTGTTGTTCTATTTTGTGAGGGATGCAATTAAGTATGATCCGTATTTGGCTCTTTGTTCGTTTGAGGATTATCGTGCAAGTAAGACGCTACTGAGAGGGGAGGGGTTTTGTATTCAGAAAGCTGTTGTTCTTGCAGCGGTTGCTAGGGCAGTTGGCATACCGGCTAGATTGGGGTTTGCGGATATAAGGAATCGTCTTGCTCCTAGGGAGCTCGTTGAGTTGATGGGAACAAATGTGTTTTTTTATCATGGTTATTCTGAGCTTTGGCTGGGTAGTAAGTGGGTGAAGGCGACGCCTGCTTTCAACATTGAGATGTGCGATAAATTTGATATAAAGCCGGTTGAGTTTGATGGTGTTGGTGATACTGTTTTTCATGAGAGGAATAGGAAGGGAGAGCTTCACATAGAATACTTGAAATATCACGGAACGTTCGCAGATCTTCCGTTTGAGGAGATTAGGCGAGTCTTTCGTGATATGTATCCATTCACAAAAAAGGAAGCAAAATAACTAGCGTATGCAGAAGGTTCATCAGAAAATTATTTAAGCTTATTCTCATGAATCAGTGAAAACGAAGGGTTTTACTCAGTAGCTTCAATGCTGCTCGTCTAGAGTCTCGCATTCAGTTTATGCAGATCCCTTCAAAGCGCCGAGTGTGGGGCGCAATGACATTAAATACCCAAAATAAAAGGAGAGAAAGGAATGACTAGAAAAGGTTTGACATTCTCTTTAGTTGCTGTGTTCATTTTGGGGTTCGCAGCTGTTGTTCCCATGGGACGTGCGGAAGACCCGGCGAATCAAATCATGATCATCAGGGACAATTATGGTGTTCCCCACATCTTCGCGTCGACTAAAGAAGGTTTGGCTTTTGGAACCGGCTATGCGATGGCTCAGGATAGGCTTTGGCAAGCAGATGTTTTCAGGAGATCATCCTTTGGCAGTCTTGCTGAATTCGGTTTGGCTACAATACAGCAGGATTATGAAACTAGAAGTCTGGGATACAGTAGGGAAGAATTGAGAGAGATGTTTGACGATTGGGTGCCTTCTAATCCGCAGGCACACCTCAAGGAGATGTGGAATGCATACGTGGATGGCATAAACCTGTACATCTTACAGGCCTTAACTGCTGCTGCTCATGGCGACTATTCCCTTTTGCCTGCGGAGTATCTAGCGTTTGGGCTTCTCCCTGAGTTTTTCAGCGTTGAAGACTGTGCGGCTATTACAGTGATGATGGCTTGGAGATTTGGTGGGACAGGCGGTGATGAACTCAGCTATGCGGCTGCTCTTCAGGCTCTTCAGGCAAAGCACGGAACAGTGCAAGGATGGCTGATCTTCAACGACCTCTTTCCACAGAATGACCCTGGAGCAGAAGTGACAGTACTTGGCTTAGGAAGCGGGTATTCTTTTGGCAGCATGCCTGAGACAGGTCAGCTAGGCGACATTGGCGATGTCTACGAGAAATATGAGGAGACTAGGATGGGTCAAGATCAACTGTTTGAGTCGCTAGGCGTACCTACGAAGTTCGGAAGCAACGCTTGGATGGTCAGTTCATGGAAATCGAGAACTGGGAACGCCTTTCAAGTTGGGGGCCCGCAGATGGGGCAATCCATCCCGCAGATAGTTCTTGAGGTAGGTTTGCATGGTGCAGGGGTTAACGCTGTGGGCATGATGATGCCGCAGGCTCCATCAATTCTGATTGGTGTGAATGAGTATGGCGCTTGGACGTCAACCACTGGTGCTTCAGATGTCATGGATACTTACATCGAAGTTCTGAACCCGTTTAACCCCACCGAATATTGGTATGATGGTGCATGGCGCCCTATGGAAAAGAGAACAGAGACAATCTACGGCTACAAGAAACTCACGCATGAGGACAGGGACGTTTATCGTACAGTACATGGCCCTATCATTGCTTTGGATCTTGCACATAACCTTGCGTTCACTATGAAGACGCCTTTCTACAAGAATGAGCTTCAAGCTGAGGAAGGTTGGTCGCTGTTTCAGCAGGCTAGCAACATATGGGAGTTCCAGGAAGCTGTCAAAACTATACAGCCGTCCCACAACTTCTATTGGATAGATAGATTGGGAAACATTGGCTATTGGCATGCTGGCACGTTCCCGATTAAGCCGGCTATGGGGAAGTATGGACCTATTGATGACAGATTGCCTTTGTTGGGTACCGGTGAAGAAGAGTGGGTTGGAGTCACAGGATTCAATGAAATGCCTAAGTCCATCAACCCGGAGCAGGGTTGGCTTGCCAACTGGAACAACAAACCGATAGCGGATTGGCCCTATGCAGAATCAGATGTTGACTGGGGTGAAGGCCACCGTGTCAAAAGGATAATGGATCTGTTGGCGGCTGGCGACAAGTTTTCCTTTGGAGATATGAACCGGATCAACATGGATGCAGGATACAATCATGTTGCAGGAATGAACTTCTTACGTTACGTCATTGAAGCAGCTAAGTCGGATCCAACGGTTCCAAAGCAAGCTGTGAGCTGCCTCAAGGCTTGGAACTACCATTACAACGATGTGAAGGAACCGAGATGGCCTAATCCGGCTGCCACGTACGATGATCCTGGTCTCACGATATTTGATGCTTGGTACAGTAAGATCTTTGGTGCGGTGTTTGCTGATGACCTTCCAGCGGGTGTGATGGCGTGGCCCAGCACGTTGATCCACGTCTTTGATGGATCAGAGTCTAAGCTGCGTCTCAACTACGACTATCTCAATGGAGAAACCAGAAACACGGTCATAGTTCGAGTGTTGAAGGCAGCTCTGGCTGATTTGACAATGAAGTATGGGACGTCGAATATGTCTTTGTGGTTGACTCCTGTTCGTAAAGTGAAATTTAGCCCGATGGGTGCTTTGCCAGCGCCGACTATGCATTATATGAACCGCGGTACCTACAATCACATTGCAGAGATGCCTTCATCGCAGTCGACGAGACCTCCGCATGCAGTTGACGTGATTCCGCCTGGACAAAGTGGGTTCGTGAAGCTTGAGATAATTGGCGGTGTGCCTACGCCTGTTCCGAGTCCACATGCTTACGATCAACTACCGCTCTATGAGACTTGGCAGTATAAGCCGATGTTCTTCCGTGTCAATGACATCGTGGCTGTCGCTGAATCAACGATAATTCTTCCTTACCCCTAGAGTATCTCTGACTTGAACACAAGCATTCCTAAACTCCCCTTTTTTTCGTGGAAGGTTGTTGATGAGATGTGAGCATGTGTTTCTTGAGGAAAAAAGAGCGGGTTCCTTTCTCTCTCTTTCGCACCGAGAGACGGCTGGGTGGCATAGGTATAAGAAATTGATGATTGAATTGTCGGGTTGAAAAGCTGTGCGCTTCAGTGTACGTGTGGTTATTGTAGACCTAGTGTGACTGAGTCGAGAAAAGGGTCTTGGGTGACTTTGATGAAGATGGCTTTTATTTCGTCTCTGGTGGCTTGTTCAAACGACACGTTGTTGTCTCCTTTGAGTGTGAGCCATTGGCCTTCGTCTTTTATGCATCTGTGGCAGATGTTTGCGTCGCTGAAGATTATGATCATGTTTGTTAGGTTGGCTTCTGGGATGTTGTGGTTGATGATGGCTTTCTGTCCGTTTTTGAGGGTGGGTTGCATGCTGATTCCTTGGACGGTTACGATTTCGTATCCTTTGGTGTAGAATCGGAAGTGTCCAATAAGAACCATAGCTTGTGTGGAGAAGACTATGAAGAAGCCGATGAAGACTAAGTGCTCTTTTGTCATGTTTTCTGGTCCGGCGTAATTTTCCTTTCTCTTCAGCCAAAAGAGGTCGGTTTGTTCTTAGTTTACTTTATTACAATGCAGTGAATGTGTCAGCATCTCTAGTACTGGTAAAGTGAATACATTCTGAACTAAGTCGTAGGGGTGCTCTCGTTGTTATAGAGATGTCGTTGGGAACCCCTTTTTTCGTCTAGCATGGTTAGAGGGTTTTGGGGTAGGGTTTGGTTCGTCAATTTGGTTGTTTTTTGTTGTTTTTTCTTGTTTTTTGTGATTTTTTGTTGTTTAGCGTTACGCTGTGTTATTTGGCGTTGTTTCTGTGTGGTTTTGGGTGGGTTAGAGGTTTTTCTTTTCTTGGTGCCGCTGTTGGTTTTGTTTCTGAGGTTGTTCCAGAATGCTTTAATAAATTGTGTTTGATTAGTTTGTGTTGTTGAGTTGATGTGTATGGATGTGTCTTCGTTGATGGTTCGTTATGATGAGGTGGCTAGGGTGAATGAGGGGAAGTGGTTTGCGCTTGGGCGTGACGGTGAGCTTCTGGCTGTGGCTTCTTCTGAGAAGCATTTGTGGGGTAAGATTAGGCGGAAGTTGAGTGGAAAGGAGATTGATGTGGTTATTGGTTATTCCCAGACAGTGGAGGAGCGAAGGACTGCTTGCCTGTTCGGATGAGGGCGATGTGATATGAGTGTTGAGTATTTGATCATTTTTGATAAGCAAGAGGAGAATTGGGGGTGGTTTAGGAGGAATTATTCGAGGTTGGTTGGTAGGTTTGATGGTGAGCACGTGGCTGTTTTTGAGTGTAAGGTTGTGGATCATGACAAGGACTTGAGGCGCTTGGCGAGGAGGGTTAAAGAAAAGTTTCCATTCGAGCGTGTCCTTGTAGAATTTGTTTCTAGAGAGAAAGTTGTGTTGGTTTTATGAGGATTCTTGGGTATTTCGATGACCATTTTGCCTTCGCTTTTGGGTCGTGATGTTATTAACAGGTTTAGGCTTGTGTGTGACAAGCGTAAGGAAGAAGTATCCCTTGAAAAATGAGGAGCGGTCGTAACGCTAGACCGATTCTCTTGGCGAATTTTGTGAGTTTTTTGGGTGTGTTTTGAGGTATTCGTTTAGTGCTTTTTTTGTTATGACCCAGTTTCTTTGGAGTTTGAATGCGTCTATGTTGCCTTTTCGTGCCAGTAGGCTCAGGTATTCCTGCGTGTAGGGTGTGAGCCTAGTTTCTCTTGTAGGGTGAATTCAGTTTCACAACAGCTGATCGAAAAGAGTTAAGAAGGAAAGTAGAGATACTTCATTAGGACTTTGAGAAATGTCGACGTTTTGTAATCCTCAGGACAACAGTGCTCCAAAACCCTTCTTTAAAATCGACTGCATAGCCATCTTTAACGACGACATTTTGAAGACAAACGCAGTAAGAAGAGAGAGCATAGATCTCATTGTGACTTCCCCACCCTATGGCGTAGATATCAAGTACAAGAACTACAACGACAACATTCCATACAGCGAGTATCTGGAGTTCACTCGAAAATGGTTAGCGAGCTGCTACGAATTCGCCAAAGACGACGGACGATTCTGTCTTAATATCCCTCTGGACAAAAACAAAGGCGGTCAGCAAAGCGTATGCGCAGACGTTACAACAATTGCAAAAGAAGTGGGATGGAAATATCACGCGACAATTATATGGAATGAACAGAATATATCTAGGCGAACTGCATGGGGCTCATGGATGAGTGCGTCTGCCCCCTTCGTCATCGCGCCAGTTGAAGTCATCATAGTCTTGTATAAGAAAAAGTGGAGCAAAAATCATCAAGGCAAGTCCGACGTGACAAGAAATGAGTTCATTGAATGGACTAACGGGGTATGGAATTTCGGCGGTGAGACTAGAAAGGTCGGTCATCCCGCTCCTTTCCCCGTTGAACTTCCTAAAAGATGCATCAAGCTTTTCAGTTTCGTTGAGGATGTTGTTCTTGACCCATTTCTAGGAAGCGGCTCGACTCTAATTGCTTGTTTGGAAACCCAGAGAGCCGGCATAGGTATAGACATCGACAGAAATTATTGTGAATTAGCGGTGAAGCGGCTTAAGAAAGACGGAATTTTCCAAAAGAAGTTAGTGGAAACTGTCTAAACCTCTTTTGATGTAAGTGAATCTTGTTGCCTCTTCCCCCCACCTAGTCAAGTCGCCTGGTAATTCGCTTAGCGGTCTAACGATTCCTCCGATGGCCGTCCTCTCTCCGGGCTTGATGTCCTTACAAAACGTTTCCACATTTTCCACATAGACACCGTTCAAGTATGATTCTGCAAGTAATCTATCTTTGGTTGGTTGTTCAGGTGTTCCCCACTCTGAAGCCCACTTACCGCTTTGTCCCCGACCAGCGTCAGGCGTTACAAGTATAACCTTCATCTTTGACAACGTTCTGAAAAGTAGGCTGTAGAACAGAGTCTCCGTAAAACGACCATGCAGACTCAGTTTGCAGCTCAATATTGCTATTGGTATATTGCTTTTCACTGCGACTAAGTCGATGTCACCCCACACTGCTTCCTCAAGAGTTGACCCTCTTAAGGGGACAGAAATCTGCTTCCATAGAGCAGAGTTTCTTGGAATTTCACCTCCTTCAAGAATCGCTATGTTAGAACCCTGCAGCTGCTCAGTTAGGTACAGTTTGACGTATTGTTCCCAGTCTCCTCCAGCTCTGACGACTCTTGATTGACGCTCTCTCACTGTTTCTTCATCAATTCCCTTGCTCACGATCCAACCTCTTCTCCATAATAGATATGACAAAACTTAAGAAATTTCGCATTTACAGTATTGACAGATACGAATTGGGCGCTTTTATCTGTCAGATTTCCGAAGATGATTGGCTTGTCAGTCGCAGAGTTGGAGCGTATGGGAATAGAGAGGGCACTGAGAGAAATGGGAAGCCCCTGTATTTCAGAGATATGAAAGAGAGGAACCAGGGCGCTCAGATAGTCCAGTCGATAATAGAAGACCTCATCGGAATGACCAAGGGCGATACACTCTTTTTTCACGTAATTGACGCTGAAGAACGGGAGAGTTCTGTTCATGGCATCTATATAGTGAGAGAGGAGCCATTCTACAATGACATTGACAAATTTTGGGACTCGAATCCTTACTTCGTGTATCCCTATAGGTTTTGTTTCGAGCCCCACCCAAGGCACGCTGAATTATGCAAGTATGATGCGAGTGTGCTGGTCAGCGAATTCTACAGGTCAATAGAAAATCGTGAAATAAGGTCTATTCTGACGCTGGAAAGGGAAGTAAGGGGAGCTGCTCATGCGATAAAGACCGTTACTAGTGAAGATGCGAAAGAAATCGAAAAACTGCTTTATAGAGACTTCAGTTCTAGGCATCAAAAAGAGCCTATCGTTTTTCAACCTTTGCATATGCAGATGTTTCCACTTCGGAACTATGTTCAAGATGTAGGGAAAATTGAATTCGCTGTCAAGGCTCTGGTAGCTTATCATCTGGGCAGAAGGACTCGTGACCTAATCCAGTTCATTCCAGCGTGCCAAAAAGGTGAGTATGACTTCCTGATTGAGTCATTTGTAGGTCAGACTACGAGAAAACCAGTTGACATCTTATGCATTAGCAGAAACGAAGAAAGAACGGTTTCTATACTGGAGGCAAAGACAGATTTAACAAAAATGGACGACCTAGTGCAATCGCTCCGGTATCTGGAACTTTTCAAACTAAGAAACATCGACCGGGGCGCCCTTACATATAGAATGTCAGTATGTCTTCTGGCAAAACGATTCCAACAAAACTTGGTTCATTATGTATCAGTGAGGAATGCAGTCATGCCTTGGGAGGAAATAACGCTTCTTAAATATGAACCAAGTCACGACGGCAAGGATGCAGATTTCACAAGCGAAACGCTGACGTATCCAGAACTCTTGGCCTCGCCTGAGACCTATCCAGCAATTGATGTGGACGATTTCACATCGAGGATCGAGTCAGAGGCAAACAGCGTATTTGCAACCACTCTGAAAAAGACTTCACCAAAAACCACCATAGAGTTTCTGTCTTCCGAAGATGATACTATTGTTTTAAGAAAACATTATGACCAAAACGGAAAGAAAATCTTTCTGGCTGACGTTTGTGTTCGCGTTCTTCGCGAAAAGTGCACACTCAATGGCCTGTCGGAATTCCTGAATCGCATACGCATTGAGGCTAGCAAACTGAAGGGCGACTTCATAGCTGTTGAACCAATACTGATCGCTCAGGGCTACGATCAACTCGTGGATTTCTTCCTTAGAGAGTTCAATGTGCATGAGAAAGGAGCCAGACGACAACCGATATCTGCCTACCTATCGTCGATGGGATAATAGTGTAAGACCGCTATGACGAGAGCCGGCGGAGCTGAAAAGCTACTTGTCCATCGCGAGTCAATTGCTGAACTTCCCCTGGTTCGTTAATCTTTTAAACCAATTAGCTTCAACTGTGGTTGAGGGATTTTATGGTTAATTACTGGATGTGCGTAACAAGCGATACGAACTGGAACATCGTCAAAACAAGAAAGATATGGGCTACCCCAAAGGGTAACAGGCGAAGGATGGAGAACGTCGAAATCGGCGATTTTCTTCTTTTCTACGTTAAGGGTCAAGGATTTGCGGGCATATTCACAGCCGCTTCCAAGATCTTTGCAGACCAATCGCCGCTGTTTGAAGCGAAAAAGAAGAACGAGGTTTTCCCGATAAGGATTAGGCTTAAAGTCTACCTGTTACCTGAAAAAACCATCCCTCTTATGGAAGCAAGAAAAAAGATAGGTTTTCTGTCAAAACCTGGGGCAGGACTCCAGCTTAGCATGAGGCTAGTTGAGAAGGAAGAATATGAGGCAATTAGAGCACTAATGTTCTGACGACTCTTCACTCATCCAACAAGCGACAACCGGACACAATCACAACATTAAACAACATATAATCCTTTCTCTCATCCACAAAAAAGTTATTATGGCTCAGTCTAAGGGAAATTAACAACATCTGAAATCAGAAACCGCCCCTTCAACATCCCGAGAAGTTGTTGTGGCAGAGCTACTAGAGTCAACAACAACTCCTGAAACAGCCAAACCTCCACTCCCACCCCACGCGGTCAACAATAGAAGAAGTCGTGCAGCACAGTTCAGCGTGTACAACTACAACAAAACACACAGCCGCACACGCACATTCTAGATAATGTCGTCACCGTGAATAATGGTACAACGATGTGCATACAGCTTCACCCAGATCCATACCGCGATGATGATGAAACCAAAGACACAAGTCAACTTCACCACGCACACAAACAGACTGCGCTTACATGTTCAACCATAACTGTCCAAACACGGCTCACCTACGCCTTCAGAGAAAAAAGTAGGCTACCTCCTCGGCTAACAGGCTTGTCCTTCAACTGTGAGAAGGACCTTGTCTTTTACGGTTGAAAGTGTGACTATGCTCTTTCCCAACGCGTAAAAGTCAACAAACTTCTTTGGTAGTCGGAAAACCAAGTTCGCCCTCGTTCTTTTAACGGGCACCTTAGACTTCAACACAGCAGCCTCATCCCACTCTGGAACAGGCTTTCCAGAAACACCAATCGT
>Ga0315310_10002641_pt1 | contig 11182 bp, 19 predicted proteins | sample TDP5_MG_FD_203630 | JGI IMG/M metagenome (GOLD analysis project Ga0315310, IMG submission 203630) | Freshwater sediment microbial communities from Lake Towuti, South Sulawesi, Indonesia - TDP5 | ecosystem: Environmental > Aquatic > Freshwater > Lake > Sediment | place: Indonesia: South Sulawesi... | reverse complement strand
CAGGTTGAGCTTCACATCAAGCCCCTGATACTGAATAAGCGTGAGGAGCTCCGCAGCCTGCTCGAGAAGCTGCTTCCCGCCCTCTACGACCTCTACAGCTGCGACCTCTACGGCTCCTTCTACTTCAACAGATATCTGAACGAGAAGGAGGGCCTCGCCTTCCTGAAGCTCGGGTTCAGAGGGGTTCCCGACTCAAAGGTCGAGGAGATCTTGGCTAGGGCTGTGGCTCAGGGCGCGGAGGTGAGGCCCGGAGCCCCTGACCTCAGAGAGGTTGACGGCATCGTGATAGACGACATCAAGGAGATGAGCACCCGGGCGGCGGGGGACATCTTCATGGTGAAGAAGCCCTCCCTAGAGCAAGCCAGCCTCTTCATCCACTTCCTGATGAACTGTCTCGGCTTCACCTATTGGGATGAGATGAAGGTCTACACCGAGCTTCTGAGGAGCATCGTCCATCAAGGAGGTGAGGCGGAGGGGTGAGGCGAGTACCATGGACCCTCATCGGGGGCTTGCTCCTGATCTGGGGGCTGACCCTCTACCTCCTCTTCGCGCTGCCGGTGGGGTGGCCTCCCTGGTTCACGGTCGGCCTCATCGTCATGGCTACGGTGGTGACGTGCGTCATCCTCTGGATGAGGGGGCCTGCCACGCGTCCACGCGTCAAGCGCCCCGGCTGGAAGGGGGGACCCTAGTTGAAGCTGCTTCCCTGGACCCTTGTGGCCGCGCTCTGGGTGGTCGTCATCAGCACGGTGATCACCTACGATAACCCCTGGTACATCGGTCTCATCCTCATAGTCATAGCGAGCTGGAGCACGATCACCGCGGTCTACGTTGAGAGGCGAGTCAGATGAGGTTCAGGGTCGACCACTTCTCGAGGAGCTACGACAGGAAGAGGATCTTCCTGACAGTGACGTGTCTCACCGAGGAGGACGCAGACCTCCTGGCGAGGAAGATCAGGGAGGCGTTGAGGGAATGAAGGTCGCCATGGTCACCAGCTGGAAGGTCAAGTGCGGCATCTACACCTACAGCGAGAAGCTCTCGAGGGCCCTCGCAGATCTGGGCGTCGACGTCTACATCGTCCGCCTCCCAAGGTTCGGCCAGAAGACGGCTGAGATCCTGGAGAACGTCGTCAACAGGATCCCCGTCAAGGACGTCGACCTCATCCACGTGCAGCACGAGTACGGTCTCTACCAAAACCTGGAGGGAGGGTTCTACGGGTCCCTGAGCCGGCTTGGGAAGCCAGTTGTCACGACGATGCACGCCGTAGGCAGCTGGGAGGTGGACAGGGTTGTCTCCCAGGCCTCGAAGACCGTGATCGTCCACAACAGCTTCTGCAGGGCTAGGTTCGGATATCCAGCCCTCATCATCCCCCACGGAGCTCAGCCCACCGAGTGTCCTCCCAGGGACGAGTGCAGGAAGGTGCTGGGGATCCCCCTCGACGCCCCGGTCGTGGGTTACTGCGGCTTCATCTCGAACTACAAGGGCTTGGAGTTCCTCCTCGAGGCCATGACCAAGGTCCCGAAGACCGGCCTAGTCCTCGCAGGCGGCTGGCATGCAGGACCCGACACAGAGTACATGGCCCGGCTCCGAAACCAGAGCGTAAGCCTCCTCCCCGGAAGGGTGTGGTGGCCTGGATGGATCCCCGACGAGAAGCTGCCCCAGCTCTACGGCGCCCTGGACCTGGTCATCTACCCCAGCCGCTACAGCACAGAGTCAGGGGCCCTCATAACGGCGCTCAGCCACGGGAAGGCGGTGCTAGCCTCGAGGATAGGACCCTTCATCGAGAAGGAGAGGAAGGGAGCCCTCCTCACATTCAGGGATCGAAGGGACCTCCCCAACAAGATCAAGAGGCTGCTCAAGCACCCCGAGCTTCGACAGCAGCTTGAGGAGGGCGCCCGCAGCTACGCCGAGGAGACGTCGTGGAGCAGGGTCGCCCAGGCCCACGTGGGGCTGTACAGATGGATCCTCGAGGGGAAGAAGGAGGCCGCCTGATGAGCGACGTCGTCGACGAGAGGATGACGAGGCTGCTCAAGCACCTGAAGCATCCCGGCAAGCGCAAGTTCTTCAAGCTGATCGTCTTGACCAGCCGACAGTTCAAGGACCTGAACCCCCTCGCCAGAAGCGTTGGATCGACGTACCTGTACCTGAAGGACCTCAAGGCCATGGGGCTGATCGAGACTAGGCGCGAGGAGAAGAGCTGGATAACCCATCACGACGGCGTTGAGAGCAAGCTCTCGATGAAGGTTCCCGTCTACCACCCCACGCAGCTCGGCCTCAAGGTCCACAGGATCCTCCTAGACCTCGAGAAGATCCTCAGCGAGGAACCATGACGGCTCGCAGATGCCCCAGGTGTGGAGGCAGGCTGAAGCCCACGGGTCCAGGTCATGTGGACCCCTGGAAGTGTAGGAAGTGCGGCGTCGAGTGGATCAAGGTTAAACGCAGCTGGACCCGCGTCGACAGGTGGTGACGCATGGCCGGCGTGAGCAGCCTGGGCATCGGCAGGGTCACCCCAAGGGTTGAGGAGGTTAGGATCCGAAAGGCTCAGGAGATCATCCCCCCGATCCCCGACGTCCTGGAGAGGGTCCTCGACGAGCATGGAGACGGGTGCGCCGTGTCCTGGAGCGGGGGGAAGTGCAGCACCGTCGTCCTCCACCAGGTCCTGCAGATGAAGCCCGACGTCAAGGTCCTCTTCTGCAACACCGGCGTCGAATATCCTGAGACCTACGCCTTCATCAACAGGATCCGCCGGGACTGGAGCCTCAGAGACTTCATCGAGACCAAGCCCAAGAAGACCTTCTGGGAGTGCTGGCGCCAGTACGGACCCCCCATGACCAGGTCCGCTCTCTGGAAGCTCAACAAGTCAGGGGTCCCCAAGTGCTGCATCTACCTCAAGGAGAAGCCGGCCATCCAGGCCATCCGAGAACGTGAGATCAGCTGCGTCATCACGGGTCTAAGGGCCTCGGAGAGCAGGATGCGCTTCCTCTCGATCAGGCGGAAGGGACAGTACTTCGAGAGCAAGAAGTGGGGCTGCCACCGCTGCCACCCCCTCGCCTTCTGGGGCAGGAGGGACCTCCTACACTACATCGAGGAGAACGACCTCCCCATCAACTGCATCTACCAGAAGGTGGATCGATGCGGCTGCCAGCCCTGCACAGCCTTCGTCGGATGGGAGAAGCAGCTCGCCGTCACAAACCCGGCGCTCTACGAATACATTCAGAAGCTGCTGGGGCAGACGCTCATCACCGGGTTCTGAAAGCTGGAAAAAGCCCGGTTTTCGCCTCATCTCAGCCTGCAGCGTTATCTTCGCTTATGGGTGAGCAGGCATCTGGCCGCAAACTGCGATAAGGTCTCCGAAGGCGTTTAACCTAGGGTCTCAGCCTCTAAACTCCTCTCCAGGAGGCCTCCAACCCCTGAGCCTCGAGGATCCCCGGAGTATAACATAGGTAATCTTATATTGCTGAGCGGGCTCTTCATGCACGTGGGGGACGAGGGATTCTCCGCGCATGCGAGGTTCTTTTTCTCGGGGGACTCACCGGCTCCCGGGGATAGGAACTCGTCCTCCACTTCTCCAGGGCTAGGCCTTCCCACCTGACGCTGGACCTCGTCGAGGAGAAGCAGATCTCTTCACACAGCCTCACTCACACACACTGGCCCAGAAGAGATCGATCGATCGTAGATAGTAGGTGTGAGGCCTTGGCATGTCTTAACGTATGTTGTATCTCAGAGGTGTGTCTAGGGTGGCCTGTCGACCTCGACCGATTGGAGACCCTGCTTCAGTTGTTGCCAGAGCCACTGCGCGAACCTGAGCGCGTAGGTGAGAAGGCCGCGTGGAACGTAGTAGAAGCTGTAGGGGTCGTGGATCCTCCCGAACTTCTGGAGGAGCCTCGCCCTGCACAGTCGACGCAGGACACGTGTGGCTGCTCTCCTCGAGGTGTGGCGGTAGGCTGCGACGTCGCTGCTGTAGATGGGGTGGAGTTGGCATGCCTGCCTCAGGACTACCACGTCTATGAGCCCGAAGCTGAACCTCACCGGCAACCGGCTCCAAAAAGCCCTCTCCAACCCGGGGCTCAGCTTAAGAATCTTCCCGTTACAGAAAACTGTACCAGACGCGCGAGCCTTCTTCAGAGAAGCCGGGGCCGGGTCATCGCCCGCCTCAACGCTCGCCGGCCCAGATCGGGGCATCGTCGTCTCCAGGGCGCCAGCGCGACTGACTGAGCGAGTGTGGTGGACGGGTTGCGAGTCGGACGCAACAGATAGGAGGTACAGGCTTGAGGGTTAAGAACCCCCTCCCGCGCCGCCCGGGGCGCCTCCCGTCCAGCTGAACAGGGGTCCCCTGGGGATTTAAGACCTTCGATCGATCCATGGAAGGATCCCTGGAAGCCTTATGGGCCGCAGCTGCTACACCGTGGGAACGCTGATGGCTGAGAAGCCTCCGACCAAGTATGAGCCATCTCTCATCAAGGCGAGGAGGTACGTGAAGATCAGGACCCTGCTCGGCGCCGAGAAGGAAGAGTACGTCGAAGGCGTTGATATCAGGTACAGCCGCGAGCTGGTGGTGGCCAGGGAATTGAAAGCCTACATGGATAGCCTCCTGGACTGCAGGTACCTGCACAGACATGACACGTTGAAGATCGACCCTGAGAAGAAGATGAGGTCCGGCACCATCCAGTACACGTGCGACAAGTATCCAGGCAAGGGGATCTGGCGTAAGTATAGGTGCCCCGGCTGCAAGATGTATGAGAGCAAGACCAAGCAGAAGCGGATGAGCAGGTGGACCCGCCCCGAACCTGACCTAGAAATGTTCTTCAAGGAGAGCCCGGCTGAGGCCGGTGAATGACCTTCCCCGTTGAGCGCTGGATGAAGATCTACCTCGACGCCAGGAAAGACTGCGTCTACCTCATCGAGATCAGGTCTGAATGGATTGCTGGCAAGCCTCCCCGAAAGGTCGGCGTCACCTCCTACAGCTGCATCAAGATGGCGGAGATCAAAAAGGACAAGTGGTACAGGTCCCCCTACGGGAAGCCCATCGTCCGGCGCCGCTACTGCGTCGGCTGCCGCTGGTACAAGAGCAAGGTGGAGCAGGAGCGTCTCCGGCCCCGTCGACGGTTGACCGAGATCCTCGAGTACCTGCCCCCATCCTGGAAGACGTGGGCTGAATCCCTGGTTGAAGCCAGGAAGCCTCGACCGGAGGAGGAGAAGTAGATGCCCAGGTTCCGCCGCTACGAGACACGTCGATACAAAGCCCTCACAGGCGAGGAGAAGCAGGAGACCGAGATCATCGACATATTGGGCGGCGTGAAAGGCGTCACCGAGGCCAGGGTCCTCAGGAAGTACATGGACAGCCTCAGAGACTGCCGCTGGCTCAGGGAGAAGCCGTTTGCAGGACAGGTCACATACTACTGCGAAGCCAAGGGAAGGGGGATCCGAAGGAAGTTCAGCTGCCCGGGCTGCACGGAGTACGAAAGCATTTTGGGTCAGAGCCAGATAACCGTGTACAAGAAGCCGGTGCCTGAGGTGCCTGAGAAGAAGACGCGGGCTGAAGACGCGGCTCAGCGCCGCCTCGATTAACCCAGGGTCCTCTGCCCCTTCGTGGCCTCCAGGGCGCGTTGAATCTTGAGCTGCCACGGATCGATGCGGACCCACTCCTCGAAGGGGAAGCCCGTCTTCCTGAATGGTTCAGGGAAGAATTGACAGGGCTTGAAGCAGAGGAAGAGGAGCCTACCCGTCTTCTCATGCCACCAGATCGTCATCTTCTTCGGTCCGGCGCCGCACCAGTCGCAGATCAGAACCTTGGAGGCGATGTTCTCCGTCACTTGTGCTCAGCCTTGAACTCCTCGCCGGTCTTGTCCTTCAGCGTCTTCTCGAGGTGCTCTCTGTCCTCCAGGCTGAGGCCGTAGGTCCTTAGGATCCTGTCCTCCCAGAGGATCTCCACTGCGGCCCGCTCGTTTCCATAGATGTCGTAGACGTGGTAGTGGTCGTGCTGGCCCTCGCTGGGACCCTTCTCGACGTTGGCTGTGAGGCTGCTCCAGGCGTCGCTCCAGAGGTCTACGGTCGTCACCTCAGCTGGGTCCACCGTGCCGGCCATCGTGTGAACGTAGATGTACGTGGCCCCCGGCGTTTCTTCTGAAGGTTTGGGCTTAGCCCGCTTCTCCTCCTCAACCCCCCTGGCCACAACCTTCTCCATCTCGGTGCTTGGGACCTCGCCGTAGATCGCCCAAGCCCAGAAGAACTCCTTTTTCTCGAGGTCTGCAGCTGCGCTGCGGGCTGCCTCGTAGGTGTCAAACTCCTGTTTCTCTAGGTCCAGCCAGGCTTGAGGCGCTGTCGCCCTGAAATTCGGGTAGATCTCCACACGATACTTTGGCATCCTTCATCACATCGCTATGTAGTGGCGGTACCCTAGGCTAGTCACCGTGAAGGATCCGTCAGGGTTCTCCCTGATCTCAGCGCCTCCCACGAAGTAGATGATGGCGTCAGCCCACACCTCAGCTAGGTCCCTGCTGGGAAGCACGATCGGCTTCGTCGGCTTCTTCCAGTCAGTCGGATCTGCCACGACGTTGAACAAGGCCTTCCTGAAGCCTCCTAGGTCCTCCTGGAACATTCCTTTACGGAGCTCCATAAGCTCCTCAAGGGTTGCCGTTCCGGCTTCCTTCAGGCCCGCAATCCTTCTGGCGGCCTCTAGCTTCTCCTCGAGAACCCTGGTCTTCCCGATCTCCATGTCCTTCCAGAAGCTGACGACGTAGTAGCCCTTCCACTCCGGGAGGTACTGCAGGTAGAGGCTCTGCTCCCCGGGGATCGACGTCGCCTCAGGCATGTCCGGCATCCTAGTGGTGGTTACGACGACGTGCTTCACCCGGACCCCAACAGCCTCAGGCATCGTGAACTGCTCACCTGCGTAGAGGCCTAGCTCCTTAACCTCCGCCAGGGTCAGCGGCCTCCCAACGGGCTTAGGCAGCTTCGGCATAACCGTCTCCTTGAGCCGGGTTGCCATGTACGTCTCAGCGGCTTCCTCGGCGGCCTTCTGCCTCTCAGGTGTGTCGGGGTGCTTGGCGATCAGGTACCGGCTAGCGAGGCCGTAGGCCTCAGAGTACTCCTCAGGGCTCCTGTCAGGCGCTAAGCCCCTGAGGTAGGTGAGGGCCTCCTCGGCCATCCTCTTCTGTCTGTCGTCGGTCGTCAGGGCCTTTCCCTTGGGGGTACCGCACTTTGGGCAGTACGTCTCAGCGGGTCCCAGGTCCGTTCCACACGTCAGGCACTTAACCATGCTCGATCAACGCCTCACAAACTCAAATGCGCTCCACGTTCGGACCTTCTCCTTCAGCTCCGTGAGGCGACGTCGATGCCTGTACTCGTCCCTGGAGATCTCGTTAAGGGCATCCCACTCCGGCCTGGGCAGCATGACCGTGAGCTCCGCATAGTCCTTGGAGTACAGCTTCTCAGCCTCGCTCTCATCCGCTATCAGTCGATCCAGCCTGCTGAGGGCGTCCGCGATCCGATGCCCCACCTCGTCAGCCGGGATCCCGGGAAAGGGGATGCCTACAGGTGTTCCGCAGACGGGGCACCTGAGCTCAGCGGGTCCAAGCTCAGCCTTACATTTTGAACACTTCGCCATTCACTTTCACCTGTCTCTCCGGGGGGACGCTGGGATCTATCGGCATGCTTCGACCCCAGGGAGGATGTCCAGCTGACGAGGAAACCAAGACCGAGAACCCCGGCATGCTCCTCCGCCTCCCCAAAGGAGGTGATTTGACGGATTTTGATGAGGTGGAGGCCGTCCTCTCCCCGAGACTTGACTGAGGGTCCTCTGGCGGCGAAGGCGCATCGTGAGACAACGCGGAGAATGAGCCCTCACGCCGACACACATGACTTGGCCCAGCCCCGCTATTGGCATGGGTATCGCTGCTGACCCTACGAGCACCTCCCCTTCACCGGACCCTCACACGTCTAAGCCCTCAACGGCGCTTTTATAGCCTTCCCCCCCCTCTCTCCGAGCGAACCGCGCCGTGTCTTGGATACATCACACAACCTATCCGGCCAAGCCCCCCGTGGGGATGGTGCTGAGGAAGCACGCCAACGGCTCTATAGTGGCTGATGGATCCGAGCAGACGCTGACCGAGGTCCAGGCCCTAACGAAGTTCTCAGGCTACCTCGACCTCTCCCAGATGGAGGTCGGGGACCAGGTGACGGTGAGGCAGTACGTGATGATGAGGGAGGGAGGCCCGTACAAGAGGTACGCCGACGCCACGTACTCAGGGGTCCAGGAAAGCCCGATCCTTCACATCTCCGTCAAGGTCCTATGCTATGGATGCAAGATAACGCTCCAGCAGATCTCAGGAGTGTTTAAATCGTTCGACTTCAACTTTGTCAGGGAAGAGGAGCCATAGGTGAAGAGAGAGAATGTGTCCTGACTTCCCCCCGCCTCCACCCGTAGTGGTGGACCCCTCCGCGGTGTGGACCTACGGCACGAGGACCATCACCGCGCTAACCGGACAGCCCAGAATCGATCTCATGGGTGAGAACGCGGACTTTGAAGCCGGAGCCGGAGCCAGAAAAGCCAGGATAGACGCAGCCATCTCAACCAGGGCAACGCAGGCCCAGATCCTCAGCGATGCAAACCCGTTCGCCGGGGCAGACATAGACGCAGCGATCTCCTCGAGGTCAAGCCACTCAGCAGACGACGTCTGGGGCGTAGCGTCGAGAGAGCTGACCGCAATCACGGGAACACCTAGAGCCGACATCATAGGTGAGAACGCGTCGTTTGAAGCTGCCACAGGCAGGCCGGCTAAGATCCCCAGGCTCGACAACATCCCCGCATACGAAGTCCCCGTCGAAACCCCGATCGTCATGGACGGCACAGAGAAGATCCTGGTGGAGAAGACCGACGACAAGATAGGCCTGCTGGACGGATTCGTGGACCTAACCCCCATGCAGGCCGGAGACACCATAACGATCCGCGAGTACATGAAGGCCAAGGCAGCCGGTGCCTACGTGAAGTACGCTGAAGCCGTCTACTCCGACGCCCAGACGATCCCGCTGCTTCGCGTGGTCACCGTGGCGGCGAAGACCTCGATCAAGGTCACGGCTCAGCAGACAGCGGGAACAAACCGCACACTGGACGTCCAGTTCTTCCGAAGGAAGCAGGCGTAGCGCGGGGTCGCGTGGATCAGCTAGGCTCAAGCCGAGGACGGTTACTCTGAGCTATCTGGGGTGAATCCAGTGCCTAAGTACCTCCTCACAGACGACGCGCAGTCCACCGCTCTATGGCATATGAAGGAGACCAACCCTGCCTACTCTGAGAACTTAACGACCAAAGCCAGGGTAGCGAGGTCTCCAGCATGCACCTACTTTTATTTTCACCCTGGTGCCCTGGTAACCACCGCCGAAGATTTCCCCTTCATCGCTGCCCCCAAGTATGGTTGGAGAACGCCCGGATACGTGGATGGGCTCTTCGAGGCTGGGGCCTGGACCTTCAGGGTCAGGCTTGAGAACGACACCAGATACCCTTTCACCGTGAGGGCGGCGGTGAGGTTGTCACAGTCATCAAATGCCGATGGAGCGTTGGGCGTTCGCATCGGTGTTTATGAAAGCCCGAACACACTGAGCCTGCCGGCTAGTGCTGGTGGAAGCGTCTCGGATGCCTGGAGCGTCAACCTAGCCAGCCTCCGCTTCAAGTACTGGCTATTCGCTGAGTACAGGATACACATAGTGACCGCGGCGACCAACACCACTGCCCGGTGCAGCTTCGCCTGCGACGAGGATCCGGCTGTCGCCGACGAATCCATCACAACCCCGGCCTTCACTCCCTTCAGCGAGAAGATCCTCGTTCAGAGCTTCCCCAAACCCTATTCTAGGCTCACTCCCATCACTCAGCAGGAGTTGAAGAACAAAGTCAGCGGAGCAGCCATCCTGAAGAATGTGAACGAGTTCCCCCCAACTCTCAATAAACTGAGATGGACGCCATCATTCGTGTTCTTCCTCGAGGGCAACGACCTCCGGGATTGCTGGTACTAACCCAGCTGACCTAGTACGGGCACCCGAGAAGCCTGCGTAGCCAGCCTGGCAACCAGCAGTACTCTTTCGGGGGAGGAGTTACCTCCGTGTAGATCACCATGATCCTAGCATCGTACCTCAGGAGCTCAGCGACCTCAGGGTCCACCTGATCCCAGTACCTGGCCTTCTCCTCGTACCGGGTCCGGGCGTCCCCCGTCGCGTCCTCGAAGCTCTTCCCCTGGATCCTTCCGATGTGCCGGAGGACGTCGCTGCCTATGAAGGAGTCGCACATAGGGTCCTGCAGGGGATCCTCAATCCGGGTGTTCCTGAAGAAGTAGTAGACGTCGCTGTAGCCCTGGGCGCCTCGAGCGCCCTTAGCCACGGCGTCCTCGAGCAAGCCGTCTGGAGCCCCTGTGCTGCAGCTTAGGTGGGTGACGTCCTTCCCCTTCACTATGTTGACGTCGTAGCTGCACCTCTCGAGGAGGATCTCCTGGTTCTGCCCCGTGAAGACCGTCTCGCTCCCATGCCCTATCCCCGTGATCATCACGACGTCAGGGTCTAGGCAGGCAGCCTCGAACTTTGATTTTACGGCGTCGCCCCCGTAGAGGAGGACGACGGTCCAGCCCTCAGCTCCGGCGGCCTCAGCCACGTACTTCGTGAAGTAGGGGCTGCAGCTCTTCGTCGCGATGTCGAAGTCCGGGCAGGTCATTACAACCTTCGCCAATAGTCGATCACCGCCCTCGCCTCGTCGCCACCCTGTCTGAGCAGAGCCGGTATCTGGGTCCTTGGGATGACGTAGGTCTTGCCGTTGCCGGGATCGAGTATGCAGATGCTGACGTCGACGGTGTCTGGGCTGCTGAGCTTGAGCGCATCCAGGAACTTCTCGTACTTCTTGGCGATCTCTTCAAACCCCATCTCAAGCGAGATCTTCTTCGCCTGAGACACAATCTCTCGGAATAGATTGAACGTCTCCTCGCTCATCGACGCTCATCAGAAGACCTTGGCGGCGGATAGCCTTAAAAACGTTCCCCACGCACTACGGGTGAGGAGAGATGAACACAGACGCCTCAAACGCGATCCTGGGCTTGCTCATCATCGCCATCACCTGCCTCGCCTACCTCCAGGGCTGGAGCTGCGAGCAGTACGTAGCCGCCATCTTCGGGGTCCTAGCCATCTTCGGGTACGGAAGAGCGGTCTACTA
>Ga0315310_10002640_pt1 | contig 11185 bp, 10 predicted proteins | sample TDP5_MG_FD_203630 | JGI IMG/M metagenome (GOLD analysis project Ga0315310, IMG submission 203630) | Freshwater sediment microbial communities from Lake Towuti, South Sulawesi, Indonesia - TDP5 | ecosystem: Environmental > Aquatic > Freshwater > Lake > Sediment | place: Indonesia: South Sulawesi... | reverse complement strand
CTAGCCGAACGCCTGTTTCCTTAAGCAATTGCAGAAATGGGGCTGTTCTTTTGCCGACGCCAGCGATTAAGGCGTCTACTTGTTCTTCTGTTGGAACGAATGGAATCGGCTGTTGATATTCGCCTCCCAAAAGCTCCTGCATAACAAACATGAACAACTCCAAAACACGCCAGCCAATAACCTCCCAAGCTTTGAAAATAAACTCCTTATTTGCCTCTATAACATCAGCAGGCGGAGAAGACCCGTACTTCTCCTGAATCTCCCAAATCTTTCTGAAAAGCTGTTTTTCAGGCTCAGGAAAAGAGTCAAAATCAATCCGAATGCCCTCAGACGAAACAGGCTTCAGCTTCTCCGACAAGCAGTCCACTCTCTTGTTCAGTTCCCACGGTTTCATTGCACAAAAACTCCCTTCTTCGCTTTCTCCTCCAACACCTTAAGACGACCAAGAACTTCAGGCAGGACAGCCGTTTCAAAAAGCGCAGCATTAGCCTTCAACATAGTATTCAAAGCTCCAAGCTGAGACACCTCATCGGTGAAAGTGAGAAGCCGAACGCTTGCCTGCCGGTAAATCTGCTCATAACGATTAACCACCTTCAACAGAACCTTCCGAGCATCGATAACGCTCTGTACAATAGGTTGCCAGCTTTCCCGAGTCTCAAAATCTTTGTACACAGTACGGCTAGAACACGCACATTTTACGCTTAATTCCTTCACAATCTCAGCCTGAGAAAAGCCCAAACCCTCAAGCTTTAGCAATTCTAGCCTTCTAGTAACCGCATCCACGCTGGCTTACCCCCTTAAATTGCAACTTTTCTTCAATTCTTCTACCGCATCCGCTAATCTTGAAATACTTAAACACCGCAAGGCTTGGCTGAGCAGATTAGCTGCCTTAAAGACATCTCGCCGAAAAAAGACACCAAACGCTAGTCATTGTTTTTGGGCTAATAAAGCTTTTGCGCGTGACCTTCGAAAATCACCTATTGAATAGTCATTCTTCTTTTTCTATCAGGATTTTCTTGAACGGATCTTCAGGTTTGTTTTTTATTGTACTGTGAACTATGAAAGTCTCGGTTTCTCTGACGGCGTTCAGATCATGAAGTTTCTTGACAATGTCTGTCAATTCTTTGTTATTCTTCACCAGAACCTTTACGATGCTGTCGTACTTCCCAAAGACTCGATGAAATTCAGATACCTGGCGGAGGCTATTTATGATTTCTTCATTCTTTTTTCTGTTATCACTTCGCGGGTCCTCCCGCATAAATATGTAAGCTTGTATTGTCAAGCCAAATCTTTCTGGTTCCAATTTTGGAATAAAGAAATTTACTAGACCAGTGCGGTGCATCTGTTCTAGCTTTTTCGCGACAGTTTGCCTCGTAGCCCCTACATTTTTGGCGATTTGAAAAATGGGTTGCTTACCATTTTCCAGTAAATAGATAAGTATTTTTTTCTCTAGGTTGTTGGCTTTTAACATTTTGTTAACATAAGGTTTAAATGTTATTTCACTTTATAAGGTTTTCCAAATCTTGCTAAAACATGGAGTTAATAGATCAAATTGCTGACAGTTAGCGAAAACGTTGGCTATGACGTGAAAGCACTTCTACAGAAGGTTCTGGATAATATGAAAGATCTACGCTACGCAGGCAAGGCTCGTAGCCTTCCCAACAGTCTAAGACAATTACAACTTTTGAGGTTAAAAGTATGAATCCTTACCTTGAAGCGCTACGACCAAAACTGAGCGAGCGTGACTACGAGAAGCTGTATGCAATAGTCAATCCTATAGCTCACGAATTCATTGCTAAAGCTAGTGATCTCTGTGACCCCGAAAGAATCTTCATCTGTAGCGACTCTGCTGAGGACATCGCCTATATCCGGCACCAAGCAATTGCCACCGGAGAGGAAAAGGCCATCTTAACACTCCCGGGGCACACCTTCCACTTTGATGGCTTGTATGATCAAGGACGCGATCGAGAAGCCACCAAGTACCTAGTGCCCAAGGGAATTTCTCTTAGCAAGGCCCTCAATCAAATTGATCGGCAGGAAGGTTTGGCAGAGGTAAAAGGTTTACTTAGAGATTCAATGAAGGGCCACACAATGATTGTTCGCTTCATTTCCTTAGGGCCTCCCAACTCCACATTCACTGTTCCCGGTCTACAGTGCACCGACTCTTGGTATGTAGCTCATTCTGAAGACCTCCTTTATCGACCTGGTTATGAAATGTTCCGCCAAGTAGGACCAGACAGAGAATTCCTACGTGTTTTGCATTCAGCAGGGAAGTTAAACGAGAATATGGTCAGCATAGATCACGAGAAGAAACGCATCTACATTGATCATATGGATAACACAATTTACAGCGTCAACACTCAGTATGCTGGTAACTCTGTGGGCTTCAAGAAACTTGCCTTTCGCCTCGCTATCCGCAAGGCTGACCGTGAGGGGTGGCTGGCTGAGCATATGTTGCTTATGGGCGTGCACGGTCCGGGCGGTCGCAAAACTTACTTCGCAGGCGCTTTTCCAAGCGCCTGCGGCAAAACCTCTACTGCGATGCTTCCCGGCGAGACCATACTAGGTGATGACATCGCCTATATCCGCAACATCGATTCGGTTGCCCGCGCAGTAAATGTCGAAGCTGGCATCTTCGGTATCATTCAGGATATCAACCCTGTAGATGACCCTTCGATCTTCAAGGTGCTCACTAGCCCAGGTGAGATTATCTTCTCTAATGTTTTAATCAAAGATGGCAAGCCCCATTGGCTGGGAATGGGCAACGAACTACCAAAGGAGGGGATCAACTTTTCCGGGGTATGGTACGAAAGCAAAAAAGACGAGGCTGGCAATCTGATTCCAGCTGCTCACAAAAACGCACGCTATACTGTGGGTCTCAAGGCGCTAGAAAACTGCGACCCTGAACTGGACAACCCTCAAGGAGTAGAGTTAGCCGGCATAATGTACGGTGGCAGAGATGCCAAAGCCTACGTGCCCGTCCAGCAGAGCTTTGATTGGGAACACGGTATCATCGCCTACGGAGCCTCTCTCGAGACCGAGACAACCTACGCTATAATTGGTCAGGAAGGCGTACCCGAGATAAACATGATGAGCATCCAAGACTTCATCTCCATTCCGTTGGGTCAGAACATACGCAACAACTTGGAGTTTGGAAAGAAGCTCAAGAAAGCACCGCTTGTCTTTGGAGTTAACTACTTCCTGAGGGACAAGGGCAATGGCAAATTCTTGAACGCCATTCAAGACAAGCACGTGTGGATAAAATGGATGGAACTACGCGTCCATAATGAAGCAGGGGCAACAAAGTCTGCTACTGGTTATCTTCCTAAGTACCGTGATTTGCATAGGCTCTTCAATCAAGTATTGGGTAAAAACTACGGAAAGGAGGATTACATCAAACAATTCACTATTCGTGTTCCCGAAAACTTGGCCAAGATTGAGCGAGTGGAGAGATTCTATCAGGAAAAGGTCGCTGATACGCCGCCAGAGCTGTTTCAGATACTGGATCAACAGCGCGAGCGCCTGCTTAGAGCCAAGAAGAGCTTTGGTGATTACATCTCACCCGAGAGCTTCGAAGGATAAAAAGGAAATAGCGCGCAAACTGAAATAGCGATGCATTTATGCGTGTAATGCTTTCGAGTTTTTTGAGGACACAAAAAAAAGAGGGGATGTTGCTGGGGACATCTCCCGCCTCGAGCTAAACAGCGATTGCATGCATACATATTCTTTTGAATAACCAATCAAAGAACCAGTTAAATACATGCTAGGAAATTCTCCCGGGCATGCATGCATGCCAGTTGAATGCGTGTATGAATATATTTCGCAAAACGATTCTGGAAAACATACAAAAACATAAAAAATGGGGAATTGCGGGGGATATCTCCACGCTCATGCCTATAGAACTTCGCATGGCTGTTTTTCGTATTGATATACTGCCTTTACTTGCGTTTTCTGAACAGTTCCTACTTGTCTTCATCAGTGGCTTGCCACTCCCTATTGGCGCGGTTGGCGAAGATGTTGCGGGCAATTAGACTTGACTCTGCGTTAGCTCTAGCCTGGAGTAAGTCTGCCTTAAGGCGGTGAGCCTCCTTCAAACCGGCAGTTTCAGGGTCATCTAAGACGAAGTCCACTAGATGTAGAGCCAGCTGTATTTCCCCAGCCTCCTTTAGAATCTTACTCCGATTAAGCAGTGCTTCTGGTCCGCCGGTCAAGGTCACAACTTCTTTGGCAATGTCCCTTGTCCTAGAAGGAAAGAGATGTGAAGGGTTGCCGTCGTACCAACCAGCATAGCGTCTATGTATACCGTGTATGATGAACGTAGGGCAGCCATAAACGGGAGCTAGGTAAGACTTCTTTGCTAGGTCCTCGGGAAGTCTAACCTCTTCTAGGATTTGCTCGATCCAAGCTCCCTGGTTCAAACGTTTCACCACTTCCTCATGGAGATAACGTAGGACTTTGGCGGTGTCAAGGCATACCCGCTGAATATTTTTGCCTTTAATGGGTGGTCCATGACCTGGCACTAGAACGTTGGGATGAAGGGAAGCCATCTGTTCGAGGGCCTCGGCCCATTCTACCTCATAACGCTGAACCTTGAAGGGATTTCCGATATTTGGGCAGGACCAGACGACGAAGTCGCCGGCGAAGACAACCCGTCGCTCCGGAATCCAAACCCAAGTGGCATCGTCTGTTTCTCCCATTCCAAACCTAAGCTCAAAGGTCACGTCGCCAAGCCGGAAGCTAAAACGATCATGGTAGATTACATCTGGATAAATGTATCTCTCGGGAACGATCCTCGTCCCCGCGGGAATGCCAAACTGAATGCGATTAATGAATTCCTGTTGGCCCTGCAATTCTCGGTAACGGTTAAAGCGTCGAACCACATTCTCGTGGCCAATGATTCTAGGTTTGGGATCTCCCCGTTCCTCCGCATCTTTTAACAGAGCCGAGACACCAAAGGCGTGGTCGTAATGTCCATGTGTATAAATCACCGAGTGAATCGGGGCATCAGTAACCTCCCGGATGTCCTCTCGAATTGTTTCTCCCATTTGGTAAATAGCTGTGTCCACAACCACTATGCCCTCCTTTGTGACAACGAAGCCCACATTTCCAAAGGCAGTTATGCAATAGACCTTAGGAACAACCTCTTCAACCCTATGTTGCGGAAATTCACCCCCTAAAGCCCCTGCGGGAATCCGCCTCTCGAGCTGTCTCTTATCTTTTCGATCAACCATCTATTTTTACCCCTCTTTTGCTTAGTTAAACATTTCAAGAATATGTCTTTGGGTTCTTCCTCAAACGTGCGCATAATATTATAGGATTACTTTTTGTTATATTTGCATTGCGCGTGCGATGTTGGCTACTTTCTGCCGTATTGTATCATGTTCCATACTCTTTCGTGCAAGTAATATACGAGAATCTTTAACAAAGATTCTAGAAGTCCAACACCGAAACTTATAACAAGACTTCCGGTGAAGACAAAGACTAAAAATACGGTAGTCAAGGTCGCTACTATTCGCCAACTCATTGCTTTTATTATGCTCCTAGCATGACTCTCCACCATGATCAACTCCCATGTTTACTCAGACTTAGAGACTATTCCAGCAACTAATGCTTCTTTTTTTCGGTGCGCGTGACCATTTAGTGTAAGAGACATAAAAGGCTCGTGTAAGAGAAGTGCATGGAACATCGTTTGAAAAAGAGGAAAGTTTGTGGGGGATATCTCCACACTAATGCCTATAGAACCAAATATCAACTGAAAAAAGATGTTGCTGTCAAAACAGGTTCCAGTATGATAAAAGTAGTATTTTTCGATCTAGATGGCACACTCGTTGATTCTAGATGCGCACGTGGTAGAAGTTTCTTAAATCCTTAGCACAACTTATGATGAAAATCGAGCGCAGAACACATATTACCTAGAACTAACATCGGATTCCTTGCCAAGAGGTGAGGATATGCTCCTGCTGAATCCCCACAAATACGCACGTGAGTATCCGGACGAAGAATCCCGTGCCATCATGCTGAAGACAATAGAGTTCTTTGAGAACAAAGGAAAGGTCAAGCTTAAGAATGACGACCATGACAGGGTCTGGTATCAGGACTTTCTTGATTTTGTAAAAAAGGAGGAGATCTTCGCCAAGCTATTGACACCAAAAGGATATGGCGATGCTGACTCCCGTTGGGATACCTGGCGCATAATGGGGCTCAACGAGATACTTGCCTTCTATGGGTTGCATTACTGGTATACTTGGCAGGTGTCCATTCTCGGACTATGTCCGATATGGATGAGCAAGAATGAGGACGTGAAGAAGAAGACCGCCCAGCTACTCAAGGAGGGCGGGATATTCGGTTTCGGTCTGAGTGAGAAAGAACACGGCGCGGATCTCTATTCAACGGAAACTTTGCTCAAAGTACTTGGCGATGGCAAGTACGCGGCTAGGGGCAGCAAGTACTACATTGGCAACGGAAACAAAGCTAGCCTTATCTCCATTTTCGCGAAGACAGACAAACCCGGTGACCCGGAAGACGACAAGTATGGCAACTATGTGTTCTTTGTGGTAAACTCCCAACACGAGAAGTACGAGTGTGTGAGAAACGTGGTGAATGCTCAGTCGTACGTTGCTGAATTCAAGCTGAACGATTATCCTATAACGGAAGCAGACATCCTCTCGAGGGGGCGGGACGCATGGGATTGTACGCTCAACACTGTTAACGTAGGCAAGTATAACCTTGGCTGGGCGTCGATTGGGATTTGTACCCACGCTTTTTACGAGGCTATCACCCACGCATCCAACCGCAACCTCTACGGTATGTATGTCACGGACTTCCCGCACATCAGACAGTTATTCGTAGACGCGTACACCCGTCTTGTGGCAATGAAACTGTTCGCACTGCGCGCCGGAGACTACATGCGAACTGCCTCTAGTGAAGACAGGCGATACATCCTCTACAATAGCATAGTCAAGATGAAAGTGACCAGTCAGGGAGAGGACGTAATCAACTTGCTGTGGGATGTCATTGCAGCCCGCGGATTTGAAGCAGAAACATACTTCTCCCAAGCAACAAGAGACATCCGAGCGTTGCCGAAGCTGGAAGGAACGGTTCACGTGAACATGGCGCAGATCATCAAGTTCATGCCTGCCTACTTTTTCATGGCGGAAGAATTCCCCCAGGTTCCAAAGGTTGATGATGCCAAAGACGATGATTTTCTCTTCAATCAGGGCATCACGAAGGGTCTCAGCCAAATCCGATTCCATGACTACAAAATCGCCTACGACAGCATCGATCTTCCAAACGTGAACATATTCAAGGAGCAGCTGGAAGTCTTCATCGAGTTCATGAGGGAAGCAACTCCAGATGATGAACAGGCAAAGGACCTTGACTTCCTATTGAATATGGGTGAGCTGTTCACACTGGTAGTCTACGGGCAATTAATTATTGAAAATGCAAGAATCTATGATGTAAGTGACGCACTGCTCGACCAAATCTTTGACTTCATGGTTCGCGATTTCTCAAAGTATGCTCTCCAGCTCTACTCGAAACAGAGTAGTACCCAGAAACAGCAGGAGATTCTACTTCGAATGGTCAAGAAGCCCCATGTCGACAAAGAGTGCTTCGAAACCGTGTGGAAAGAGGTCTACTCTCTAAACGGCTTGTACGAGATGAGAAAGTAGTAGAAAAAAGGGGGGTTTGCGGGAGACGTCTCCACATACGCTTATTAAAGGATTTCAGCATGGACATTTCAATCAACTCTTTTCTTAATTGGCAGAAGTTTCTTTCTTAAATCTTTAGTACAACTTGAAATAATACTACCAGTAGCCTACATCAAATATAGAAAGAAACAATAAACATCATCCTTTCTTTTTCTTTATTTGGTAGGAGACTATTACTGAAACTTCATGGATATATAAACTTTTTAACCTATTGTTTCCTAATTGTAGTTCATGCGAAAAGATTTACCTCAACAATTGTTACGGCAACTCCTCAAAAATTCGAAACAAAGTGACAGAGAACTTGCCAAAATCCTCGATGTATCTCAGCCAACAATCACCAGAGCTCGTCACAAACTTGAAAAGGATGGAATGATTCAGGACTATACAGTCATTCCTGATTTCAAAGCGATGGGTTTTGAACTACTAGCCCTAACCTTTGTCAAAATGCGTCCTGAAATTCTTACACCAAAAGTAGCAGAGGAAGCCACAAAATATGCTGAGAAGTGGCCCAACGCAATATTTGCTTCTACAGGAGAAGGTCTGGGCATGACAGGAGTTATTATGTCTTTTCACCCAGACTACACAGATTATCATCAAAAGTTGAATCTTCTAAGAATTGACTGGAAAGAATTCACCGAAGACATTCAAAGCTTCGTTGTTAGCCTCAAGGAAGGGGAATTCAAGAGATTTTCTCTAACGTACTTGAAGGATGTGTCTCTATAGCTTAACCGATCAACAATGAATCATCTGACATCATGTTCAATGTCGTAGATGTGGAAGAATTATTGTCTGCATATCTTGATAACCCTTAAAATATTCTCTGCTTGATTTTTGATAAAATCCGAAGGTTGAATATACCAAAGTAATAGAGTCTTTCTACACAATAAGGCTTAAATATTCAATATTTTCTTAATACGTTTTGGATATGTAGTAGGGCAAACTCCTTTCTCTTTCAGCAACAGGAGGATTTTGATCTTAAAAATCCCTACCACATATCCAGCGTGTAAGAACGAGTAATCCCTTTTAAGTTTTTCTTTTGATACATTCCTGCAATGCTAAATATGTTTCGCCGAACGCATCCACGTGATTCTGAGACCTCTAGGTTCTTTTCTAGAATAGACAATTCAAATAACCACAGTTTGTTCACAGAACTTCTTTTCTTAAATCTTTAGTACAAACCCAATAAAAAAATAAAAGCGCGTGCGCATTTTCCTAATACGTCGTAAACACTAAAAGCTTCGAGAAGTTGATAAGATAATAAAATGGAAGAATAAAGCATGAAAAGTGAAATCAACATTTTTCTTGATAACGAGGGCATGTCCATTCGTGGTGTAGCGGCAGCCAAGCAACTACCTACAATACCGGAGAGTTTTTCTCCTCAAATCATGCTAGAGGGTGCAAGGTCAATCATTTGTTATGGAACGCCCATTCCAAGGGGGATCATCTACGCAAAAAGCAATAACTTGGATTTTTATTGGCGTTACTGCAACATGCAATACAGAACGTTAGATTCTGTATCTAACAGACTTTGCTTGTTTCTGGAAGAAAAGAACTGTTCAGCGACACCAATTTACAGTTGTTTCCCATGGAAAACAGTGAATCGTGAGTTTTGGGGACATCTACCTTTGGTCTACTGGGCCGAAGAGGCTGGCTTAGGTCGGCTTGCCAAATGCGGCTTGCTGGTTACCTCACAATATGGGACTAGAATTCTACTGGGAGGGGTGATAACAACACGGGAGCTAGAACCTGACGAGAAGATTAAGGAAGATGTTTGTCCTCCAAATTGTTTTGACTGTATTGACGTTTGCCCCGCTAAAGCAATAAAAAGGACAGGAAAAGTCGATCACAATTTATGCATACGCTATTCGAGTTCTAACCCTTTACTTGCGCTTATACTTGCTGATCAAACGATTAGAAAGGGCTACCCTTTCGACAAGCTACTCAACACCGTTGCCGTGGATGATCATGGCATATACTCGTGCTTTGAATGTTTGAGGGCTTGTCCGCTGAATATAAGGTAGATTAAGTATCATAGGTGCACATTTTAAAAAAAGGGGGGAGTTTGCGGGAGATTAACGTGTAGGTTCAAATCGCCACCCATCACAGCTATAAACATAGCACATTCTGCTAAGGAGAAAAGAAACAGCATAGAGAATTTCTTCATGCACCTCGGAGCCTTTCTTCAACATTTTTTATAAATGTTTGTTTAACAAAGAAACTCGAGGGGCTCAATATTTTTATCCACATGGACGCTACGATGAGAGACATAAACGCCATTAAAATAGTTTGCATCGAGCTTGTCCAAACTCCGAAAATCTGGTACCATGGCGTCCACCACCACATAATGCTGTCGGGTGGTAAGCCTCCAGCCCAAAGGCTGAAAAATATGATGTCTGCTAACCCGCCTATTTGAAGTAGATTTACAGTGATAACTAACCCTGCGGAGACTTTCAAGTCGTTTCTTGTCCTGTTTGATGCCAACCAGTATATGAACCCGATCGCCATGGAAAAGTAGGCGTAGGAAGCAAAGTAGGTGATCCAGTATTCGTTTGCCCATTCGTAGGAAAATTGGAGTCCATAATGGTAAAGGTCTCGGTGAACGATGAAGTCTATGCGGGACAGTAGGCAAAAGTAAAGAAGTATTAACAGTGCCACTCCAAAGCCCTTGAGGACTGGTCTCATGCCATTCTACCTTTATCGGTTCTCAAGCGGTGTTTTTGGTATCATGAGATTTAAGATGGTATTACCAGCCTTGCCACGTATAAAATCCATTATCCGAATCCGAATATGACCCAGCATTCATACTGAAAGTTCATAATTCTTTAGTGCTCCTAGGCTAGCAGTTTAAACGTGAAGCAATCGAACAACAACTGGCCGGTTTAAGGGATGTCTTCCAAGGCTTTCCCAAGGCTTTCCCTAGCAGCATTACTCGTTTTGGTTAGTATACTTGCGTTTCAACCACAAGTTAGAGGGGTTTCAGACTCCTACCCTCCAACAGGATACAATCTACTTGGCGCAACTGCTAACATTTCGGGTACGCTGACCGACTTGCATTCTGACAATGGCATTTACATAGTTTTTCGAAGCTATGCGAGCCAAACATCTGCCCAAACACTATATGCCCATCAGGAGAACACCACTATAGCTGGGCTAGACTACCCTCGCTTGACATTGGAAAGTGGAGACGCAAATGGTACAAGCTTGTCTGCATCCACGGCTTCGATTGGAAGACAACTCTTAGGAAAGTTCGTCTACCCGCTCAGCGGTGTAACATCGATTCCTGCAAGCACATGGACATTGTATTATAGAGCATGGCATTCGGACGTGCCTGAGAACATTCTTATAAATTCTCCATCGTCTGTGCCTGCAGGCTCGTGGGCTAGTAAAGACAAAGCATATTCATCAGATAATAACTATGCTGAGACTACGACTCCTAACGCAACGCAGCGATATGGGAACTACGGGTTCCTCATGTC
>Ga0315310_10002639_pt1 | contig 11188 bp, 12 predicted proteins | sample TDP5_MG_FD_203630 | JGI IMG/M metagenome (GOLD analysis project Ga0315310, IMG submission 203630) | Freshwater sediment microbial communities from Lake Towuti, South Sulawesi, Indonesia - TDP5 | ecosystem: Environmental > Aquatic > Freshwater > Lake > Sediment | place: Indonesia: South Sulawesi... | reverse complement strand
CAAGAGATGGACGAAGCAGAGCCTGAGCTGCCGGAGCCCAAAAGACTAGGGGAGGAAACCTGCTCAAACCCGTGGAATGGCAAATGCACAAACACTGACATAGCGCTCTACATCATGTTCAAGGGAATCCGCCTCCCCATCTGCAGAAGATGCTGGGAGGTCATCTCGTCCAAGGACACTGAATGGGTGTATGATTGATGTCGGACGACCTTGAATCGCTTGACGGTGTCGGCTCCGCAACAGCGTCGAAGCTCAGAGCAACGGGCTACACGACGATTGAAGCGGTCGCAGTCACTCCGCCTCTTGAGATCATGGAAAAAACGAACCTAGGCTTCAACACGATACTCAAGATCCAAGAAGCCGCTAGGCAGATGATAACCACAGACTTCAAGACGGCCAAGGAGTTCTACGAGAGAAGAAAAAACATGAAGAAATGCACAACAGGCAGTAAGAAGCTCGACGAGGTTCTCGGCGGAGGTATTGAAACCCAAGCCCTCACAGAGTTCATAGGCGAGTTTGGCTCAGGCAAAACCCAGATATGCCTAATGCTTGCGGTCATGACCCAGCGCTCCTATGACAAAGGAGGCCTTGAAGGGAACGTCGCCTTTATTGACACCGAAGGAACCTTCAAGCCCGAACGTGTGTACCAGATCGCCTCGGCGCTTGGAATGGACCCTCAGACCGCAGCAGCCAATATCTTCGTGGCGAGAGCCTACAATAGCAGTCACCAATGCCTCTTGATCGACAGGCTATTCACCCTCTGCCCCGAGAACAACGTCAAAGTCGTCGTCGTCGACAGCATGATCAGCCACTTCCGAGGAGAATACTTGGGACGCGAAAACCTATCAGACAGACAACAGAAGCTAAACCAGTACCTGCATAAGCTTGTCAGACTGTCTGAGGCCTACAATCTAGCAGTAATCCTGACTAACCAAGTTCAGGCGAACCCAGCAACCTTCTTCGGAGACCCAAACAGACCAGCCGGAGGGAACATCATGGCTCACGCCTGCACCCACAGAGTCTACCTCCGCAAAGGAAGCAAGGGCGTCCGAGTGGCAAGAGTGATCGATAGCCCATGCCTTCCCGAGGCCGCAATCAGGTTCCTAATAACCGAGAAAGGGATAGAAGACACAGAGGACGAGGAAGAGAACGAAACGGAATAGCCCAGTCGTCTAGCCCGTTCTGAGTATGTTGAAACCTGAGGCTCTCCTAAGCCTATTCATTACGGCTAGACCCAAGCCTTTGGGCGCCACCCCCTCAGCAACGATCACATCAACCCCCTCTTCGTCGAACTCCCGCAAAAGTCTGAAAAGGTTTCTCGCTGCACCAGCCAAGTCCTCTCTGCTTCCGATGGACTTTACCACGTCAGCCTCGTACTGAGGTTCGCTCTCATCAGTACCGAGAACAGCGACTTTCTTCCCCAACCTCTTGTAGTCGTACACGAGTTCCTGAACCTTCCTGACCACTGATTCGGGGCTTCCTTCGACCACTACGACCTCAGCATTTGGCGAATAATGCTTGTGCTTCATCCCTGGAGAACGAACCTTGGCAAGACGAAGGCTCTTTTCAGCCAAAGCTGCTGGGTGCAACTCAACTCTGCTTAGCACCCTTTTGAGATCTTCGAAAGGCACGCCGCCAGGTCTTAGGAGCTGAGGCGGGTCGGATGTTAGGTCGAGGACCGTTGATTCCACACCTACCCTCGTATATCCAGCATCTAGGATGATGTCAATCCTACCGTACAAGTCCTGCTTCACATGCTCAGCCGTGGTCGGGCTAGGCCGCCCTGAGAGGTTGGCGCTCGGCGCTGCTATTGGCACACTAGACTCCTTGATCAGCGCTGCGGCAACCTGACAGCTCGGCATTCTTATGGCCACAGTGTCAAGGCCCGCCGTTGTCGCCATAGGCACGACCTCAGAAGCCTTCAGAACTAGGGTCAAGGGGCCTGGCCAGAACTCGTCCATTAGGCGCTTCGCGGTCTCTGGAACATTTGCCGAGAGCCTATAGACCTCTTCCCTGTTGGCAACATGCACGATTATGGGGTTATCCAGTGGTCTTCCCTTGGCGGCATAGATTGCTGCGACCGCTTTGGGGTTCAAGGCGTTCGCCCCAAGACCGTAAACGGTCTCAGTTGGGAACGCTACTAAGCCGCCCCTTTGAATAACTTCAGCGGCTGCCCTGATCTTGGCCATTTCCGGTTTTTCGGGGTTCACTTTGAGTATGATCGTCTGCTTCAACTTCCGCCACTTCTCGTCGAGTCCAATGGATCAGGTCCGTCAACTCTTCAGTACAAGTATTCAGCTACTGCTTCCTATAGGAGCTCGCTTCTGAAAAACCTTTATCCAAAGGAACTGCTTAGAGCTCTCTTGCGTAGGGTGTCTTTGATGCATAGTCAAGCCACAATGAACAGAGCCGGGCCATTCCCCTTCCTCTCCAAATATACAGGCCTAGAGGCTGTGGTGGCCGATCACGAGCTGGCAGCACTAGGGGACGCGTATGTGAATTTCGTCTATTCCTTGGCCTTATCCGAGAAACTGGGGAAACCCGTAGGCAGGAAACTGGACAGCTCCACGTTGGCATCCGCTCTGAAAAGGGCCGGTCTCCGCAAGATCCTTCCTTCTCGGATGGACCGTCACAAGCAAGCAGACGCCGCGGAGGCTTTGGTTGTCTACGCTTGGCTAGTTAGAGCGGTTTCTCTCGAGGAAACCGTTGGCACTATCGTGAAGGCGAAGGCGCCGGAAGACGGTTTCGTCCGGATTCTCAGAAAGGTTGCTAGAAAAATAGAGCCAACCCACAAGAAGGTTTAATATCTCTCCCGGCAACGTTAGAATAAAGAGGCAGAGAGATTAGCGGTACAGAAGGAGACGGCTGGTGAGCGAGTTCTTGACCCCGGTTGTCTATCAGCTAGGGGTCGGGGGAATCCTAGGTTTCGTTGTAGGCTACGCATTCAAGAAACTTACAAAACTCCTAGCCATACTAGCTGGCATCTTCGCTGCCTTGCTGATCTACTTGGCGAACCAAGGTATTATCAGTGTGAACTATGGTAAGCTGGCGGACCTTCTGAAAAGTATGCTGGGCGTGGCTGGTCAAGCTTCAGACTGGATAGCAACCTTGCTAGTCAATATGCCCTTCGCGGGAAGCTTCATTGTTGGTGCTGCAATCGGACTTAAAGCTGGGTGAGCAGGACAACTGAGTTTCCCTGAATCTTGGCTAGGGTCAGCTTATGTTTTAGGAGTTTCGTCTGGCTCTTGCCCTTGCCATTCCGCCAAGGCCTTGTTAAAGCCTTCGTTCAGCTCCTTGCCCCGCTGGAGAATCTTCTCAACGGCTTCTTTCAAGGCTTCTTCCGGAGTCTTTTCCTTGGTTGTTCGAACCGTGATGACTGGGTTCGAGATTAGGGGATGCTGTATGTCGTAGCTCGCAAACTCGATGTTCTCGTCTTCTAGAAGCACGGACCCTAGCAGGCCACAGAAGGTACGCCCCTCTCCTTCGACTTCTATCTTTAACTCTTCCGGCGTCCTACTGATGACTTTCAACCGCAAGCCTTCTCCCTCCCATTCACAGGTTCCCCGTTCCATAGTCCAAGGCGATCTTTCTTCCTTCGACTCTGCCGCACGAGCCGCATTCCAACTCTTTATCCTTGAGCGACAGGAAACCCCCGCATTGCGAGCAGTAAGCGTATATGACGCCGAGGTCGTCTCCCTTTGTCGACAAATGATAAGTTCTGTTTGCTTCGCTCACGACCTTGGCGCGGACAAGGTCGCCAACCTTGAACGCGTCAAACATGTTCTCTGTGTACTCAAAGCTCACATCAGAAATGTGGATGACACCCGAGAAGAAGCCCGAGATGAACCTTCTGCGAACCTTCGTCAACCGGACAACCACGAGCGAACTCTGAACGCTCATCGCACTTCCCACAACGATCGCGCCGACATTCGGGACGTTTGGGTTACGCGCCGCTGGGTAAACTGAGACCTTCTTGTTGGCATGGTCCATCAGAATGTACCCAACGCTCTTTGAGAGTATGACGCCGTCCGCTACGTATGTGCCGGCGTCTGGGATGAACTCCTCGATGACGCCCAGTTTTTCCCCGGGAACAACGAACCGCCCGCTCGTTCTAGTACCACTCATGAATGACACGTCTTTTGGGCTCGTTTCCGAACCAAGCCTTAAACAAACGACTAGAAGCTTCCATATTAGTTTTGCTATAGGGCCTTGGACTTATATCTGCGCCTCACTGCCTAGGTTCGTGCATTCAGAATCCTATAGAGATCAACCTTGACCGGATATCTTCTCTTCCTGTGAAATCTGTAGGTTCTGGCGATTACTATTTCCATTTCGCGAACTTCATTAATTCGTCCGCCGATCTGGGGAATCCTCTGGCCAAGGTAACGCCGGACTATTTCACTCCCTTTGTGCAGTGAATACACCACATCTGAGATTGATAGGGCTTTCTTGAGGAAGCGCACGTCGGCGCCTTTCTTCCAGCTTCCGAAGGGCGGGTTCATGAGAGTTACGTCGAATCGTCCAGCAACGCATCCTATGTCACCCGCAACCAGATCAATGCTCACGCCTATTCTCTTCGCGTTTGCTCTTCCGACTTGCACAGCTTCCCTGTCTATGTCCACCCCTACAACCCAGTCTGCGCCTAGCAACGAGGCCGCAATGGCCAAGACCCCTGAGCCGCAACCCAAATCGACAATCTTCTTTCCATAGATGTCGTTGTGCACGTACGCGGCTGTGCAAGCCATTTGAGCTGCGCTTTCGGGGTCTAGAGCGTACCCTTCCCACTTAAGTTTTGGCTTGGGGCTTGGAGCCAACTGAGACAGAAGAATCTCCAGCTGCTTCTTCTTCATCAACTCAGACCATGATCCTAGAAAACTCTTGTCTGTAGCTTGGCCTAGACCATTCCTTCCTTCAGCAGGTCCTCCCAGCTAGTGTCTCCAAGTGCGACGTAAGCTTCTTTCACAGTAAGCAAGGGTTTTGCGAAGGCTACAGAGTCATCAAGAGCGATCCTTGGGCAAGCCGTGTTCACATAGGCGTCTATCGTCGGGAACTGCATGAGCGCCGCGGGCGTTACTTCACGAAGAACCAAGAGAACAGCACTTTTTCCCTTCGTCTCTAAGTCTTCTTTGACCCTGAAGGCAGCTCCGATGCGGCTTTGACCCGGCTTCAACCCCATTATGACACCGAAGCTCACGGCTTCTTTCGCCTCGCTGATGGCTGCCCACCGCTTTCTAAGTATCTTCTGCGCGTCATCATCAATGGAGTAGGCTCTGTTTTCAAAGGGGTCTGCGACTATAGTGGGCTTAGATGTCGCCAAGGAAAGCCCCAAGGCGTGAAACCGTCCTCCTCCGACGAAGAGGAAAGCCTCAACCTTGTTTCTTATCGATCTGACGCTGCTGTAGTCGCAACCTAAGACTTGTCCCGCGTGTTTCATACGTTGTGAGTGCCCGATGTAGACAGTTTTGCCAGCTTCGGCTAGGATCCCCTTTGCCTCGTCAAGCTTGTGTACGTGCTGAACCGTTGTCGCCAGCCCGATCTTTCTCCAAGGTTTCAGGAGATCTAGAGCCTTCTCCACTGATGGTCTCACGTCGATGTTGGTTCTCGCTTCCATGAAGATGACAGGCACAGCGGCGTCCTCTGCCCTTGTCATCTCAGAGTGCCCATAATGGACTATCAAGTCGACCTCAAGATTCACAGCCTCAAGTAGAGGCAGATCACATGGGCCGTAGCAAGGGTCCCCAGAGACCAAGGCTTTAGCGCCGGCCGCTTCTATGACCGTGGCCAATCGGGGCGCTTCAGCCCTGAGGCCATCAGGCAGTTGGAGCAGAATCCTCTTTGCGCCTCGCTTTTCGATCTCTGATCTGACGCGGTTCTCCTCTAGCTCGAAGAGATCGTCGCTCATCTCAAGCACACTTCAGAGCAAGGCATCAAGCTTACGAAGCTAGAGCTTGGTGATGGATTCACTTAAGGGTTTACTGGACAATCTAGACTGACCAAGGACCCTCGGTTCAGACCTGAAGTTCATAACTACTATATTGAGCTGAGCTCTATTCGTCCATACTGAAGGAAGATGAGAAGCCGTTCAAGACTAGAGATCTGCATAGACATCATGCGCGAGGTCACCAAAAGCAGAGAGGTTGCATCTGTAGCGAGAAGAGTCCAACTTCCCTTACGCGACGCAGAAGAGCAATTGAGTTTCCTGTCATCGCAAGGCTTTGTGAGGACCTTGGAACGGGATGCCGGAACCGAATATAGGCTCACAGAGAAGGGTTTTCAAGCCTTGAAAGCATATGAGGGACTGATGAGGTCCGGACGTTCTTCAATCAAGCAGACCGTTAACCCAAAGGTGGTTCAATAAGGAACTAGGCAAGAGGCAATCCGATCAACTCTCTCACAGACATAGCCTAATTGCCTGAGTCTGCACCATCTCCCTGTGAGATACTCAGTCTATGATACGAGCCGTTTCTTTGCTGGGAATGGTCGGGGCAGAAAGAAGGTTTCCTATGCGCTCGGCTACTCTGCAGCTGTAAGCTTCCTCTTGGAATCAGTTGGTGGGGATGTCGAGGTCTGGGTCATCTCTTAGTCCTCTGCCGGTTGTCTTGTCCAGCACTAGCCGCTGTTCAACCATAGCGACGAGCTTTCTTGTTGACGCTACCACATCTGGGTTAACTGATATGCTGTCGATCCCGCTTCTAACAAGGAACTCGGTGAACTCTTGGTAAACGCTGGGCGCTTGACCGCATATGCTGACTGTCTTTCCGTCTTTGTGGGCGAGTCGGATGAGCAGCCTTATGGAACGTTTCACCGCGAGGTCTCGCTCGTCGAAGAGGTGGGCGACTGTCTCATTGTCACGGTCACATCCCAGAATCGTCATAGTAAGGTCGTTGCTTCCGATGCTGTAGCCGTCCACGAACTCATTGAACTTGTCAGCGATGATGCAGTTGCTGGGTATCTCAGCCATGAGCCAGACCTTGAAGTCCGGTCCCCTCTTCAGTCCCTCTTCTTCGAAGATCCTGTTGATCTTCTCCATCTCTTCGACTCTTCTGCAGAAGGGGACCATGACCCAAAGGTTCTTGAGCCCAAACTCTTCTCGAACCTTCTTAGCAGCTCTGACCTCGAGCTTGAAGGCATCAACATACTTTGGATCATAGTATCTCGAGGCCCCCCTCCAACCCATCAGAGCTGAGGGCTCAACCGGTTCGTACTTGTCTCCGCCTTTAAGGGCCCTGTACTCGGAGGATTTGAAGTCGCTGAAGCGCATGACAACTGGTCTCGGATGGAAGGCTGCGCAGATCTTCCTGAAAGCTTCTGCAAGACCATCCACAACTTTTTCTGGGTGCCCAGTATCAATGAGGTAGAGAGGGTGTTCCCCGATCTCGCTTGTCCAGACGAACTCTTGCCTAAGTAGGCCTACACCGTCGGCTGGCAACGCCGCAACTCTCTCCGCAATCTCCGGCTCGCCAAGGTTCACGTAGATCTTCGTGCCCGTGACCATGTATGACTCTGCAACTGTTAACGCGGTTGGAACGACTTCTTTCCTTTCCGCCACTTCCTCGAGCACGCCCTCGTAGACTACGCCGAGTTTCGCATCAACTGTGGCCATTACCCCGTCTGGTATGGACCCGGTGGCTGATCTACCTCGGGACGCGGTTCCCACGATGCACGGTATTCCGAGCTCTCGCGAGACTATAGCTGCGTGACATGTCATGCCGCCTGAGTTGGTGACGATTGCGGCTGCTTTCCTCATGGCTGGAACCCAGTCCGGAGCCGTCATCTCTGTGACCAGAATCTCGCCTTTCTGGAACTCGTTGATCCTGTCAACCGTAGGGATAATATGAACCTTGCCAACGGCCAGTCCAGGAGATGCAGGAAGCCCTTGCACAAGAACCTTTCTCTCTCTCGTCGTTACAGGTTTCTCTGGTTTGGCCTCCTCCTTTTTGGTCGCCCAGACTGTTTCAGGTCTGGCTTGAAGGATTAGCAGCTTATTCGTTCTCTCGTCCAATGCCCATTCAATATCCATGGGTTTCTTGTAGTGTTCCTCTATGTCTATGGAATACTTCGCTAGCTCCTTGATCTGCTCATCAGTGAGGATCTCCCTGTCCTGCAGGTCAGGTGGTACGGGCTTCTCGACCGTTCCTCCCGAAGGAACCCTCACGAGTTGGATGGTCTTCTTGGGGACGTTCTTCTTGACGATAGAGAGATCAGTCTTCCTGACATGGTACTCGTCAGGAGTTATTTTCCCTTGCACAACAAATTCGCCAAGACCGTATCCCGCTTCGAGCAAGACCACGCTTCGATCCCCATTGGCAACATCAAGCGTGAATGTGACCCCGCTCGCCTTGCTGTAGACCATAAGCTGAACAGCGCTACTCAGAGCAACAGCCATGTGATCAAAGCCCTTCTGAATCCTGTAAAAGATCGCCCTGTCAGTGAAGAGGCTGGCAAAACACTCCTTTATCCTTTCCACAACTTCCTCGGCGGTGCGAACATTCAGGTACGTTTCCTGTTGTCCAGCAAAGCTCGCGTCCGGAAGATCCTCTGCGGTAGCTGAGCTTCGTACGGCCACGAAGGGATTGGCTTCACCCGCTTTCTTTCCCAGCTCCTTGTACGCCTTCACAATCTCCTTGCCGAGGTCTGTCGGCATCTCGGCTGAGGCAACCATTTTCCTGATTCTGGCGCCAACACTTTGGAGCGTCTTTGTGTCGTTGGGGTCTTTGATCTCGCTCAGAATCTCGCCCATGGAATGGTCGATCTTGTTTGCCTTAAGGTAGTAGCGGTATGCCTCTGCAGTTGTTGCAAAACCATAAGGGACAGGGACCCCTGTTCTCCGAGTCATCTCTCCTAGGCTCGCGCTTTTCCCGCCGACCAAGGGCACATCTTCCATTCCGATCTCGTCGAACCACATTACATATCTTGACTTCTTAGTTGGCAACTTCTCCTTCACCTCTAACTTGGCCTTCCAATCTTTTAGTCACTATCCTGCAAGGTGTGGGCAGCTTGGCTCCCCCTCGTCTCATCGCCTCTCTAGCTGCCTCCGCGCCGTTCTCCCCAACATAAGCCACGACTATTGGCTGACCTGGCTCTACACGAGCCGCTCTTCCCGAGGGTTTGCCGAAGGCTTTCCTCATTCCATCTTGGAGCCTGTCGGCGTGAGCTCCGAAAATCATTTTGTTCTCACGAAGAACTACATGTGGTAAAGGCAAAACTCGCATAAAAAAGCTGGTCCCCAACTTCTCTTCGAGGTAACGGTTCACCGCGACGCGGGACGCCTCCAAAGCATTGTGTCGAATCTGAACCCTTTTCTCCGCAACCAGAGAGACCTGATAGGAGTAGCTGCCTGAAGGTTCGCCCATGGTGAACTTCATTATCTTGGACTGGGGAGCTCCGTGAATATATTTGCCCCTCGTGTATGGCATGCCTTTGACTTCACGGTAGTTTCTTGCCTTCATCCTTCTTTTCCTCTGAGCATACAGAGAACGCGTATATTTAAGATCTTCGTTTCTTTCACGCGTTCAAAGCGTTTTCATTCCCTGAGTCGTTTGTTCCTGAACCAGACTTTGGCCAGCTTCTTGTAGTTGGGGAAGGCGCCTTTAAGAACTGGGACGTAGACATCAATCTCCTCATCTGTCATATACTGGAACTGGTATTCGCCCATGTACGGCGCCGGTTTCCCAATCCTCGTTATGAACTCAATGTGTATCAATGGTTCGCCTCTCTTGATGGTTATAGGACTCCTCTGGTTGCTTAGGTTGACCAGTTCCAGTGCGAGCCTGCCAACGAAACCACTGTGAACTTTCGCCGCATTCAGAAACGAAAGTCCTACTCTGCCGTACCTGCTTTTGGCTGTCAAGTGGGCAACGATGTCAGGGGGGGTGAACACTACCTCTTTGGAAATGAGGTTTCTGTGTTCCAGATACTGAAGAGTCATCTCGTCCTTTACAGTCAAAACATACCCGTCGCCGTCCAGAAGGCTCATGTCAAAGGGGTAAATGCACTTGTACTTCTCTATCAGCTCCACCAGTCTGTCCTTGCCCAGTATACACACTTCCAATCACCAACAATGCTGACGAAGATTCGAAAGATAGACGACTGAACACCTTAAAAATCTAGCTGATAGCTCCATCTCGCTCTCGACTAAGCAACTTTCGGCCTAACGCAAATGCACTAACATAGGCTTCTGACGGCTTCTCGTTGATCTCCTGAAGGCTCTTCTTTTGACCCGTCAAGCCGCTATTTGTGTTCGCTAATCTTTCTGCGGCACATATCCTTGGCCATCTCAATGTCTTTCGCAAAACGGATTGTTTTCAGTAAAAGGGGTAAGGCAGATGCGTTGCCTTTGGGCCCAGCATGATTGTGATGAATGTGGTGTAGTTCCGCGGAAACTGGCCAAAAATGCCTAAGCTTCCTCCAAAAGCCAGCAGCAACAGAACTAGATGATCCAAAAGATCTTCTCCTTCTATGGCTTTGGTTGTGCTGTTCGGCTAGGTGGTCAAAATGATAATAGGCGGCCTGAAGAAAGATGTGTTGCTTCTGACTGGTGAACATGATGAGACGTTCAGGGAAGCCGCAAGGCAAAGGTTCAAATACGTCCTTCTTGGTTTGGGCTGCTAAGCCTTTGACGAGAATCTACAAGGACACTGTCCCAAAAGCCGAAGACCTTGGCAAACCTCTGGAAATAAGCTGCGCCCAAAACGAATTTGAGGGCTGCATGTTCGGCATCAGAGCAAACACGCCCCTTCATAGGGTGCGGCTCAAGGTGTCAGACTTATCCTCTCGAGAAGGCACGATACCGAAAGCTAACCTTCGACTGCAGTTTGTTGGAACAGTACCTGTTCTGAGAAACACCCCTGCCACTCCTTTCGAAGAGCTCGAGAGGATGGCTCCCTACAATGTTCCAGACCCGATTCTTGATGTTGACCATGTCGATGTCGCGGCTGATGTGACACAGCCTTGCCATTTCCTCGTTCATGTGCCGAGGACGAAGCCCGGCGACTATCATGGCGCCATCACAGTCTCTTCCAAAGAGGGCGAAGCATCTCTCCCTATTGTAGTGAATGTCTATCCGATTGTGTTGCCTAGTCGAAGAAGCCTCTTCGTCACAAACTGGTTTGATCTTAACCGGATCGCTTCAGCGCACAATGTCGAACTGTGGTCCGAAGAGTTCTGGAAAGCTTTCGAGAAGTGGGTG
>Ga0315310_10002638_pt1 | contig 11189 bp, 9 predicted proteins | sample TDP5_MG_FD_203630 | JGI IMG/M metagenome (GOLD analysis project Ga0315310, IMG submission 203630) | Freshwater sediment microbial communities from Lake Towuti, South Sulawesi, Indonesia - TDP5 | ecosystem: Environmental > Aquatic > Freshwater > Lake > Sediment | place: Indonesia: South Sulawesi... | reverse complement strand
TAGAAGTTGACGGCACCTCGAATGTGTATATTTTTCCGACCATGTACGGTGGGTGCTTCATTTTGATCTGGCCAAGATATGCAAGCAGGCAGGCATCAATTGTCGCCTGACCGGTGTTGCTTAGATCTGACGCATTATCGTTTGGCCAGTGGGTGATTACAATATCTGGCTTCAGTTCCCTTATGATTTCGGCTATGGCCATTCGGAGTTCGGGTGTGTTGAAGATCTCCGTGTCCTTAAAGTTCAGGATTCTCACCTCCTTCACGCCCTCGATTTTGGCTGCATCTTGTAATTCCTTTGTCCTAATCTTCGCCAGCTTCTCGGGTGTCAATCTCCCTGGGACATCTCCCATCTCGCCAGGCGAAACTGAGACTATGAAAACCTCATCTCCCTTTCGGGCGTGTTCTATTACAGTTCCCCCGAAGAATAGTTCAGTGTAGTCGGGATGGGCAATGAAAGCAAGTAATCGCATTTTTCTCCCCAGTTTTTTAAGCGTCAAACATTACTATTAAAATTTTCGGTAGACTCTCTAATCGAAAATCGCTTTTCCAGTAATGCTAGTTGTAACGACTGGAAGAGTGTTGATGAGAGCTTGCTAGGCGAGGTGAGTGGCTCGACATCCTTGACTTCCGGAGAGCTAGATAATGGTTCGTCATGGGCGCGGATTTAATCCGCCATAGGAGCCCAGCACGGTCGTCCTGGACGGCTCGATTGAGAGCGGAATTGTGCGCCGCCATCTCGACGGATATGGGTTGCCATTGTTTGCAGGCAAGCGACAAGGGCATTCGCAAGAGACCTTCGGAGGCATACTCAGAAATATGAGAGCTGTTCGGCTGCCTACAGCGGATCAGAATGGGAAGATATCTATAGCAAGTTATCTCTCACCACTACGTTTTTCAGCTCGCTTTGAAAAATGGGATTTCCACTCGCTTAGTTTGTGTGATGATCCCGATTATGTCATCTCCGACACAGACGAACCAGTTTTTACCTTCAAAATCAACTGTAAAGTCCTCTTCGAATACCCCCTCATTGGCTGAGCAGGCGACAACCTTACCCACAACTAAGGCATGATCTCCTATATCGGTGAATATCCTCTCGACAACGCATTCTATATGTCCATCGCATTCACCTATTCTTGGGGGTCGTACCTTCGTCGCCTTCACCGTCGTTAAGCCAGCTTCCTTGATTTTGCTTGTGGAGGGCGAAAATCTCTGTGCTGTTATCCAAACTTTGTCGACAATCTCTGAGCTTGGCAGATTAAGCACGAACTCTCCAATTTCGGTAACATTCTTGTAGGTTCTATGACTCTTTCTTGTGGCGAAAAGGATAAGCGGAGGATTTTGTGAGATTTGGGTTACCCATCCATAGGGTGCAACGTTTGCCTCTCCACTCTTTGCATTAACGGTGGTAATAAGCAGAGGCCCTCTAGGTGTCAGTTTCGTTGCATATTTCACTGGAAGATTTACTTTAGCCGTATTCTTACCTCCATCTCAGAAACAGCGTAGATTTTTCACGTGTACATAGTTAAAACTTTCTTCGTTCGTAATTTGACAAGAGCCGCAAGGGATTACATTGAATGTAGCGACTGGGCGAATTGTGAAAAATCCCCTACTCGATCGAGTGCAGTCTCGATATGGTGAAAAACGGGACAAGCACGTATACGTTCTAAGTAGCGGGAAACTGGGCAAGAATCAAACATGTGGACAAGGGAATAGTGGACTTTGCGCAATATTTAAATGAATATTGTGCTCCCATCTACTCGGTGCTGTTAAGAATGAAGGTGGCATTATATACTATTAGCTACCAAGGCCTTTGGTATGCTGATGATTTCGTGCCCTTGACGGAGTTAATCCCAAAGGTCGCTGATTTTGGCTACGAGGGCATCTCGATTAGTGGTAAGAGATTCCACGGATCTCCTCTTGATCTGGGTGAGAAAGCCTGCGATCAAATAAGAGAATTGGCTGATTCAGCAGGTCTCGAACTGGTAGCTTTAGACACATACACCAATTTTATGGATCCGGTTACAGAGCATAGAGAGGCCCAGCTCGTATGGCTAAGGGAATCAATAAGAGTCGCTAACAGATTGGGCATCGAAATAGTTAAGATATTCCCCGGATGGATGGGAACCACGTTGAGGAATGGAAAGGGAGCATACGACATGCTATATAGACAGACGTTACCATATTCTAGCGACATTGAAAGGTGGGGTTGGATCAAGGCTTGCATTAAGGAGAGTATAAAATGGGCGGAAGAATACGGGGTTGTACTCGGTCTTCAGAATCATGGTCCGCCATTTCGGCCGGGATACGAAGATGCGTTGCATATGGTCAGAGAAATCGGCTCAGATTATCTGAAGATGTGCTTAGATATTGGTGTGGGATGTTTTGACTCATTTGCCCAACAACATGACGAGTACATCGCCAAAGCTGTCCAGAAATGTCGAGATCTGATTGTCTATTCACATTTCAATGGCAAGTTTAGAGAGACTGTCAGTGGCGACTTTATACAGGAGCCATACGACGTAGCTGGAGCGGCTCCGGCGGGCGGCTCAATTATGAATTACGAAGCATTCGTTCGAGAATTGAAGAAGATCGGCTATGGAGGCTACTTGGCTTATGAGGTCTGCGGACCTGTACTGATAAACCACCAGCTTCAAGGCATACAAGAGGTCGATAGACTGGTTAAGGCGGCTCTAGGGTATATGCGAAAAATCATAGCAAAGGCGTAGCAGAGCACCTCATACAAGATAGAAGATGCTTACCGCCTCAATGCGAGTAACATCGCAACTCTTGCCTAGCACACCAGAAGTTTTCACTAATAAGGTTACAAGATAATCCGTTGACTAAAGCGGGCGAATTTTGGGAATCATTGAGTTGGTGAAGAGAGGAAAGATCTAGGGATCTGTGGAACCTTTGACTGCCGTGGTCTTTCTTATCAGACTAGAACAATCCGAGGTATCTAATGCCAAATAAATCTCCTCAGTAATAGTGGGGAAAAACAAGGTACGTAATCAGCACGTACTCAACCTAATAGGTGAATGCTTTCAGATCAAAGGTTGAAGTCAATTCCAAGGCTTTGGCCTCACTAGATGATTCAATGGCCTTCTCTAATATCTCAATCACGTGTATCTGTTGCTCGCCGAGAAATCTTATATCCGCATCTTTAAGCACGTACTCAACGAAACGATCTATTACTGGCTCATTTGGAAATGGAGTTGCAATTGGTGACTCAGATGTGAGCAGTCCGCGCATATCTTCTTGCATAGCGGAGAATTTGAGATAGCCATTCTCAACGAACACCGCCCCTTCACTACCGTATACTTCAAGGGAAGGGCCATATTGTTCCTGTGTGCAGTAGTTAGCAGCTATATCACCAAAAGTACCACCTCCGAAATCTAAGTTCAGAACAGCATTGTCTTCGACTTCCACCTGGATTTCTCTCTCCATTACAAGGCGTTTCTTTATGGCAGTACCTAAAAATGCTGCAACTCTCTTTGCCGGTCCCACCAGTGCTGTAAATGTAGTCACAGGGTAAATAGCAAGGTCGAATGTTACTCCTGCCCCAAACCCAGATTTGAAGAACCATTCTCCATGTCCAGGGCCAAAATGACCCATTTTACTCCGCAAAAGACATATCTTCCCCAAATAATTCCTGTCCATCATCTCTTTTACTTTAAGGAAGCATTCATCAAAGACCCACGGAGCCGGCATAAGTTTGATCTTTTTCCTCTCTGCTTCTTCTACTATTTTCCTTGCTTCCTCTGATCTGATAGCTAAGGGCTTCTCAACGATTAGATGTTTGCCTTCCTTTACTGCATCTGAAGCCATTGGGAAATGGTACTTGTGAGGTGTCGTAATTATTACTGCATCGATGTCAGCCTTTTCAAGCATTTCTTTGTAATCTGTGAAAACTTGTTTTACTCTATAGACCTTCCTTACATCTTCAAGCCTTTCCCTTGCTACATCACAGACCGCTGTTAGCTCAGCTCTTGGATTTTTGTCAATCTGAGGAAAGTAGCGGGCCCATGCGATAGATGGTACAAAATAGTGCAAGCGGGCCTTCCATCCCGGCTCCTTCTTGGAAACTCCAACCCCTACGAGACCAAATTTGATTTTTTCAACCAATCTGATCACTTCTAGCATTATGTCTGAAATCCTATTTGCAATATATACTTATGTTTTTCCATGCGGCAAGAGAACAAGCTCCAGCTACACTCTTTAACCGCAGAATCTAGTTCCTAGGATTTGGTAAGAAAAACTAGTGAACATCATCTCTTAAGAGATGAAAAGTTATATTAACCATTCTAACATATTTATCAGCCGTGGGAGAGATATGAAGAAAAGTACAATGGGAATGATTTCGACACCTATCTTAATTGTTCTGATCGTCGGAGTTGCAGTTGTCGCATTCGTATCAGCTTGGTATCTGAAACCGGCACCACCACCCCCAGCTCCAGAAAGACCAAAAGAGATTGTGCTGACCTATCTGTGCGAAGCTGGACCGGAGCCAGAGGTAATGCTCAAAGCATTCGATAAGTACAGTGATTTGCATCCGGACGTGCGTTTCGACCCCGATGTAACGCCTAGAGACATAGCTAGGATGAAGGTAATGTCTGAGATTACTGAGAAGAGGGGCACATACGACATCTACTTCACATGGCTTCAAGACACGCTATGGATGGCTGATGCGGGAGCGATTGATCCTCTAGACAAATACATACAGAATATATCATCATACTTGGAAAAATACCCGGACTTCTTGCTCACTTCCATACAGAAAGATGGTCATACGTATTCCCTGCCAGTGTACTGGAACTCGCTCTGCATGTTCTATCGAACAGATCTCTTTGAGGACAGTGCGGAAAAGGCGGCTTTCAAGGCGAAATACGGCTATGATCTTCGTCCGCCGGAGACATGGCAGGAGTGGATTGATACCGCGGAATTCTTCACACGCCCACCAGATCTCTACGGCTATTGCATAAACGGAAAGGCTTGGGCATTCTATTGGGACGAGTACGGCGTCTCGGGACTACAGTCAGCGGGACTCAGCCCATTTGCAGATTTCGAAAACAACAGAGTTAATATCAATGGAACGGCAGGGGTGGAGCTTCTCGAAACCCTTGCCGAACTCACAAAGTACTCTCCGCCCGGCTGGGAAGCGGGCGATTGGTTTACCTTTGGTGATCAACTGTTTGCAGAGGGTAAGCTGGCTATGTGGCACAACTGGTATTATCCATGGCCAACGTTCCAGAACCCTGAGAAGTCGAATGTTGTCGGAAAGGTGGGAGTAAGCGTGACACCGAGCGTAAGTGAAGAAGGTCCTCATATGGGGCAATTAAGCGGAGGCGGCATAACCATTAGCGCAATTTCCTCTGAATGGGATAGACAGGCGGCAGCCGAATTCATCATATGGTTATTGAAGCCCGAGAATCAGAAGGAACTGGCTTTGACGGGTGAACTATTCATACCTGCAAACCTCGATATTCTAGAAGACCCAGATGTGAATGCATTCTTGAAGCCTCAGCCATTCATCGAATTGGTCCAGACAAGAGGCCAGACGTTCTTCAGACCGTCAGTGGAGCTAAACGAAGTCCAGAACTTGTGGGTTAGCGAATCAGCCGAAGCATTGATGAAAATCGTACGTGGCGAAATGACGGCCAAGGAAGCGGCGGACTGGTTAGCCACACATATGGAGAAAGTACTGAGAGAGCGTGCATAAAGCCCGTGCTAGATCTGCGGGGAGACGATTGGAAAAAACAGGGATACTGTTAGCAGCTCCGGCACTTGCTCTGTTGGTGTTGCTCTTCGCATATCCCATTTTTTTTAATTTCTACATGAGTTTTTTTAGGCTGAACCTTTATGTTTCCACTGAAAAGACTTTCATTGGTTTTGACAATTACGTAAGTATACTGCAAGATTCATTGTTTTATGGCGCGCTCATGAACACGACTTTCTTCGCTCTTGCAAGCGTGGCGCTTGAATTCATAATAGGATTAGTCTTGGCATTGCTGCTTAGCAAGATAAAAGGGATTTGGATGGGAATACTTGGAGCGGCACTCATGATTCCAATGTTTCTTTCGGAAATCATTGAGGGCGTTGTAGGCCAACTTTTGTTTTCGCCACGTATCGGTCTGATAAATGCCTTTACTAAATCACTTTTTGGCGTGGAATTTCCTTGGATTACGAGTAAAACACTTGCTATGTGGACAATCGTAATTGTTGACACTTGGAAAATGTTGCCCTTTTTCATCCTCATATTTCTAGCGGCCATAGTTTCAATTCCGAAGGATATGGAGGAGGCCATGAATCTTGATGGCGCATCAACTCTACAGCAGGTTAGATACCTCATAATTCCCTATATGTTGCCGGTGTTTGCTATAGCTACGGTTATGAGAGCTATTGACGCCTTCACAAAGGTTTTTGGTGTTGTGTATGTGATCACCTTTGGAGGGCCTGGCCTCGCGACAGACGTAGTCCCTCTTCGAATTTTCAACTTGGCCTTAAGAGCCTTCCATTGGGGAAGTGCCGCCACTTGGGGTGTTTTCGCATTCTTAATCTCGACAATCCTAGTGGCCATGTATATATTTGTAAAAAGGAGGTGGACGTGATGAAAGGACTTTTGAACTACCTGATTTTGGTCATCTTAGTAATCTTCATGATGAGCCCCATAGTGTGGATGTTCGTATTATCGATGAAACCTGAAACTGCAATACTCGGTCCACCTCTCGATCCCTTTGAACCTACATCCGCTCACTACATTAATCTATTTGGACAATTCGGGTTTGGAAGAGCTATACAAAACAGCTTGATAGTTGCACTTGTAGTATTAGCAATCACCATACCAGTAGCGTCTCTTGCTGGTTATGGTCTGTCGAGGTTCCCTATACCGGGAGTACAGTGGATATTAGTTTTCATCCTCTTTTGTAAGATCATTGTACCAGCAATTCTTCTTCTCCCATTATACGAGATAGTGAAGACTTTAGGTTTACTTAACACAATTGCAGGAATAGTTCTAGGACATTTGAGCTGGCAACTTCCATTCGCAATTCTGATAATGGAAAGCTTTTGCAAGGGAATGCCAAAAGAGATTGAAGAAGCAGCTTGGTTGGACGGTTTCAGCCGATTCGAAACCTTTTGGAAAATCGTCTTTCCACTGATGGCGCCCGGCATAGCAGTAGTAGGTTTGTTTACTTTCGGTGGCTCTTGGGGCGAATTCTTATTTGCGGTTTCTTTTGCTTATGGTTCCAGTTTGAGAACGGGGCCTGTCCAGATTTCACTTATGACAACTACCTACAAAGTTTACTGGGGAGAGCTGGCAGCTTCAGGAATTCTTTGGTCCATCCCAATAATAATCATCGCGGTTCTTTTCCATAGACACATGACTAGAGGAATAAGACTAGGCTTTTAGCCACCTTTACCGGCACGCAAAATTTATTATTGCGGTAGATTTATCTTCAAATACCCCAAAGATTGATTGTTCAAATGTTCAAGTGACACAAAGTAAAAACTGTGAAGATGTGTGTAAAATTGGCTAGAGTCAGTATTCAGAATCTGACAAAGAGATTTGGTAATATTATCGCGGTCAATGATGTAAGCATCGAAATTAATGATGAGGAGCTTATGGTTCTTTTAGGTCCTTCTGGATGCGGGAAAACCACCGTCCTCAGATGCGTCGCTGGTTTGGAGACGCCGGATAAGGGAGATATACGAATAGGGGATAGGTCAGTGATTGCTGTGCCTCCAAAAGATAGAGATGTTGCTATGGTTTTCCAGAGCTACGCGTTATATCCGCACATGAAGGTTTTTGACAATATCGCCTTGCCTCTAAAGTTGAGGAAGCATCCCAAGGAAGAGATCGAAAAGCGTGTCAAGGAGACTGCGCATCTTCTGAGAATTGGTCATCTGCTAAGCCGCAGGCCGGGTCAACTTAGCGGGGGCGAGAGGCAAAGAGTAGCACTGGGAAGAGCAATCATCAGGAAACCCAAAGTCTTTCTGATGGATGAACCTTTAAGCAATCTTGACGCAAAGCTTAGGGTTTATATGAGAGCGGAGTTGAAGAGGCTTCAAAAGGAGCTGGGAATCACAACAATCTTTGTTACTCATGACCAAGCAGAAGGAATGAGTATGGCTGACAGGATTGCGATAATGAACGACGGTAAGTTACAGCAGTTAAACTCTCCCGAGGATATATACGCCCAACCTACAAGCATATTTGTTGCTGGCTTCGTAGGCAGTCCACCTATGAACTTTGTTGATTGCAGTTTTTTGGGAAAGAAAAATGCTCAGTTGGACGCAGGTGTTTTTACCGTTGCCCTTCCTGATCACGTTAAAGATATAATAAAGGCCAGGGCTACAGGTTCGGAACTCGTGTTAGGCGTCAGACCTGAGGACATAACGCTGTGTGAAAAAAGTGGCTCACCGGAATCCATCGAGGCAAATGTCTATGTAGTAGAGCCGTTAGGATCAGAGGTAATAGCCAATCTAAAGGTAGGGGAGGAACTAATCAAAGCAAAAACTCCGCCAGACTTGAAGCTTCAGATAGGTCAGAAGGTATGGATAACATTCAGCAAAGACAAAATGCATATCTTCGATAGAAAAACAGAGAAGTTGGTCATTTAGCTAGTTTTGTTCTCACGCTTCTGAAAATAGGAATTCACTTGAGAATCTCACCGCCGTCAACGCCGTTTTTTTGAAAGCCCATCTCCGTCCTGCCAATATCTCTACCGAGGCCTAGCTGTAATCTCTTTTACCTCGTGAAACAATGTATGTTCTTCAGAACGTACCCCGCAACTATCACCCTTATATGCATAGCATAGAACTTACAGATTCTTGAGAATCGCTGGTACGTCTACTTGGATTTCCAGCGGAAGTTTAACGGGTCCTTCCTCTTTCATTGATTCATAAGCCGCTAGGCAGATTTCAAGTACTGCCCGAGCATCCTTACCCCTTATGGCAGGATCTCTATCCTCCCTTATGCACGCCACGAATTCATCTATTGTGGGTTTGTATCCCAAAGCAAATGGCGGAGTGGGCACACGTATCTCCACGTAAGTCCTTGCAAATACAGGCTCTGATGGAGCAGTTTCGATAAACGTCTTTTGTCTGTAGGGTTCCTTTTTACCCCAAATAGAAATCATACTGCGCTCGACTTCTATCTCACCCTCTGTTCCTATCACCATTCTCCGACCGTGCGACTGCACAGCAGCAGTGAAGGACGACTCAACCGTCGCCACAGAGCCGTCTCTGAATCTTAGAATAGCTATCCCATGATCCTCAACCTCATACATCTTGTGAATAAACTTACCCATCTCAGCGTAAACTCTATCCACCTCACTGCCAAAGTAACCTCGTAGCAGAGCTATATCATATATTGCATGATCGATGAAACCACCCCCAGCGGCTTCTTGGGGAAGTGTGAACCAACCAGGCTCGTTAATCCCAGGCGCACGCAACGGGGGTATGGCCAACAATGAGAAGTGAGCTGCGAACGGCCTACCTATCGCACCTTCGTCTATGAGCTTCTTCACAGGGTCTCCAGGAAGAGGCCCAGCCGCCATAGCCATCAGCCTAACACCCGCCTTTTCGGACGCCCTTATGATCTGGTCTGCCTCACTGAGCGTTCGAGCTATAGGCTTGCCAACCAGTATATCTTTTCCTGCCTTAGCTGCTGCCATGGCAACGCTAGAGTGCATTCTAGTTGTTGTGGTAACCACGATGCCGTCGATCTTAGGATTTTCTAGAAGCCCATGATAATCGGTGTAGTAAGTCTTAGCTCCATATATTGTAGATACTCTTTTCACTTCCTCCTCATTCGGATGCGCGATTGCTATCAGCTCTGCATCGGGATTTATGGCGATACTGTAGGCACAGCCCAATGCCCAATACCAATGATCTAGCCCAACAATACCTATACCAATTTTAGGCATACCTTAAAACCTCTTCTAGACATAGATACAGAATATTTTCATCCCCCCTTTATATTAGCTCCCTTCGCATCTACGTCGAACACGAAGTCAAGAGTATTCTAACTTTAGTCCGTGCACTTATGCAATAATCTTTTCTCCATCCCATGGCCTTCATCAATTCACATTCAGCATAGGATAGACTTAGTATAGCAAAGATTCCTTAAACCGTACTCATTTGAGGCTCCTATGATACCCTCATCTTGTTAAGAAATAATTATGCTTTGAAAACTAGTTGTATTGTCAAACGGCGGTCTTTATGGTAGCCGCTGAGGCTGACCACCCAGCTCAGACCCAAGCTAAAGATTTGATGGCTGTAAGCCTATTCCAGACAAGGTCTGATAGAGTAAAAGAGTATGTCAAACAGCTTTACAAGAGCTACGAACGCCCCCTTAGAACTCTGGAGAAAGTCAGGGAAATACTGGCCATGGAAGCAAGTGAAGAGAAGACGTTAAGTCAAGAGGTTGTTGAGCTTAGGAGAAGGCAGACACATTGAATGGCCACTTTCTACTCTAGGGTATCTGCCGTAGCTCAAGCAACTTTTCAAGAGCATTTACCCCCTGTTCTTGTGTTTTGGTCTTTGGAGGATTCTCTTACGAAATCTCTTGAATTGCTTGGCCGAAAAAACATCATTTGATGTTGATCACTTTCTTCTCTCTTGAAGCTTCGTTGGCAGCTATTGTTACTTCGAGCGTTTTGACAGCGTCACGGTAGGGAGATCTGATGGCGCCTCCATCGCCTTTGGCCACCGCGTTGACGAACACCTTGTCTTCCTCCAGATAGGAGTCCACCGCGGGTTTTACGTCTCTGACCTCCTTGTCCCAGTAGATCCTTAAAGTTCCGGAGTGCCCTCCGTGCTCCACGACGACGTTTTTCGCTATCATTTTTAGGCTCGTACCCGCGAAGGTTCTTCTGCTTGCGCAGGTGCTGAGGACGACGCCTATGGCGCCGTTCTTGAACTTTAGAGTTACCAGAGATATGTCTTCGGTCTTGAAGTCTGACACATCTGTCAGCAGCCTTTTGTCCATTTCAGCGTAGACCCTCTCTACGTCGCCGACCAGATACCTTGCTAGGTCGAAGATGTGGGTGCTTTGCTCTATGACTTGCCCTCCGCTCTTCTCCTTGTCTATCCACCAGTGACCAGGCGGAAACCAGTATGGATCGATGTAGAGCCCCTCAACCATGCCTATGGGACCATTTTCCTCCAGTATCTGCTTCGCCAGAGCGG
>Ga0315310_10002637_pt1 | contig 11192 bp, 13 predicted proteins | sample TDP5_MG_FD_203630 | JGI IMG/M metagenome (GOLD analysis project Ga0315310, IMG submission 203630) | Freshwater sediment microbial communities from Lake Towuti, South Sulawesi, Indonesia - TDP5 | ecosystem: Environmental > Aquatic > Freshwater > Lake > Sediment | place: Indonesia: South Sulawesi... | reverse complement strand
ATGAAGGCCAGATTAAAGGTCTTACCAGACAAGCTGAGAGGAGGCGCATGGCCGTCGCCAGTTCGTGCCGTGAGGTGTCCTGTTAAGTCAGGCAACGATCGAGACCCACGCCTCTTGTTGCCAGCGGCACTCTAGAAGGAGGCCGGGCACACTAGAGGGACCGCCGCCGATAAGGCGGAGGAAGGAGTGGGCCACGGCAGGTCAGTATGCCCCGAATCCCTCGGGCCACACGCGAGCTGCAATGGCAGGGACAGTGGGATCCAACCTCGAAAGGGGAAGGTAATCCTTAAACCCTGCCTCGGTTGGGATCGAGGGCTGCAACTCGCCCTCGTGAATCGTGGAATCCCTAGTAATCGCGCGTCACCAGCGCGCGGTGAATACGTCCCCGCTCCTTGCACACACCGCCCGTCGCTCCATCCGAGTAGAGTCCAGATGAGACCTAGTCCTTTGTGGCTGCGTCGAATCTGGGTTCCGCAAGGAGGGAGAAGTCGTAACAAGGTGGCCGTAGGGGAACCTGCGGCCGGATCACCTCCTAAGAAACCAAAGCTGTGGACCGACGGTGTCCGCCAAGCCCATATATGCATTTGCCTTTCTGGAATTTTATCTAGCATCAGTTGGATATAGTTATCTGAATAAGTTAATTCAGAAAGAATCCTACTTCATTTATCATAACAAAGTTTATAAAGACTTGAGAATTTAGAATTGTTTTGTTGTGGTGATACGACTTGGCAAGTAAAGATCAGACCATAGGCGCGTTGATTCTCATCGTGTGTGTTCTGGGGATTGTGATCTATGGCTGGCTTGTCTTCTTGACCGCGTTTTGGGATCTCATACTGAAGCTGACGGGTTTCATAGCCGTAGGGGGTATACTAGCGATTGGGGCTTGGATTGGATGGACGATGGCTACGACTCCACCGCCGAAACCGATTGAAGAACTGGAGAAGGAGATAGAAGCCGAAACAGCGGAGGAGAAAGAAGCCGAAGCGAAACCTGAGGTAGCTGAGAAGAAGGAGACCCAAGCCGAAGAGAAGACTCAGTAAGTCGAGTGCAAACGTCATTTTCTCTGAGACACGTACTGGCCATTCAGAGGTTTTTTGATGAGAGGAGTCAAGGGAGTTGTGCTCTGCGGGGGCGAGGGTAAAAGGCTTCGACCTATCTCCTACTATTTTCAAAAGACAATGATCCCTGTGGGTCGAAGTCAGAAACCTCTACTCGAATATGCAATTCGGCTCCTAAGGTTTCATGGTATTACAGATTTGGCTCTTCTGGTAGGCTACAAGGCTGAACAAATCGTAAACTATTTTGAGGACGGTTCGAGGTTAAACGTTAATATTACCTATGCCTATGACAATCCTGAAATGAGAGGAACAGCGGGATCGGTTCTTAACGCTTACAAAAAGAAAGCCATAGGCAAGAATGAGACTCTTTTGATCTACTACGGAGACATCCTCACAAACATGAATCTTCAAGATTTCCTGAGGTATCACGGTGAAAAGAACGCCAAGGCTACTGTTGCTTTGGCAAAGGGCTTCACTGTCAGAGTTGGCATTGCAGATATTGACAGAGAAGGAAGAATTAGAGGTTTTAGAGAGAAACCCAAGCTCAAAAAACCCGTAAGCATCGCTATCGTGGCTCTCGATGCTGAAGCCATAAGAGACATTGAGCATTTGATGAGTGGAAGAAAAGAGCTAGATTTGATGGGAGACGTTATTCCATACATCATGAAAACCGAAAAAAATGTTTATGGGTATATTACTGACGCTTTCTGGTACGATGTCGGAAGCACTGAGGCCTATGAGAAGTTAGATACTAATAAGGTCGAGGAAATGCTTGGTTTTCTGTACAGGTAAAAGCCCATAGATATGTCAAGACATCTGGTATGAATCCCGGAAAAACTTAAAGGCTTGCTTGACAACTGAAGACATATAATGTCAACGTTTGTCCCAATATTTGTTGTGCCTTATGTAGTTGAAGAACCTGGACGGCAGAGGACTTTCACCAGCGAGATGGAGAAAGCCGCAATACTATGTCTCTCAGAGGCAAAGAGGAAAAAACCCGGGATTCTGGGAGGGCCATCTGAGGAGATAGATTACATAGCCAAGTTTCATTATCCCTTGTGGGGCATTCCGTGGGAAGATAAATGTATTGTCATTGATGGTCTAGGTCTAATATCGGTCACTATTGTTCACCTTGAAATTCCTAATGTGGAAGAATTCACCGAAGACCTTAGGAGAAGCCGTGTTTCCTACAGCATTTTTCGAGAGACGCTGAAAAAACACGATAAGACATTTAGTGGATTTCTCTCCACGGAAGAAAAGGTTATGGGCGCCTTGGTAGGGGAAAGTTCTGTTCTTAAGTCTCTTATAGGTCTTATTGACCAGGCAGAAAAGTCAAAGGAAATATCTAACGATGATGTGTTTCTTGTTCAGCCCAAATTCTCTGGGGAAGAAGCCGGAAAAAGGGCAGAGAGTCTGACAGGCGAATGGCGAAGATTGCAGGCTGAGCTGCGCGCGTTGGAGTATGCCATTGAAGCCTTAGAAGAGGAGTTGGAACATCATAGACAAAGGATCTCAGTCGAAATCGAGCAGATAACCGAGGGCTATGAGGAAAGAATTTCTAGAATGAGAAAACCTGTGGAGAAGAGGGTCAAGCAGCTGATGAGGGAAAAAGAGAAAGAGCTTGGGAAAGCTGCGCTGCGTCAGGAGAAAAGGCTGAAGGAGATCTTAAAGGAAGAGGGCAGACTTGGGCATAAGATCGAAGAAATGAAGCGTCTACTGAATACGCAGCAGAAAAGACGGAAGGACCAGAAGCGAAAATACCCGAAAAGAAGCACAACCCGCGTAGATAGGAGAATCGAATCATACAAGCAGAAATTAGATGATCTTTCCAAGAGAATAAGTAGATGGGTTGATTTGAAGAAGCAGCTTCGCATAGAAGGGGATGAAACGATTAGGAGTGCAGAAAAGAAGTACTTCGGTATGGCTGCGAAGGAGATGGACAAATTGGAAATCCTCGAACAGTCGAGAAAACTTGAGGTATCTGGAAAACAAGAAATCTTGAGAGAGATCGAGGACGCTTCGTCCGCCATTGAGGCTCAGATAAGGCAACTCGCAGTAGAGAAGGCCAACCATATGAGGGTGCTTGAGGCCAAAGCCATGCCTTTCAAAGTAGATGGGACGGTGTTAATTGGGATACATTTCTATATCGTTCAGTACAAATCACATGACAAGACAAGAATTGAGGTATATCCTCCGGTTACAGCTGCGAGCTATGATGGAATAGTCCAGAGAATCAAGAAAGCAATACTGTCCTTTAGTTTAGAATCACGAATTCAGCTCCTCCTAAATTCAAGATATCCAGATCTTAATGATGGGATCTTCGAGGTCTTCAGGAAGAATCTAGAATTAGATCCAGCTCTAAGAGAAGAGATCTCGAAGATTTGCAAGTCTAGAAACTTTCTAGAACTCCAGAACTTCAGGGATGAGGTTACTGTAGGGCTAAGCGGACTTGAGGCTGAAGGCTGGTTGAACGCCAAAGAGAAGGAAAGCATCCTTAACATTTATGTATGAGAGACGATTTATGTCCCGTTAGGTTTAAAGCATCTTCCGTTCCTACTCTTGATTAGTTAGACTTTGCTTAGTTGTCATTAGTAGGTACTAAGGGAGTCCGAGGTCGTTAGAGTTGAAAGGCAACGAGAAAGCAGCTGAACGCGGAAAGCTCCTCAAACGAGCCTATTCTAGGATGGACTTGTTCCGCATCGGCAAAGAGTATAAAGTCCCTTATTTTCAGAGATTCACAAGCGGTTGGGAAGTGGATAATGAGGACGAGGCGGCGCTCGAGATCGCCTCCCAGATTGACGATGAGACACTTAAACGAGTCTTCAAAGAACACGCGCCACGACAATGGACGGTCTTTAGAGGAAGATACTACATGTTGGAAGATGGAAAGCTCTTGCTTGACGGGTTCTGGGAGAATGCGCAGACCGGTATTCAAAAAACTAAGCTCAGGTTCGGCCAAGAAAGCACCTCGGTCCTCGCAGCCTTGGTGAAGAACGGCGGCACAGCTGATGTTGAACAGTTGAGGAGAATGGTTAAGACGGCTAACCTTGATAAAATTCTAGATGAACTTGAGAGGTCGAAGATCATAGTCGCCTTTTACAGAGGAGACAGGTATCAGGAATGGGGAATCATGGAAGAAACCCTTCCGATAGTTGAGGTTGCATTGGGAATGAAGAGGAAGCCTATCAGAATTCATCCGGCTGGGGTGCCTGAGGCTATTCTTCGTAAGGAAGCCGAGCCTGTTGATTACGTGGTCGAGGAGAAGAGACAGGTCGAAAAGATGGACAATGAGCTAAACGAGTATTTGGTCGGTCTGCTTAAGTATGAGCTTGAACGAATAATCAGATTCGGAAAGCAATTCGACATAGGTTGCTTGGCAAGTTACCTTCAGGAACTCTTCGGGTCAGTTCTGTATTTCGACAGCCTCCTCAGCATAACCCAGCAGTACGGACTGGCCGACGTCGAGGTTGTCCATGAGCATGGGAAGACCGGTAAGAGAACAGGATGGTCTCTGGCACTGTTCGGAGACCCTGGTACCGGAAAGAGTTTCTCGACAAGAGACATGATACTGGGAAAGCCGGATGCCAAGATTGGTGCTCACGGCATACCTGGTAGAAACCGTTATTGTGGAGGCATAACTCCCGCGCGCTTTATAAGGATTGGTGAAGCCTACGCTGGAAAGGTCTTCAACTTCATCGTGCCGGAATTTAATGACTTTTTTAGGTATAAGGGCATGGTTGAGCCGCTTAAGTTAGCTATGGAGCAAGGTGAGATAAAGTATGAGACGCATACTGAGGTCGTAGGACCATACCGCTTCATGTCGTTCTTCTCTGTCAACTACAATGTTTCGGTTCACGACAGAGGATACGCTATCACGATCCAAGACCCCAACTTCAACGCCATCGAAGACAGAATGCTTTGTAGATTACACAGGCTGACCAAAGAAAGGTTCATCGAGATCACGAAGAGCCAAATGAAGCTGGCTCTTGGCGCCATGGACATCGAAAAGGGGGCGCGAGAGATAAGGGATCATCTTGCCTTAATCTACGCAATAGAGACAGGACACCCACTCGTTAAGGACCGGTTTCCCTACAAACCTGTATTGATCACCCCAAAGGTTTCCAACATGATAGAGAAGACAAGGGAAGCCATATTGGAAGAGATACATCAAGAAGTGGTCAAGTTTTCTGCTAGGCTAGAAGACAAGGCGCTCCGTTTTGCCTGCGCAGCTTCGTTGATGGACTATTTCCGCTCAGATACGGATTGCATACCCATAAGCGAAGAGGCTTTGAAGTACGCTATGCAGTTGTACGTTGAGGAGGCTTCAGTAAGGTCAAAAGAAGTATTCAAGCCCGAGGATGTTCTAAGGAAGATTCTCGAAGACTAATCAGAAAGAACACAGCCTATAGAATCACCTTTGTTTTGTGAGGTTATCTGCGAAGGACTTTAGCTTTTTATACGCTTCATTGGGCGACTTTATAGCCAGAGAGAACCTTTCGAAAGGGCAGATGTTTCTTCCTTCTTTGTCAAGTATCTTTGGGACGAAGTTGTCATATTCAACTGGGATACCGTTCTCCTCGAGTACCTTCAACCCCTCCTTGCTTATCGTCGCAGCATAGATCTCCTTCGTATGGGAGCAAGTCAAGAGAAGCCCGGCAGCTCTGCCAACAACCCTGTCTGCAACAGATGCTCCACTTAGGACATTGCCCAGATCGTTCATGGCTTGAAGTAATCCGCCTATGCCTGATGAATGCGACTCGAAGATGGGCTTGCCTCGTTTGACAATGACCAGGGAAAGACTTTTTCCTCTTAGGATACCTTTTGCCAACTCTAGGTCTCGCATTCCTCTTCATTAGAAGCATTAAACACAGTTATAGTTAAGCGTGCTGTTCAAAAATCATAAAATTATCCTGTCGCATAGTTCCTCTCTACCAATCTCGAAGCCCATCTGCTAAGACATCTCGTTATGTTCACAGGAAAATATTAACCTCAACTCTACTGCCGTCTCCTTGGTAAGATTAGCACATGATAATAGACTTCTGTTAGTAGGTTTGGGAAAGAGACAAAATGCTCAAGTATCAAGACATCTCTCTTCCTATAGACTAAGAGGAGGATGTGAATGCGTAACCGAATTGAGGCTTTGAGGAACCTTTTTTCCTCGAAAAACCTAGACGGGTACATAACTATTGATGAGAAGAACATGCATTATTTGACCGGTTTTCTAGGTGGCTCCATCCTTTTAATCCCGCAGGAGCAGGAAAGCGTCCTTTTCGTCTTTGGAGTAAATTTTGAAGCAGCCAAACTACAAACGCAGAACGCAAGGGTCGAGCTAGTAAGGACCGGGGAAGACTCAGTTAAAAAGATCGCCGAAGAGATAAATGGGTTAAAGCTTCGACGAGTCGGCTTCGACTCACTGAAGGCTTCGACCTATCTGAACACTAAAGAACTACTGAAGGAAACCGAACTCGAAAGTGCTGAAGACATGGTCTGGACACTTCGCAAGGTGAAGGACGAGAATGAGCTAGCTTCTATGAAAAGAGCGGCTGAGTTGACCAGCTTGGGGATGAAGGAAGCTTCTGAGACAGTAAGGGCTGGGTTGACCGAACGTGAGGTCGCCGCTGAGATCGAGTATGTGATGAGAAAGTCGGGCTCAGACGGAGTTGCCTTCGACACACTCCTCAGCTCTGGTCCAAATTCAGCTTTTCCCCACGGCGGCTGCGGAGACCGGATAATCAAAGAAGGTGACCTCGTCGTCGTCGACATAGGCGCCAAGTTCCAGGGCTACTGCAACGACCTAACAAGAACTTTTATGGTCGGCAAGCCCTCACTAAAGCAGTCTAAAATCTATGAAGCCGTGGCTAAGGCTCAGGATATGGCTTTGAAGAAGATTAAGGCTGGATGTGAGGCGAAAGAGGTCGACCGGGTCGCAAGAGAACAAATTGAAAAGGCGGGTTACGGGGAATACTTTGTACACAGTCTGGGGCACGGTGTCGGGCTTGACATACATGAGCCGCCCACTCTCGGACCTGTAAGCAAAGATATCCTCGCATCTGGGAATGTTGTGACGGTTGAGCCAGGGATATACCTTTCGGTGTTTGGAGGCGTTCGAATCGAAGACACGGTACTAGTACTTGAGGAAGAGGCAAAAAAACTGTTAGAATATCCGATCTTCTCTAGCGTGTGAGACTTGGCGAGAAGGATCTGCCTAACTTTCCCGGTGCCCTCGTAATTTCTCGGCGCCACCTTTTTCCCGCAGATCAACGACCACAATTCTCCCCTTAGGTGCTAATTCCTGTGCGATGATGCATGAGAACTTGGAGATTTTTGTACCTTTGAGCACCCAACAATCGGGGGATAATCCGGCCTTTATGCAGCACTGGCATAGAAACTCTTCTGAATCCCATCCCCATTCAACTGGAACTTGAGGGAGCAGAAGCCCCTTATAAAATCCGCTCTCCACAATCAAGCCGTCTTCACCAACCTTTACCTCAGACGGATACTCCTGAGGCAATGTTACTTTGATTAACTGTGGCGGAGTGAGAACGCTCACCTCGAAGACGACGCGGCTAAGCTCTTGGGCAGTCATGGGTGGAAACCGTGGGTCCCTAGTCGCCGAATCAACGGCTGCTTCGATGACCGCCTTGACAAGCGGATAAGTGGGATATGGAAAGCCAATACATCCTCTCAAGTGTCTCGTTTTACCTTCAAGACTGTTTATGGTTACGAAGACCCCTCTTGGTTCCTGCAGACTAGAAAGGGCTTCTTTTGGGGGGTTGATGATCCTCCCGTCTTTCAGGTTTTCTTCTACGGCTTTCCTTGCTAGCTTTACCAGAAAAGCTCCATCTTCATCTGTAAGCTTGAATGACATCTTGGCAGTCTCCAATCCTAGCTTACTTTTTTTTCAGCTTAGTTGTCTTATTGCTCTTGTTCAGATAGAAGAAGAGTGTTCTTTGGTTCATATATTTTCTGGAAAGGCAATGCATCTTCCTTGAGCGCACTCTCAGACGAGAAAGGGACCTATCAGCAAAAACATTAAGGATTTATAGATATGGTTTCGGGCTAGAACTTCATAGAGTCTTCTTCAATTCCGTCTCTTGTAATGACGAGGAAATCTATACCGTCTCCGCTCATGGCGTCGCGGCTTATGGCTGACTTGATAGCCGTCGTGACAAGTTCTTTTCCTTCTTTGACGGTCATGCCGTCTTTGTATCTTTCCTCCAAGACGCCGATAGCTATTTCAGCGCCAGATCCAACGGCTGTGTACTTATCTGGTATATTTGAGCCTAGGACATCAAGCACGAATAGTGCGGACCCCTCCTCATCTATTCCGGCGACGACTGTCTGGGTTATCAGGGGGAAGAGTCTCCGGGAAAAGAGAAGGTTCGACATCATCTTGGCGGCCGACTTCACAGATATGGATCGTCCGACATCAAGTTTGAATAGGTTTGCATATGCTTCTACCTCGCGGACGAGAATCTGCATGTCGGAGACCAGACCAGCGCAAGCTGCGCCTATGCTTTCAGTAATTCTGAAGACCTTCTTTCCTACGCGGCTGACAACAAACGTCCCATAAGAGACTCTCTTCTCTGAAGCCAGAATCACGCCGTCAGAACAGACGACGCCTATTGTTGTGGCGCCTGGAACATAGAGATAAGGACCTTGTTCTTCGTTCAAATTCCACGCCTCTCTTGTTGTCAAATGCTTTCTACCGTTCTAATTAACCAAACCTCGTGTTATTAAAACTTTATTCTTACTCTGGCCAGGTTCCAGTAGGCCCCAGTCAATCCGAGTCAACACAACTGAATAGGCTGCGTCATGGTACACTTGCACATTGGGGCTTCTGATGCTGACGTAGGCTCTTATCATAAATTGAGCTTAGAGAACAGTGAAACAACGGCAACAGACATACAGAGGACCATGAGACCCAGGATCGGAAACTTGCCTTTCATACGGTTAGAAAGCTAAATGGGGCGAAATTTAAGGTATTTTACTAAAAAGAAAGAGACGTTCCGATAACTTCAACTGATGAGATAGTTTTGTTATACATGCTATCCAGTAGCTGGTGCGCTACATTCCGTTGACAATCTAAACCTTTCTCTCTCATATCCCCTATTCCCTGTCTCCCCTATTCTCCTATTACTTCTCACTATTTTTAAGGATGAGAATTGCGTCATGTTCTTCCATCTTAAAAATCGATCTTAGGAATGGTTGCAAGTCCAATCTGTTCTCTGCGGTCGCTGACGCGACTTGCATTATACCATAGGTACCACTGGCTTCGGAAATAGACCACATAGGGCTTATACACATTGCAGTCATCCCAAGTTCCAGGAGAACTTGGTTTGATTATTGGATTACGAGGGTAACGCTCCCATTTATGAATGCCATCCACGGAGCGGGCCATTCCAATCTGAGCTCTCTCAAAACCTGCTGCGAAGCCGATGTAGAATGCAAGGTAATCATTCTCTCTGGGAATTATGCAGGCTGCACTAACACGGTCAGATTCCCATCCTCCAACAGGGCGAAGGATGGGGTTAGAAGGCTCACGTTGCCAGTGGATGCCATCTTTGCTCTGGGCGTATCCGATACCGTCTGGCTCGTACATTTCCCCTCCCGAATACCACATTTGGAACTTGCAATTCCTATACAGAACGTGGGGGCACATGACACTGTTTTTCTCCCATACCTCGGTAGGCTCTAACACTGGATTGATATCCAGTCGCTTCCATCGCAAGCCATCTTGGCTTGTTGCTAGTCCAATCATACTTTTCTGTTTGTCCATGTTCTGTCCAGTGTACCACATATACCAGTTATTGTCCATCTTGAGGACGTGAGGACGGTTGACACTACTCTTCTCCCACTCAATCTTCGGCTCCACCTCAAGGATGATGCGCGGGCCAGTCCAGTGGACCCCATCCTGGCTCTCACTATAGGCAATGGAATGTAGGTCCCGCCATGAAAGCCACATGCGTAGTTTGTCGCCTTCCAGCATCACACAGCAGTCAAAGAGGCCTTGAAGGCAATAGCCCGGACCCAGCACAGGGTTATCTGGGTTTTTTGTCCATTCAATCATTGTCTCAGCTCCTCTAGCAATAGGCTGTATGATGACTGTTTCTGCTAAAAACTCTTATTATGTCTGTTTCGCAAGCTCAAAGCTCTAAGTTTCGAAACGGTTTTTATGTAACTAATTTAGAATTCAAAAGCCGCAAGTCATTTTTTTCAGGTATTGTTCGCCTTTCTCTGTTATTCTGTAGATTCCATGACTCTTCCTTTCAATCAAGCCTATGCTGAGAAGGTATTGCATTTGACTAGCGAATGTGGCGTCTGTCGCAAAGGGATGGCATGATCCTAGAACCCTCTTTTTCAAGTCGGTCCAATGAAATTAAGACTTTATCATCTTCTGTCCAGAGCTGGTAAGTTGAGGCTAAAAGAGAATTTCCTTATTCAGCCTGACCCTGTCTCCGTCAAGAGGTATTCCTTCCTCTAACAAGAGACGTCTTCTAGCTTCAATCTCTTTCCGTTGGCCTGCAAAGTTGCCGTCAGATCTAACGACTCTGTGGCAGGGGATGACTGGGGCAAGCGGGTTCTCATGCAACGCGTTTCCAACCGCTCTATAAGCCCTAGGCCTGCCAACTCTTTCAGCTATCCTTTTATAGGTAGTCACTTTGCCCTTTGGAATCCCAAAAGTTGCCACAAGAACAGCCTTTTCAAACTCGGTTTTCCCAGAGAGGTGCCTAATTACGTCTTCCTTACTCCATTTACCAGTCTTCTGCATTCGTTTTCACAAGCATCCACGTGGTGTGATGACAAGGTGAAGGGAGTTTATTCAAGTATTCTCTCCACAGTGTCTGCTTCTGCTTCTTCTGCCAATGGTATTCCCGTGACTTTGGCTGCTCTTTCTGTCAGAGCCATTAGGTCACTGCGGTCTAGCAAGTCGAGCCGCCACTTCCGGGCTCCAGCCATCAGTTGCATTAGCCCGACCTTAACGCGTTCGGTGAGATAAGAGTACAAGCCTACAGCCTCCCACGGGATATCCTTGAACCTTTCACCATATTCTGTTTTCAGCGTAGGAGTTGCAACGAAGAACAAGTCCGGCATGTTGCCATATTCCTCTGCAAAGGACTTGGGCAGTTTTCC
>Ga0315310_10002634_pt1 | contig 11197 bp, 21 predicted proteins | sample TDP5_MG_FD_203630 | JGI IMG/M metagenome (GOLD analysis project Ga0315310, IMG submission 203630) | Freshwater sediment microbial communities from Lake Towuti, South Sulawesi, Indonesia - TDP5 | ecosystem: Environmental > Aquatic > Freshwater > Lake > Sediment | place: Indonesia: South Sulawesi... | reverse complement strand
CCCTTTTCCAGTCTCTTAAGCTCCAACTGAACCTTTTTGGAATACAGCGAGTTTATGAGTACGCAGACGAACAGCGCCACGATCACGACCACGACAGCCAATATAGTATCCATGATCTCTCAGCCCTCCTTTGGCATAGTCCTGATCTTGCCATCTTCGGTTACGACAAACCCAGCCGCTTCAACCCCCATCCTTAGCTCGCCTGTCTTGTCTTGCTGTATGGCAATTTCGTAGAGCTCAAGAAGGGCTTGAGCAAACTGGTGCAAGAACTCACCTACAGGTTTTACTATGTCGCTGTACCAATCAATGAAGTCGTTGAAGATCTTTTTTGCCTCGTCTGGGTGCTCTAGAATCCACCTTCTAGCTTCCTCTTCCTTCGACATCTACTTTCGCCCTTTGCCCTTCTTCTTTATCGGCACACCTTTAAGCCGTTTTTCTACATCTTTGAGATACATCTCCGCCATGCTCACGTCATTCTCTAGTTCCGTGTAAAGTAACTCTGCCTTTACCAGCCTATCTCTTAGCACTTCTATGTCATTCAATAAACCCATAGTTACTCCACCCCCTCCCCTCTCACCATAACTTCCGAGAGATTTCTCAGAGCCAATAGCCCAGACTTTATGACGCACATCTTCTCTATCGAGTCATACCAAGCGCAACGTCCCTCAATGCAAAATTCATACCTCTCTGTCGTTTCCCTTATCGGACAGTTCTTTTCTTCACTCATCTCGTCATATCGCCACTCCCTATAGGGTTTGACCTGTTATATAACCTTTGTTATACTACAACATAACAAGAATTATATACTACCTTTACTAGCATATAGCATGGTCGATAGGATGTCCGAATACAAGAATTGGGGAGAAAGCAAGCTCACGCCAGTACGGGGTAAGTTCTTCTCTTGGCACGTGCCCAAGAACCTCGCTACCCTCCTTGGTCTATCGAGGAAGGATAGGGTTATCGTGAGCATGAACCTAGACCGCAGGGAGATCTTGCTTCAATTCAAGAGTCGATAAGCATATATCGTTTACACGTATGCAGGAAGGGCTATGGAAGCGAAAAAGCAGATCCTAGAAGAAGCGACTTTGCACAGCATAGGCATCATCTTCTTGTTGCTCGCTTTTGAGGTTGGAAAGGAGCTTGCAGCTCAATTTGACCTCTATAAGCTCGTAACTATGCTCGTCCTGTTTGCAGTGGGGATCGCCTGTCTTGTCCTAGACAAGTTCCTACAGGCAGCTCGCATGATCGTGTCATTTGACGCTAGGCGCTTGGCACTAGAGGGCCTAGCACCTTGGGTAGCCTTGGCAGCCATGATCGTCATCATAATAGGGCTCGTTCTCTGGTTCACAAACGTTCCTCATGGATCTCCAATACCCGCTGTCACCGCTATAGCCCTTGGCGTAATCCTCCTCCTCATCTCGGTGTTCCTCTGGCTCTCAAAGGAGTGGGATTAGATGTCAAGGCTGGATGTCAGCACCGTAACAATCCACGAAGCAGCGGATAGGCTAATCGAGGAGCTATCAGCCCTGAACTTCACCACTAGCGATAAGGATATCGTGTGCTACGACCCAGAAGGCCATCAGTTACGGTACAAGCTCAGTGAGGTAGTGCAACACGTGAGGGACTTCATTGAAGGCAAGGATGATTTCATAGGCGAGAGAGAAGTCGAGTTTATGAGGTTGCAGATAAGCTATGAAAGGGGTAGTCGTCGTTAGGCCGGATTGGAGCGACACTGCCTGTAAGTGGGGTTCGGAACAGCTCAGGCGCAAAACGATAGCATACGCTGAAGGGAAGGGTTGGCAAGTAATAGATCTCTACGCTGATGATGCGGTCAAGGCTAAGACAATCCAAGCGCTTTCCAGCGTAGCCTATGGATCTCTACTAGGGCATGGAAACAACAACGTCTACACAGGCCAGAGGCAGCAGGTGATCTTTCAGGTGGGAGATCAAGAGACCCTAGACTTCTGCAAGGCAAGCACGGACAGGGGCCTCAACTTCCTTTCATGCTTGATCGGTAAGGAGCTACTGCCTTGGATGACGGCCAACGGCTTGAAGTTCGCCAAAGGCTACACTGAGGAGTTCGTGTTCGCGTTAGAGCCGGAGAACTTCCCCAACAGCGCAGCGGAACCGTTCTTCCTGTCCTATTGTGAGTTCGATAGGGCATACTTCGAGACCCAAGACGAGCTAAAGGCGTTCGATGCCGAGCTGAGGATGTGGGAGAAGAAGATAGACGAGTCAGACCCGACAACGAAGCGCTACAAGGTTCAGGACTACAACGCGTGCAATCTCTTCAAGGAAGGCAAAGCGGTTCCAAGACCGCCTCCAAAGCCTTGGTGTGAATACTCAGCGGGCATAGTTTTCATAGGCTGGCTCATAGGGCACTTGATAGGCTTTCCAAATCTGGGTTGGTCTGTGCTCAGGATTCTGAGGCAGATCCGATGGGTTCTATTCAAGATCCCCGCAGGAGTGCCTTAAGGTGTCGAAGATGGAAACCGGACTAAGACAAACCACGATGGCAAAGGCAGGGAGCCTAACAGGGCACTTATACCTAAGTGACGAGAATATCAAGCTCATCCTAGACTACTTCAAGTGGTTCTTGGACGCTGGCTATAAGCCAGCAGGGGGCAGCGTGTTCATCTACATTGATCCTTACGCTGGGCAGAGGCTATTCATATCCGTCTATCTGTTGTTCCAAGAGAAGAACTGGCTAGAGAGGCTACTAGGTCTCTAGTCAAGCACTTTTGAAGGAAATACCCTAGCTTATTTTATCAAAAAACCTTAACGTGAAGCCTTTTTACACCCGCTTGCTGTCTTGCCCATAGCTAGATTGTGTGCTGCCCTATATCCTCTTGCCGGAGACTTGATGTGCTGAGCGAGCATTCCCTTATTTCCTAAGATTTTTCCACAGAAAGGACACCGCTCATTGGTCTTGTAGGGAGTGGACATCTAACCCTTCATCTTGGGCCATATTCGAGCTCCGCAACTCCTACAGAAAGCGGGCCTCTTTCTAGATGGGGAAACCCTGTGTTTGGCCCCGCATTTGGTACAATGGACGACGATCATCCTGCTAAGCGCCCTGTTGATCGGATGCCATTTGAAGATCGGGAAGGCGGGCTCTGGAAGGTTCATCATTGTTCCAAGCTCTTTATGAGATCCTTAAGGCGCTCTCTTAACTTGGCCTTGTCCTCGTGCTTCAAGTGGTTGCTTACGATCTTATTCAGGGCCTCCTTAGCCTCTTTGATCTTCTTGTCCTTGGCCTCGATCCTCGTGGATACGGGCAGCCTAGCGTCTGGAAGTCTGCTAGTGATCCTGAGAACCCCTCGATCGTACGTCATGCTCTCAGGGTACTCGGCAGCCAAGACCCTCATGTAATTTCCGGCTGTGGAAACGTCTATCTGCAAGATCTGGGCCACCTTAGATCTGTGGAGCTCGGTTGGCTTGTTCTTCCATATATAGCCCATCAGATCATCTTTGGCCTTTGTGAAACCGCTAGCCCTAGCCATGCCGTCCTACCCTAGTGCGAGAGAGAGATATCTCTTTTTCTACGTTTTCTGCCAGAGAGATAGGAGACTGAGGGCTTGGTGACATGTGAAAGGCGGGTGCTCCCACCTTTTCTCCCATCTCCCTGTTTGCAGATCTCCGCTTTTACTAGAGGTCTAAGCACAAGACATAACCTTTTCGCCCACCATGCCAGATGCTTTCTAACCATCGCGGGATGATATCCAAAGCTGTGTATCCATAACTTGCTTGTCCTCTCATCTACTCTCAGGTCGTTGAAGATCTCTCTTAGGATCTCTGTCTCCCTCTCACTCTCTGCCCAAAATCTGATGTAGCCGTTTTTCAGCTTTTTAACTTTCATCGTGCCTTACCCCTCTTCTCCTTTCTGCATGAAGTGAACAGGGCAAGTATAATCAAAGGTAGCACACCTTTGAGGAGGATGTATCCGACCAATATCTCAAGTGCTTCTATTAGCGCCATGTGGTATTGTCACAGCTCAGTCATGTAGATTATTCGATCCAATGTGGATATGTCCGTCTGCCCGAAGGGTCGGCCTTCAAATCCTAGCTCCTGTAGGATCTCATACAGTCCGTGAGGGCCTTCCCCAGCGTAGCCACAAGAGCAACCTGATAGGATTATGATCCCCAATGTCCCTGTAATGACGGTTCTCCAATTACCCGATCCATTTGGGATCTCTCCGCACGCAACAGCTATCACCCGACCTAGATACCTCTTGTGCTCTCTGAAGAACTTTAGGCTCGCTTGGGTTACGCCTCCTCCCCCATCATACAAGAGCTTGGAGTTCATTCCTCTTCCTCCCCGACCTCTTCCTCTTCTAGCTCCTCTTCCTCTTCATCCTCATAGTCTCCGGTCACTTCTTCTTCCATATCATGTCACGCCCCAAGTGAAGCGGTGGTAGACACGTATGACTCTTTCGTTTTGTACAGCACGTGAAGGACGCAGCGTGAGAAGTATTCAAACGCTCCCTCTTCAGAATTGGATCTCTTCCACAGATCATCAACGCTTGACCACCAACCACCTAACTTCTTGTGAACGCTTACAACCGTGCAATCAAGCTCAACCTTGTAGTCTCCAAGCTCAAATGTCGCCCTCATTCTTACCATCGCTCCTTGGTTCTTTTTAGGGAATATATAACGTTTGTTATAAGGGAATATAGAATAGGTCTATAACTACCTCTTCGCAGCGCAACAGATTATGTTAGTTCCCCCATCGCCCTGAATGTTCAAGACCTCAAACCCAGCGCCCTCAAGCAACTTCCTCAAGTCCGGTATGTTGAATCCTGCTTTGTGGACGTTCTCTGTGTACTCCTGACCCCCGAACATCCAGTAGGAGAACTTCTGGCTAGGCAAGAGCTCTGGCATGTAGTCCATGAAGTTTTTGGCCCTCTTTGCATACATATCTATTATGGCATCTATGTTGGGACATTGTACGTAGATCTGGCAGCCCGACTTGAGGACGCGGTGAAGTTCTTTAAGAATCCTATTGGTCTCTCTCCAACCGAAGTGCTCAATGATGTCTTTTGCCATAACGTAATCAACGCTGTTGTCATCGTAGGGGAGCTTCTCTTTCTCTAGGTTAAGAACTAGGTCTATGCCACTGAGGGGCCTTATGTCGATATTGACCCATCCATCGCCCTTCGGCCTTATGTCTCCCCCAGCACCAAGGTTGAGCTTCATCTATGATTTTCCCCTTTTCTCCAAGAACTCCCTCACGGCAGCCACTACCTTATCGTTGAATGGTTTTACTGAAGGCTCAAGCTTGCTGTAGATCTCATATCTCGTGAAGAACCTATCTGAAATTACATTGTGAACGATCCATCCGCGATAGAACATATCCGTAAATTCTATATTTGGGGTCATGTGTACGCCATCCCCCCACTTTGCCGTCTCCTTTTTCAAGAATCTCAGTTGCCAATCTTCCTTAAAGTAATCGAAGCGAAGGCCATCCACCAACCATTTTCTCCTGAGCCATAAACCCCTTAGCCCCCTCGTGTTGGCCTCTTCTATCAACTTTCCGGTCTTTACGGCCTCTAACAACTCAGCGTCTAAAAGCTCATCGCCATCTAGGAAGATGATCCAAGGGTTACTCGCTAAGCGTATGCACTCCTGCTTGTTGCCACCTATGCCACTTGATCCGGTGCAAGGTCTATCTATGACCTTATCGGTGTAAAGCTCCGCTATGTGTCTCGTGCCATCAGTCGAAGAGCAATTCAGCACTAGGATCTCACTTGCATACTCCTTAGCCTGATCTAGTAGACCCGCGATCAATCCCGCCTCGTTGTAGACAACCGTAGCCATAGTGATCTCTGTCAGGGGTTCTCCCTCCATCTCGGCTGATCGGGCTTCAGGTCTTGCCTATAGTCCCAAGGGAACCAGTTAGCCCTGTTCTTTGCTATCTCCTCCTTTGTCAGTTTCCTATCGAACACTTCAACGTCATCCTCTCCGAGCCTTCTAAGGTTGTGTTGCTTGAATAGCTCTAGGAGCGTTGGGGAGATTAGTTCTTTGCCAGACCCCAAGGGTACTCTCTGCATTGGAATAGCCATGCCACAATACCTACAATACCTTTCCACTTGGTCTCTGAAATCCCTCGGTTCCTTTCTCCACCAATTAGGCTCAATCGGATAGCCACCTTGACCATCCAAAAGTACGTCCAATGCGTAAGCGACCTCACAGAAGAAACAGCCCTTTGGCGCTATGGAAGGACACCAAGCCCTCTGAGCCCAGCAATCATCTATGAGCGCCCAAAGGTATTCTTTATCCTCTATCACATCTTCACTTGCGATAGTCAATGGCTGATGAAGGCATACATTTTTCTGAAGTTCAGTGTGAGGATTTAACGCGACCATCCTAAAGGTCTGATCTATGAGATCCTTATGCTGCTCATACCTCACTCCCCCAGATGTCCACAGCCCCAATTTAGGCTTCGGAACCCTTAACTCATCCTTCAGAATGTAACAGATCTCTCTGAACTGTGGATGGATGGTCGGCTCTCCCCCTATTATGCCTATGCCGTTGGGCCAACCTTCGAGAGACCTGATCGCCTTCCTGAACATGTCCAGATCCATGAAGAACCTTTGGTCTCGCCTCAGATGCCTAAGATATCTAGAGCAATAGGCGCAGTAATGACCACAGGCATTAGTTACCTCAATCTGGCAGAACCAAGCCTTGTAGATCGGTTGCATTTAACCTCAAGCTTGAGCGGGAACCTATAGCTCTAATAAACCTTATCGGCCTCTAAATCACGGCAGGTGAAGAATCTATGCCAGATTCGGCTGGATACTTCCACCTTAGAGTTCCATCGGACTTGACACAGTGTAGGTATGCGTCAAGGCCACCGATGATGATGTCTCCGTTTGGCGCTATGGCTGGTGAGGACTTCAACGAATATCCCACACCTTCCACAAGCGCATAGCTCCACAACGTTGAACCGCTTGAGCTTATGCAATACAGCTTACCGTCATAGCAGGTAACGTAGACCTTTCCATCCGTGCCTACTGCTGGCGAACAGACAATAGTAGAAGGGCAAGTCCAGACCCATTTTTCCGTGTTGTCGTGCCTTATGGCAAACAGGCGTTTGTCAAAGCCTGTAGCTGCGCTGACCCCATAGCAAGTCCCCTCATCGTCTATCGACAGCTCGCTCCAAGAACCACCTACGTATTCGTTCCCCGTAAGATGGCTCCACACCGTACCGCCGTTCTCCCTGTTCAGACAATAGAGGCGCGTGTCATTACATCCCACATAGACCCTTCCGTTCCATACGATAGGGGTCGTATAGACGGCCAACGGCAGGGTTTTCTCCCACTTCTTCGTCTTATTGCCGTAGATGCAAAAGACCTTCTTTGGGTATCCATGACAGAAGTAGATCAGGTCGTTCTCGTCTACAGTGGCAGAGGTTGGAGTGCCCGTAGAGAAGGCATAGCCCCACTGGTAATTACCGTCTTTGTCGAACTTCCAGAGATAGACAGACTCGGCAGATATGTAGATGTTCTCCTGAGAGTCTAGGGCTGGTGTCTTTGTAACTGCTGCCATCAGGCCATAGCTCCACCTTTTATTTCCAGCAGCGTCTAGGGCATAGAGGTTCTGGTCGTCGCTGCCTATGTAGACCCTGCCCGACTCTGGACATGCTGCCGATGACTTTATCGCCCCCCCAGTTGAGTACTTCCACTTCAGGGTTCCATCCGACTTCACGGCATAGATTTTCCTCATGTAGCATCCGAAGTGTATTACCGATAGCTTATCCGCACGGCCATTGTGGTACATGTTCTTGTGATACATGAGCCAAGTCGATATAATTGGTGGGTATCGCAATATCAGGGCCGTAATCCTTCTTAGGAAGTCAAAGACGTAGTTGTAGATCTCAGGAGAGCCCCAATCCCCAAACTTCTCAGTGGGACAAGATGCGATCAGGGACACTAGGGGATTCCAATCATAATCTGTGGTGTAGGGATCTCCGAACGCGGAGGCAATCGTGTCTAGTAGATCATCGCTTGAGGTCACGAGATCGTTGTAGTCCTTGGCGAGAATGTCATCGCTGTAGATAACATATCTTGGGGTTATTGGGAGAGAGTGTCCTATGGCCTCAAGGTAGTACTTCAGGATGTCCAAGCTCTTGTTGTTGTCGTCTGGGAGAACCGTGTCGATTCCTAAGACAGTCCTGATGAACCCTAACAGGTTTGCATCTACGTATTGGGCTGCGTTGTAAAGCACTTCCGAGAATGGCATGAGCTACACCAGTAGATCCACTTTGTCTAGGATAGAAGCGTCAGCGTCCATTTGAAGATACTTCTGCCTGATATCGTCTTTGGTGAGAATTACCTTCCAGCGCTTGTAGTGCCTGTGGGGTTCGTATTTCAAGTAGAATTGCTCTTGAGCATAGGCCGTGTAGATCATCCTGAAGTTGGCAAAGACCCCCTCCCTATCGCAGATCCCCTTAACCTTATTCAGAAGGGACTGAAGAAGGATCTGATGATGGCCCCCCTCGTAGTGGTACTGGTCTACCCTTTGGGTCATAAAGATCCTCGGATACAGCAACTTTGCCTCTCCGGTGACAGGAGAGCCCCCATAAGCTCCCGCTGGCTGTCCGTATGGCGCTGGGCCATAGGGCTGACCGTAGTAGACTTGATAGGGCACGGTGACTTCTCCGGCTCTGGCCTTGAACTCATCAACGATCCTTCCGAACGTGTCCGACAACTGCTCAGAGGGCACGAGCCCATCATCTCCTACCCTGCAATAGTCCACGAAGGCATAGTCTACGAACGTCTCCCATATCGTAGCAGAATATCCAGTCCCTATAGTTTTCCATTCGGCAGGTTCGCGGATATCGAAGGGAGAGCCTTCCGGTTCGTCTCCCATGACGGCGCTGAGATCCACGAAGGCAAAATCAACGTAAGCGCAGTTGAGCACCTTGCCCTCGACCTCTGCCAACAGGTTCTCCATAGTGTCTAGGAAATCGTCTGAGACCCCATGACCCGCGAGCCTTTGTTTGACGATATCTATGTAAGTGGAGAGGGAAAGGCTTGAGCCCTTGTAAAAGGGAACATCCGTCTCGGTGCTGTGCTTCCTCAAAGTCCACATGGATCTCTCAAGCTCCTTGGAAGTGGGCAGGGGAGGATCGAACATGAAATCCCCATAGACGCTTATGCCGTACTTGCCCTTGGTCGTGGAAGGCAAGGGGTAATTAAATTGCTGAGTCCAATCGAAGTTCCAATAGTCGAAGAGAGACCAGTCAAAGTTTAGGTCTAGGCTAAGGTGCAGGTCGAGCATGAAGCGGAAGAGGCAGTTGAAATCTATGCTGAGGTAGAGCAATTCTAGGATAGATCCCAGATCCAGCATCGAGAGATCTATGCCCAGATCACTAGCTAGGCGCGTGACGTACTGAAGCTTCCTATCCACAGGGGATACGGTCATGCTTTCTTGAATGTATTTCCCCATCGTGACATATAAAACCTTATGTTTTTATCCAAGATGGGAGTGATGGAAGGGGCATGAGTAAGGAACTCAAGCCGGAAGAGAAGGCAAAATTCACGAAGAACGATATCCTAGGCGTTCTCGCTGAGGCCAACATGGAGAGCTACGATCTGAGCTCAAGCAAGAGGTTTAAGGTTCTGATATTGGCGCTGTCCTATCTTATCCAGAATCTTATCCCTGATGAGCCAAACGCGGAACCGCAGTTTACGGCGTAGAGATGGATTGGACTTGAGGTAATTATTGACAGCATTGAGGCTCACCTTGATCTCAAGCTCCCTTAACCACGAGGGCCATTTGGTCATCATGTCCTGCCTGTCCTGCTCTATGAACCAGTCGAGGCACTTGTAGCAGGTGTTATCCTCATCCGATGGGGTCTGCCTTCCACAGAGTATACAGTTCGTCATGTCTAAATCAGATCCCATGCTGAAGGTTAAGGTTTCCACTCAAGGTTTCTAGCTCTAGAAAAGCTGAGTATTGGTCTAGACCAACTTTTATATAATACGTGTTATACCATATTGCGCGGTATCAAATGAAATACGCGCAGATAGTAAAAGCGACCAATGATGTAATAGCCGAGTATTCCGGCATAAGGCTTACGATAAGGCAGATCTACTACAGGCTAGTCAGCCCGCCCTATCAGCTATTCGCCAACAACATCAAGAGCTACAAGAGCCTTGTGAACCTCCTCACCAAAGCGAGGGAAAAGGGGGATGTGGATTGGAGGAAGATCGAGGACAGAAGGAGGCACATCATAGGCGGAGAGGAAGGGTACTGGAATCCTAAAGACTTCGTAGGTAGATGGATGAGTGCGCTCAGAGAATTGGGAGACTACTACGCTAGGAGAAGATGGAGCACTCAGCCCAAATACCTAGAGGTCTGGGTCGAGAAAGAGGCCCTAGCCAGTCTCTTTGAGCAAGCATCTTCGGATTGGAAAGTCTATGTGTTCCCCACAGTTGGTTACAGCAGCTTGACGATGTTTATGGAGGCCGTGACCAGATTCGCAAAGATCCCAAAGCCGATAACGGTCTTGGACTTCAGAGACCATGACCCAAGCGGAATAGACATGACGAGAGACGTTCAAGAGAGGCTAGAAAGATACGGCGCTGATGTTGAGATCAAAAGAATAGCCCTGACGATAGACCAAGTGAAGGAATTAGACTTGGCTCCAAACCCCACGAAGATAGCTGACACGAGGACACCGAAGTACGTAGAGCTCTACGGTGATGAATGTTGGGAACTTGACGCTTACCCACCGGATCAGTTGAGCAAGCTGATATACGATTCGATAGCTCAAGAGATCGACACGGAAGAGTGGGAGGCAGCGGGGGATCTGGAAAAGAAGGAGAAGGAGAAGATCCAAGAGGCACTGAGCGAATCCGATGATTTGATAGACGAGATCGAAGAGAACCTTACAGACGCGTTTAAGGATGAAGAGGACTAATAGATGAAGTGCGAGAGATGCGGGGAAGAGACAACCGGAGTTTGGACTATTGAAGAACTCGGCGTTAAAAAGACGCTATGCAATATATGTTTTCACAAATGGGCTAAAGAGAAGTATCCACCGATCAAGGCTAAGCGCAACATCAGATTAGAGGGTGAATGAGCTCTCCCTTCGGATCTCCGCTCATGGCCTAGCATAGCCCTTCAATATATTGAACCGACTGTCTGACTGATTTTTTGTCGATCTCCAATGGAAGGGGAGGGGGGGAGGG
>Ga0315310_10002633_pt1 | contig 11199 bp, 13 predicted proteins | sample TDP5_MG_FD_203630 | JGI IMG/M metagenome (GOLD analysis project Ga0315310, IMG submission 203630) | Freshwater sediment microbial communities from Lake Towuti, South Sulawesi, Indonesia - TDP5 | ecosystem: Environmental > Aquatic > Freshwater > Lake > Sediment | place: Indonesia: South Sulawesi... | reverse complement strand
TAAGCCGAAGGTACATCGAAGCAGGCAGCACTGACATCGGCCCCTTGACCGTGCCCGGCCTCGGCCTGGACGACGTCCACCCCCAGAAGGCGCAAACCCCTCACCAGCCCGGCGCTGAGGCGGCGGTAGGACTCCACCACTCCACCCGCCACGCGGGGCTCATCCTGCGGCGCGACGATGCTGTAGGTCAGTTCGTCAGTGTGCAGGATGGCCCGCCCCCCGGTGGGCCGCCGCACAACGTCCACACCCGCTTGTTGGCATCTGATTATGTCAACTTCATTCATTGCCTGGTTGTAGCCGATGGAGAGGCACGGTGGCTCCCAGGCGAAGAAGCGCAACGTAGGCTGCGACCTCCCCTCAGCCACAGCCGCGAGGGTGGCTTCATCTATGGCCATATTGGTGGCTCCGTCGGTGGAGCCCGTATTCAACAACCGCCAGGTTGCCAGTGGGTATGCCTCTGGAGACAAATCGGTATGTACCTTTCAAACCTTGACTTGCAAGAGCGTTGGTGTATTACTCCGTGAAAGCAACCTAAAGGTTTCCGCATGGGCTTTATGGGATATTGTACCTTAAAACTCTTCATTATACAAGGCGGCAAGCAAGCACAAGGGTTGCGTTATAACAGCAAGTGTGCTACAATTAAGGTGTACAATTGTACCTCTTAAACTCCACCTATGGGAGCCTAACATGGATATGATTGTAGACACTTCCGTTATCATCGCAGTTATCGCCAATGAAGCAGAGAAAGAAGCGCTGGTTGAGCTGACAACAGGGGCCGATCTCATTGCACCTCATTCGGTTCATTGGGAGATTGGCAATGCCTTTTCAGCCATGCTGAGGCGCGAAAGGATAAAGGTAGAGCAAGCAATACAAGCTATCAAACTATACCAGCAAATTCCAATCAGATTTGTGGATGTAGAGTTGGAAGAGGCGATCAAGATAGCTGATACACTCGGCATCTATGCCTATGATGCGTATCTGATAAGATGTGCCTTGAAATACAAATCCCCTTTGATTTCCCTGGATCGAAACCTGGTCGAAGCAGCCAGGGAGATGAAGGCAAAAGTCATAGAGGTGGTCAAATGACAGTGTATACCTACTCGGAAGCCAGGCAAAAACTTGCATCGCTGCTGGAACAGGCAGTGAAAGAGGGGGAGGTCAAGATAAAGCGCAAAGATGGGCAAACCTTTGTAATCAGACCTGAAAACAGGGTAGGCTCTCCTTTAGATGTAGAAGGTATAGACTTGGGCATCACTGCTGCTGAAATTGTGCAATTCATCCATGAAGGAAGGAGAATGGTTTACGAACCGACGGCCCAGGTGGACTCTGCCACTGCCTAGAAGAAGCACAGCGCAGGCTGCGACTTTCCACCAGCCACAGCCATGAGGAGGGCTTCATCTACGGCCATGCTGTTGACTCCGGCGGAGCCCGTATTCAGCAGGCGCCAGGTCGCTGAGGAGTATTCTTCTGAAGACAAACCGGTGTGTACCTCCCAACACTTGACTTGTGGGGACATTGGCGTATACTATCCCGTAAGGGTAACGCAAAGGTCTCTGCATCAGCCCTGTGGAGGTATTGTACACAAAATCCTGTGTTATGCAAAGGAGGGGGATATGAGAATATGAGAAAATCTAAAAGCTTCCAGCGGAAACCAACCCGGCTGAGCAGGAGAGAATTCCTGCGCTTGACTGGCCTGGCAACGGGGGGAGTCCTGCTCAATGCCTGTCAGCCTGTCGGTACCCCAGTCTCAGGGCTGACGCCGACCAGTTCTCCAACGGCAACGCCATCTCTTTCACCAACCATGTCACCCACTCCACTGCCAAGCGCAACTCCGACTCCAATGGCCACATCTACTCCCACGAATACACCGGCGCCAACGGCTACTCCGACACTCACATCAACACCTGAACCTACCAACACACCTGCGCCAACCTACACTCCAAAGCCGACAGAAACGCCAAGACCGCCCACTCTACGCGATTTTGCGAATATAAAAGGCATTAAGATAGGCACCTATATAGAACCCAATACAAGATTTTGGGAAAATGCTCCATGGAGAGAAGTAGCAGCAAGGGAGTTCAATTCTGCAGTAATTAGTATTTATTGGCATGTCATGATGCCAAAACAAGGCGAGGTTGACTTTGGTCTACCTGATGCTCAAGTGGAATTTGCTTTATCGAGCGGCATGGAGATTAGCGGGCAGAGTCTCGTCTACTCATCCTTTCTGCCTGATTGGTTGAAAACAGGCTCTTTCTCGCGGGAACAACTTATAAGCATGGTTCAAGATAACATCCAGAAGATTATGAAGCGTTACAAGGGAAAGGTAACACGCTGGAACGTCGTCAATGAAGCTGGTTTCATTTATCCGGGCTGGGATTTTTTTGAGAATCACATTGGGCGAGAATACGTCGAGATAGCATTTGAAGCCGCGAGACAGGCCGACCCACCCGCTACGCTGTATTACAATGATTTCGGTAACGAAACATCAAAAGGCCCCAAATATGACCAGACGAAACGGATTGTTGACTCGCTGAAAGAGCAAGGCTTAATTGATGGTGTTGGGTTACAGTTGCACGTTCGCGCTCTGCAATCACCCCAAAGACCGGGAGAGTTTGGAATCGAGGCAGGGGTGACTCGTTACTATGCCACTACCAGTGAACTAATCGAAGGTATGAAAAGTTACGACATGCCGGTTTATATAACCGAATTGGACGTTGACTTGAGAGACATCTCCGGCACAAATGAGGAAAGATTCGCGTTACAAGCCAGCATTTATAGAGACATTGTAGAAGCCGCGCTTGACTCAGGCGTCTGCGACCAGATAACAGTCTGGGGGTTCGGCGACAAGTACTCTTGGCTAGAGCAAACAGAGTTCAATGGTTCCACGAACGCCGACCCAACGATTTTTGACAATAGCCTCCAGCCTAAACCCGCTTACTTCGCTGTTCGTGATGTGTTGCAGAAGTACGCAGGGAATCCATAGAAAAAGAAGCACGCCGCAAACAAGTCGTTCCACCAGATCACCTACCGCTGTGTTTTTCAACCTCATCTTGCCGGCCAAATCACTTTTGAGGGTATCTTGGTTTGCTGGCCCAGCGGCGGGTGGACTCTATCGTTAGGTGTAGCCACAGCTACCGAGCATCATCGTCAGAAATGGATAAAACGCAACGCGATGAAAGTACCCAACGCAGACCGCGCCGTAGTGGATATGTGAGAGATACCATCAAGTTATTGGATGTAGTGGCACTAACCGTTGATCTACCCGAACATAACCTATGGCGTGGGCAAGTTGGGACAATGGTAGAAATTCTTGCCCATGGCCGTGCCTTTGAGGTTGAATTCAGCGACAGCCATGGGCGCACGTACAAGTCGCTGGGGTTACGGCCTGACCAAATCATGGTGCTGCATTACGAACCATTGCCAGCGCGTGAGTTAGGGCCAGTGTGACGACGAAGAACCTATCGGCGGGGCAACAGCCCCCTGAAGTTTAGGGCCACGTCAAAATCAAGGTGCGACGCAAAATGCGTCGCACCTGATCTATCGAACAGGGCACAGTGCATCCCTCCGGTGCCCAGTGCCAACCGTCGGCCTGTTGTGCTTTTCCTCACGCAGCGGCAAATGGCAATGGCTGCAGCAATGTGATCGGAATGGTTTCTGCTGGGGAGGGGGTGTAGGCCGACAGAGAAAGAATGTCACTCACTGGCGGGTGCAACACGATGTCGAGCACAATCTCCCGCAGCTCATCGGAAAGTTGGGCTAGGCCGGTAAGGGGGAAACTGCGCGGGCCAACTTCGGTGCGTTGAGCCAGGAGCGAGTATTCGAAGAAAGTCAGCCCTACCGCTCTGCGTTCGGCTTTGTTCACTCGTAGCAGGATGTGATCGTTCAATTCAATGCCTGTCGCTTTCTCACCGGGCGCGAATGAAACATATAGTGTATCGCTAACCTCATCATAGTTGAAAATTGGTGTTGCCATATCTTCACCCAATCTCTTTCTGATATGCGGTAGTAATGTAATTGTTCGGGACTGGCTGTCCTGCTTCGTCCTCGCTGAACCCGAACAACACAATAGCAATAATGTGTGTGTTATCCTCCACCAAGCGATCAAATCCCTTGACGTACCGGTATTTCCGTGGGTTAAGTGGGTCTTGTTTCCGTGTGCCCATCTGAATCGTTTCCTTCAACTGTTCCTCATACTCTGTCATTTCAGGGTGGTTGATCGGATCAACGATATGTTCCCACCGTTCATGGGTAAGATAGATGTCATTGCCATGGCGGTCGCGAACCACCCAGCGTCTTCCAGCAGTCATGGAATTTCTTCCACCACCACCCGCACACTGTTGCTGCGGCAGGCGGCGCACATCCGCTCCACGTCGGCCGCCGGGTCGTAGGTCACACTCCACTGGCTGCCGCAGCGCATACAGCGCATGGTGGCCGGGGTCGGCTCTTTTAGCTTCCCCACTTTGCTGCTGACGGGTACTTTGGCCTCTCGCAAGGCCTGGCGGGTCTGTTCAACCTCCTCGAATGTCACCGCCGCCCGTAGCTCCTCGACTTCCGTCATGATTTTAGCCCAGCGCTGGCCCTCAGCAGCACTACACCAATCGAGTTGCAAACGCTCCGGCCGCACCCCGCATCTCTCCAACCCCTCCCACAGGGCATCCACCCGGCGCACGGTGTTGCGGTTGGCGTTAATGTAGTGACAGTCGGCCAGATGGCAGCCAGAGACCAGCACCACCGGCGCACCCTGGCGGAAGGCGTACCACACAAAATCCGGCGACACCCGGCCCGAACACATGGTGCGGATGAGACGGCCGTTAGGCGGGTATGTCATACGCCCGGTGCCGGCCGTGTCAGCTCCAGCGTAGGAACACCAGTTGCAGGCAAAGGTGACGACCTTGTCCTGGGGGTTCTCCTCCAGGATGGAATCTACCATGGCGTAAATCTGCTGGTCGGTGAAGTGCCGCATGGTGATGGCCTCGAAGCGGCACTCGGCGGCGCAGGTGCCACAGCCGGCGCAGGCCACAGAGACCACCCGCGCTGGCTGTTTCTTCTGCCAGACGATGGCCCCGTAGGGACACACGCTGGCACAGAGGCCACACATCTTGCACAGCTCTTGGTCCACCACAGCGGTGATGGCCTCGACTCTGATCTTGGGCGAACTGAGCAGAATACTGGCCCGGGCCGCAGCGGCGCTGGCCTGGGTGACCGAGTCCTTGACGTCCTTGGGAGACTCGGCGCAACCGGCGATGTAGACCCCCCTGGTGGGCGTGTCCACCGGCTTCAACTTGGGATGCGCCTCCATGAAGAAGCCATCAGCGGTACGAGCAAGGCTCAGCAGGTCCTTGATGCGGCCATCCTGACGGGGCACTGCCCCGATGGAAAGGACCAGCATGTCCACTTCGTGCTGCTCCAGACGCCCCGTGGTGGTGTTCTCCACAAAGAGCCTCAGACTTGTGGTCTCGGGGTCTTCCTTCACCTCGCCGGGCAGCCCCCGGATGTATTTGACCCCCATCTCCTTGCTGCGCATATAGAGGTCCTCGAAGCCTTTGCCAAAGGCCCGCATGTCCATGTAAAACACGGTGATATCAATGTCCGGGTAGTGGTCCCTCAGCAGGAGGCTGTCTTTGACGGTGTTCATGCAGCAGATGTTGGAGCAGTAGGGGTTGCCCCGCACCTGGGAACGGGAGCCCACGCACTGCACAAAGCCGATGCGTTTGGGCGTCTGGCGATCGGTCAGGCGGATGAAGTGGCCTTCGGTGGGGCCGCCCGCGGAGATGAGCCGCTCGAACTCCATGCTGGTGATGACGTTCTCATAACGGGTGTAGCCATACTCGTCCAACTCGGTGGGGTCGTAGGTGTCCATGCCTGTAGCCACGATGACCGCCCCTACCTCTAACTCCACAATCTCGTCTCGCATATCAAAGTCAATGCACTTTTTGTCACATCGTTCGATGCATTTGCCACAGGCGATGGGGTTGTCGCCCAGGCACTCGTGCATGTTGACGATATAGGCCGAGGGCACGGCCTGGGGGAAGGGGATGTAGATGGCCCGTCGGGTGGAGAGGCCCATCTGGAATTCGTCGGGTTTGACGATAGGGCAAACCTTGGCACAGTCGCCGCAGGCGGTGCACTCTTTCTCGTCAACGTAGCGAGCCTTCTTGCGCACCCTGACCTTGAAATTGCCTACGTAGCCAGAGACGTCCTCCACCTCGCTATAGGCCATCAGTTCGATCCTGGGATGTCGACCGACATCCATCATCTTGGGGCCCAGGATTCATATCGAACAGTCCATGGTGGGATAGGTCTTGTCCAATTGGGCCATGATCCCGCCGATGGAAGGCCCCTTTTCAACCAGATAGACCTGGTGACCGGCGTCGGCCAGGTCCAGGGCGGCCTGGATGCCGGCCACGCCCCCGCCGATGACCAGAGCCGCGTCGGTGACAGGCAGTTGCTCCTCGTCCTGAGCGTAGAGCCAGCGGGCGCGGGCCACGGCCGCCTTGACGATGTCCCTGGCCTTGCGGGTGGCCGCCTCTCGGTCACGGAGATGGACCCAGGAGCAATGCTCGCGGATGTTGGCCATCTCCATCAGGTAGGGATTGAGGCCAGCCCCCTGAACACAGTTGCGGAAGGTGGGTTCGTGCAGGCGGGGCGAGCAAGAGGCCACCACCACCCGGTTGAGTTTATGCTCGACGATAGCCTTTTTGATCTCCTGCTGACCCGGGTCAGAGCAGGTGTAACGGTTACCCTGGGCAAAGACCACGTCGGGCAGCTTCGCTGCATATTCCCGCACTGCCTCCGTATCCAGACTCCCGGCAATGTTCAACCCGCAATCGCAGACAAAGACGCCGATGCGAAGCTCATCTTTAGGCAATTGAGTACCTCCTAACACACTTTCAAAGTCCGGCAAACTACCCCGCTAGGCTCGGATCGCACTGCTCGACGGCGAGCCGCAGCGCCTCCAGGCAGGTCAGCGAACAGGCCTGCTTGCGCTCCGAGAGGCCGTCCAGCGCCGCCGCCAGATCATCTTTCGTGATGGCCAGGGCTTCCTCCAGTTCCTTGCCCTGCACCAGTTCCGTCAGGGCGCTGCTGCCCGCGATGGCGGCCACACACCCCTGGGCCTTGAAACGCGCCGCCTCGATGACGCCCTCTGCCACCCGGATCGCAAACCGCACTGTGTCGCCATCGTGGGGATTGTTGGCCATGCCCACCCCGTGGGCGTCGGGCAGGTCTCCCACGTTGCGTGGATTCAGGAAGTGATCCATCACTGTGGCGCTGTATTGCGTCACGATAGCTCCTTTTCCTTCAAAAGCTGGCTTCTTCTGACCAGGTGTCCCCCTCGCTGGACCAGACAGCCGCAAACAAGGCGCTGGCATCGAGGAATACGCGGGGGTTAGCCGGCATAACGCTCTTGCTCCTCGCGCAGAGTGTACAACATGGATTCCAAAGTTTCACCCCGCTCGGTGAGAGCCTGGGTGATGCGATCGGCCAAGTTGTCAATCTCCAAGCGGCGAGGGCTCAAGAGCAGCACTCCTCCCAGGTCGAGCAAAGTAAGCGTGTCGCCGGGCTGGAGACCGTAAGCCTCGCGGATAAACTTGGGCAGGGTATGACCCCGCGCTGAGCAACACGGACAGTCATCGTGTCAGACAACTATGCCTCCTGACATCTCGCAGCCAATCATGGCAACATCACTACTCCCATCTGCACAAAGTGCTGGTCAGTGCTGAGAGCCTCATCAATGCCAAATTTGCGCATAACAGCCAGGCAGGAACAATCCGTATAGCTCCACTCCTTGTCGGTGTACCGCTTGAAAATCTCCCAGGTGGCCATCTCATCGTCAGCAGTCAGACGGGTAAAACGGCAGAAGTCACTGCTGCGGATGCGCTCCCCTAGCTCAATAGCTGGCTGCGCTTCGAAGCGAGCCTTGACCCAGGTCAGCGTTTCATCCAGCACATAGTCTGTCACAATGAGCACCGTCTGCTCCGATTGACTGCGCACGAACCTGACAACGCTCTGATGGTTCCTGTCGCTTCGATCGGCCAAAGCGCATAAGGCGCTGGTGTCAACCAGAATTTGCCGCATGGTCAGGCCCTCCACTTGGGCCACTCTGCCCCAAGCCATAGATGTACCGATCGTGTTCGACCCCGGCGTCGGGATCATCTCCCTCCACCATCCCAATGATTCCCCAGAACGGATCCTCCTCGATCGGCCGCCGACTGGCCTGGGCATCCTTCTCGACAAGCATGCGGATCACACCGGCAATACTATCGCCCAAATGCTCAGCCCGTTCTTGAAGATAGCGATATTGCCACTCTGGAAGAGAAATCTGCAAACGATGCATTTTCGTAGACACGGCTCCCCCTCAAAGATAGTGATGTAATCATTATACATCACTCACCATTATCTGTCAAATAGCCCTCCATGAAAAAATTTTTGGGCAGTGGCTGAACTGCTACTCAGAACCTTCTCTACTCAGGCTCTCCTATCCAGAGCCTCAGCCACCAAAGTGGTCAAATCCTTGACCTCGATCCTCATCTCGTCCCCCAGCCGCGCATCGTCCATCGCGCACCGGAAGTGGATCTGGCACTTGGCACAGGCCGTGACCAGCGTTTCTGCGCCGGTAGCCTTAGCCTCGCGCAGGCGATCCACCTGGATGCTTTTGGCCGTGGCCCCACAGTGGGTCCAGGCGCTAGTGCCGCAGCAGAGGGCACGCCCACGATGGTACTCCATCTCGGCCAGTTCCAGCCCCAGGGCGGCTATCACCTGTCGGGGCTCATCGTATACACCCAGATAGCGTCCCAGGCGGCAGGGGTCCTGATAAGTCACCCGACCACCCAACTCCTCCAAATCCAATTCGCCCGCTTCCAGTTTCTGGGCCAGGAACTGGGAAAAGTGCAACACTTCCATACCCAGACCACCCTCAAAGGCCCGATAGTCCACTTTTAAGGTGTGCGCACACTCGGGGCAGGTGGTGACAATGCGTTGCGCCCCCGTCTCACGTAACAAGGCGACGTTGAGCTCGGCCAGCTTGCGGAAATTCTCAACGTCTCCTTCCCACAAGAGGTCGTGGCCACAGCATCTCTCGTCGGCCAGGACGATGGGCTCGATGCCCAGGTGGTTGAGCACCTTCACCGCGCTGCGGGCAATCTCCAGACCCTGGGCGCCGATCCGGTTAAAGAGCACATCGTAGTGAGGCAGGCAGCCTACGAAATAAATGGTGTCGGAATCGGTGGAGGTACGCAGTTCTCCATCCAACCACTCCAGGCGGTTCTGCCTGAGCCCCGGGTCAGCCATCATGCGCATCCAGGTCTGGATGGTCTCACCGTGGGAGCAATGCCCTTCCTGCTCCACGCCCCGGGCCACAGCCCGTAAGTCGCGGGTGAACTCGGAGAAGCGAACGTCTGAAGGGCAGATCAGGCTGCACCGCCGACAGGTCAGACAAGACCAGAGCCGTCCGTCATGCACCAGTTCCCCACCCCGGTCGGTGATGGTCGCTTCCACCATGCTTCGGGGAGAATAACCGGCCTCTCGCCACGAGATGGGACACACAGCGGTACACTTGCCACATTCCAGGCAGTAATAGGCACGATTTTGCCTGACAACCTGTGTGACGGCGTCTGCACGCAACCCCGTTGACTCGTTACCCATTGGCTCGTCACTCATTGACTCGTCGCTCATTACCCGTTATCTGCCACTCCCTCTACAAACTCTCGCACCTTCTCCGCGAAGGCCTCACCGTCACCCGCAGCCACCCAATCCAACCGCAACTGCTTCTCACCGATGCCCAGCAGGCGCGCCAGGGCCCTGGTCTCCTCGAATAGCTCCTCAGCCCGCGAGTTGCCGAACTCGTAGCGACACTCGCCCGGCGGGCAGCCCAGCATCAAGACGCCGTCGGCTCCTAACTCGAAGGCTTTGAGGACAAGGCCCGGGTGCAAACGTCCCAGGCACATCACCTTGACGGGCCGCACCCCGGCCGGCAGGGACAACCGCTCGTAGCCAGCCGTCTCCAGGCCGCTGTAGGCGTTCCAGTTGCAAGTGAAAACGATGATCTTCAAATCCCGATTAACAAATCCCAAATCCCAACCTCCCTAACCACCCAACCACCCAATCAGATCCCCCACCCGCGCCAAGATCAGGTCCGGTTGCACCTCAGAGAAGCGTTCCGGTGAACCGGCCCCCGTCAACACCGCCGCGGTCCTGGTCCCCACCGCGCGCCCAACCTGCACGTCCATCGGATGATCGCCGACCATCAGTGTCCGCTGGGGCTCTACGCCCAACAGTCGCAGGGCCGCTAGCAGGTGCTCCGGGTCCGGCTTAACCGCCGTCACCTCTTCCCGCGTCAGCAACACATCGTAGACCAGCGGGTTCTCCGCCAGGATGCGCTCCACCGCCGCCCGGCAGTTGCGGGTGACGATAGCCACTTTGATCCCTCGTTCCCGCAACCTGCTGAGCAACTCCGGCACTTCAGGGTACACTTGAGCCTGGTCTGCTGCTTCCAATTCTATAGCTACGATGGCCGCCTCGGCCTCCTGCCGGAAAGCCCACGCCCTCCCCTCATCCTGCGCTTCCAGCTCCCGCGCGGCGTCCTCAATCAACTCCAAGACATAAAGGGCGCTCCGCCCCTCCATCGAAAGGCCGTATTGGGGCACGAGAGCCTCCACCTCGGCCCGCATCCGCCCAAAGTCAATGTTCAAGTGTACCAGCGTGCCGTCAAAGTCGAAAAGGACGGCCTCAATGTTCAGGTCCGGTCCAAAGCCCATACGCTCCCCCGTAGTCCGCCACACCAATTTCTCGATGACTTGTCATTCTGAGAAGTGAGCCGAAGCCCTGAGCAAAGCGAAGGGGAAGCGACGAAGAATCTCGTTGTCGGCAAACAAGTACTCTGTTATGCAAAGGACGAGATTCTTCGCCTTCGCTGTGCTCCGGCTCAGAATGACATTATTTGAACGAGACACTAGGCCAACAAGGCGGCCAGCATGGCCTCGATCTGCTCGTCGGTCGAGCAGCCAGCAGTGATGGCGCTGGATGGGCAGTGAGCCGCACAGGTGCCGCAGCCACGGCAGAGGGCCGGATCTATCCGGGACACCAGGCGCCCTCCCTCTTCGAGTTCGTTGTCTGCCACCAACCTGGGCGCGTGGAACTCGCAGATGCTCACGCAGGTGCCGCAGGCCCGGCAACGTTGCGGGTCAACCCAGGCCACGCTGT